>Ga0114994_10003227_pt1 | contig 11896 bp, 8 predicted proteins | sample ArcticOcean_MG_C_9_FD_87043 | JGI IMG/M metagenome (GOLD analysis project Ga0114994, IMG submission 87043) | Marine microbial communities from western Arctic Ocean - ArcticOcean_MG_CB2_152 | ecosystem: Environmental > Aquatic > Marine > Oceanic | place: Arctic Ocean: Canada Basin | collected... | reverse complement strand
GCGACGTCGATGCTCAAACACGGGCAGTCGTCGTAGTCGGGGTCGAACCGTCGTGCGAGCCGCACTCGTGGCCGGGGCAACCACGAGCTGTCGCGCTGCACGCTCCACAAGTACTCATGCGGCTCGAGTATCCCGTCAAGCTTGCGCTGCTCGAGGTCGAGGCACGCCGCGAGCGAGAAGGGCGGGCCGTAGAACGCGTCCTTCACTGACAACCAGCGTTCTCTTGGCACGTAGCGGTACGTAGCTTCCAAAACGTCGTTCACGTCCACGACGCGCGGCCGCGAGAGGTCCATAGAGGCTGCAAACCGCTTCAGTGGTTGGGCAGCCTCTGAGTAGCGAGTAACTATGTCACGCGACCCGTGTCCGTGATAGATAATGCCCACACCACTTACTCGCTACTCAAATGCCCTCGTTCGTGCTGTTCGGTGCTGCTGCAGCGCCGCTGCAGCTGCGGACTCGTAAAATAAGGTCTAGCTACCCACTAGCTACCTAGCGTCCGTCCTCCCCGCCGACCAGATGAAGCCCTACCTCCTCCGCCTCTTCGTCATGGGCCAGCAGACCCAGGGCGGCATCACCGCGCGCCGCCGGGGCCAACCCGCCGCGCCGGCGCCGCACCCCTCCGAGGCATCGATCGACGCCGCGTTCGAGGCCCTCCGCCGGGAGTTCTAGATAGGCGACGATATTTGGGTGGTAACTATTTCTTTGACTCTTTGCTAGCAACACGTTCCGCGTCGAGGAGGGATCTTGTGCGTCACGTCGCCGGCCTCGCCCTCGCCATCCTCCTCGTCGTCGTCCTTCTCGTCGTCCGAGTCGTCGACGAGCGCATTCAGGACGACGCCGCGGTACTCGAAGGCGCGGTCCAGGATCGTCTGACCCACATCCCCGATTTCCGCGCAGAGCTCGCAGCACGCGGACGGCGGGCGGTCGCGCTGCGACAGGTGCGCGGCCTCGCGGCACGCCACCGAGAACGCCAAGATCTCGTTGGCGGCGACGTCGCCCTTCAACTAAGGAGGCCATCGGGGCTAGTGACATCCAGGCTAACTAGGCACCACCGGGAAGAGTCTTTACGCCTCGTCGAGGACCATGTGGTGCCTCGTCGCGGAGACGCCGGCGCTCTTGGAGTTCCCGCGCGCGTGCTCGCGGGCGAACAGCGACTCGCCGGCCGCGGGCGCGCGCGCGCGCAGCGGCAGCGGGGCGCCCGGTGGCCGGTTGTCGAAGACAGGGGGCCGCGACCGGCCCGCGTCCGCCGGCCGTTCGACGACACGGCGGACGCACCGGTTCGACGACGGCGCGACTCGGCCGACCGGCGGCGCGGCGGCGGTGGCCACCCGCGCCGCCGGCGCGTCCCGCCGGTCCAGAAAGCCGCGCTTCCAAGCGGCTTGGGCTTCTTGGGCCGGTTGCGGCGCGGCGACCGGTCCCGGCGGCGCGGCCGGCGGCGCGGCGCTGGGTCCGCCGCGCGCGCGCGGGCCGCGCCGCATGAGCGCCGCGGCGGCCGGCGTGCTGTCGAGCTTGGGGTCGGGCGCCGCCGGGCCCGGCCGGGTCTTCTTGTCGAGGAACCCGCCGCGCCAGCCCGCGCCGCCGCCCGTCGCGCGCGCGCGTTGCGCGCGCGCGCCCGCGGCCTCCTCCTGGGCCGCGAGCGCGTCGAGGCGCGCCATGACATCGGCGTGCGATAATGGTGGTAGGGGCGACGGCGCCGCCGCGGGCGGCGCCACATCGCCGACCGCCGTGTCGACGAACTCCGCGACGCGCGCCGCGACGGCGTCGCCGGCGCCGAGCCGTCGTGTCATCTCCGCGAGCGCCGCCGTCGATTCCGCGAGCGCCGGCCCCAGCGACCGCGCGGCGCCCGACACGCGTTGCCCCCCACCGTCCTCCTCCTCGCGGATCTCGCAGCAGGCCAGGGCGTCCATCGTCTTGTGTCGCGGCCGAAGATCGCCTGTGCCACCGCTGCTGCAACAGATGAGATTTCGCCTGCGTCGTGATAGCGGGTTTGACGAATTGTCGAGCTAGCGTTTCGTGCGCCCACGTGTGCTCAAGCTATTAGTAAAGCTCTTATTATTATTAATCGGGTTTCACTATTCGCGCTATCGGTCGCCTCGGGGCTGGGGCCTTTTAATTTTGTGTGTGGTAGAAACTGCTGCTACCCTTCGCGCGGTGAGGTAACAACTTATGGACTCTTATCTCTAAGCTCACGCATCGGCGGCAAATTCTGCGACGCCACGGCGCGGATTCATCCAAATCTGCCACCCGTGCGCGTTCTTGTAGGACAGGGGCTCGCCATACACTACGACATCCGAAAGGTGCCACGCGTAAATGCATTTCCACGACATTTGGTCCTGGACCACCTGGCAGCTCGGCGCGTCGACGCAATGTTGGTCCCGGAGCTCTGCAAAGCGATTATCGGTCAAGGGACCTTCGACGCGTTGTAACGTCGCCTCGCCCCAACACTTTCTTCCGTTCCCGCTCGAGCACAAAACTATGGTATGTCCCACGTACTTTTTACTTGATGCGGACCGCTTACGGAAATTTACCCGGACGGACAACGGCGAGGACTACGAGGCGTATGTGAAGCGCATGGCGTGCAACGGCGTGTGGGGCGACAACATCACGCCGCAGGCGGCGGCGGATGCCTACGGCGCGCGGATATACCTCGTGACGACCTACGAGGACGAGAACAGCCACATAATCCAAATCGATCCAGCGGAGCCGGCGCCACCCGGCGGGACGCTGGCTGACGTGTACCTCGGGTTCATCGCTGAGGTCCACTACTCATCGACATTGCTGATGGGGGGCGACGCGGACTCGGACTCGGACTCGGACTCGAGCTTCTCCTCTTTCTCGAGCTCGGACTCGGACTAGTAGGGCCTCTGACTTATACCGGCGGCATTGTAAATTTTGCAATCTAAATCGACAGTCTTGCTCCTCGATCTATACCTTAATCGCGTCCAAATGGCAACACCCGCGCATATGCCGATATCGATTTTGATTTTGTTCACATGCCTGCAGAGGCCGCAACGGAGGCCCCAGCGGACGACTTAGGTAGTTCCAGCACTGTGCAGTGCGGATTGTGTGTGCGCGCGAGCCATGCCGCGAATGCTGGCGCTGTCGCTGCTGGCGGTGCGCGCCCTGCAACCGGCACGCCTGCCCAGGGCCTACCGGCCGCCGCCGCGCGCGGCGCTGAGCGCGGCGGACGAGTTCGTCGTCAAGGTAGGCGTCGTGGACGCGCTGCGGGGCGTGGCCTACGGCGACGACGACGACGTCGTCGCGGCAGGCGTCGTCGCCGGCGTCCGCGTGACCTCGGAGGAGGTGGCCGTCGAGCTTGCGCTGGCGCCCCGGGACGACGCGGACGCGATACTCGCGGCCGTGCTCAACGCCGCGGAGGCGTGCCGCGCCGCATTGGTGGAGGACGGGACGCTGGACGCGGCTTGCAAAGTGGCCGTCGTGGAAGCTGGGGCGGACGAGGACAAGGACGAGGACGCCGTCGCCGCGGAGAACCCGCTCCAGAGCGACCCGTACGACCCGGGCCTCGGCCAGGGGAGTCGGCGGGGCGAATCGCTCCGGGGCGTGCGGCACGTAGTGGCCGTGTCGAGCTGCAAGGGCGGCGTCGGCAAGTCGACGACCTGCGTCAACTTAGCAAAGGCGCTCCAGCGCCAAGGATATGTGGTAGGCGTCTGCGACGCCGACGTCCACGGCCCGTCGCTACCCTCGTTGCTGGGCGAGCCCGACGACGCGAGCGTGCGCCTCGCCCCGGAGCTCGGCGAGGACGGGCGGGAGCTGCTGGAGCCGTTTGCGGTCCGCGGGTTCGCGGCCATGTCCTTTGGTTATTTGAACGACGCCCCGGCCTACATGCGGGGGAGCCGGCTCGCGGGCGTGGTGCAGCAGCTTTGCGCCAGCGTCGCGTGGCGCACCTTGGACGTGTTATTAGTGGACTGCCCGCCGGGCACGGGCGACGCGCAGCTGACGCTGAGCCAGGTGCTGGACTTCGACGGGGCCGTGGTGGTGACGACGCCGTCAGCTCTAGCGTTCAAGGACGTGGTGAAGGGCATCGCCCTCTTCGACGAGGTGGCCGTGCCGCTCATATCCGTCGTGGAGAACATGGGCAGCGTGGTGGATGGCGCGGCCGGGTCCAAGGCGAGACGGTTCGCCGAAACGCACGGGCTGGACGAACATGTTTCGAGGGACCTTGAGCGCTTGCTGGCGGCGCCCCTCGACCTGTTCGGAGCGTCGTCGGCGCAAAAGTTGAAGGACATGTGGGGCATTGAGAGCATTGTGAAGGTGCCGCTCCTCCCGTCCCCGGACCCGACGCCCGTCTCACTGAAGGACGACCCAAGCACGCCCGCGGAGCGCGCCGCGCTCGACGCGTACGACGACCTCGCGCGCCGCGTCGCGGCATTTTTGGACAAGGGGCGCCCGGCGCCGCCTTCAGTCGAGTTCGACGGCGCCGCGTTCGTGATCGACCACGCGGGCCGTAACACGGCTGTGGCGCCGCTGGAGTTGTACCACAAATGCCGCTGCGCCCTCTGCGTCGACGAGAACAGCGGCCGGGCGCGGGCGCGGCGGCCGCCGCCGGCGGACCTCCGGCCCCTCACGTTGAAGAGGACGGGCAACTACGCGCTCGCCGTGGCCTGGTCCGACGGCCACCAGTCCCTCCTTCCCTACCGGGCGTTCGTCCCGGGCTACGGCGCCACACCGGAGGGGGCCCCGGACTAACAACGCTACGAATCCTTTTACTCCCTTTAGGGTGGTGACACTGACCAGAGACCTGGCCAGTGTGGTTTGTTTAAGTTTCCGATCGAGACCTCCTCACACATGACCCTCTAGAATGAGCCTCCGAAAAACCATGACCCCCTGCCCAGCGGCATTGCCGCATTGGCATTCTAGAGAACCTGCTACATTGAGTAGTCCTCGGTCAACTGAATGGCCTGCCGGTAATACGCGCCCGCACTCTTCCCTCTTCTGAGTCTCATCGACTCAAATACGCAGGCGGTATGTCGGGAGGCGCCGCGCCGTCTTTCAACTGTTCGCGAGGGAGTGCGCTTTGGTCAGAGGCCTCTCACCAGAGGGTATGGGCACGCCTAGAGGACACGCCAAGGTCCTCGCGCCGCGGCTCAATGACAAAACTATTACGCCTTCGCCGGGGGGCCTCGCCGCCGCCGGCGGGCGGGCGCCGGGGCCGCCACTACGACGCGTGCCGCGGGCTCGCCGAGGGCCTCCTCCAGCACGGCCTCGGTGAGGTGCGCGGCGTCGTAGCTCAGGTCGTGGTAGCGCATGGAGATGCGCGTCCACTCTTGCCCGCTGGCGCCGTGCTTACCAGAAGCGACGAGCCGCCGGCGCTGCGTCGCCGCGACCAGCACCGCGCGGCTCAGCGCATCGCCGAACGGCCGCCGGTCCTCGGGCAGCAGCTGCGACGGTGCGAGCGCCGCGGCGGCGGCGGCGCGGTGCGCTTCGAGCGAGGCCGGGATGGCTGCCTCTTGCATGCGGCGCCGGGCCGCGGTCGTGACCGTCGCGCGCGCGGGCTGGCGAAACTCGACGGGCCGCAGGCGCGTCGGCCGGCCGGCAGCCGACGCGATGGACATCCCGGACCTAAAAACCCGTAGCGTGTGCCATGCGTCCCACACTCCGCACGGACTATAGGCAGCGGCAGTATAAGGGGCCGCGCAGTATAAGCGGCTCAAGCGGTGGCGCGGCGGGCCCAAAAATCGAATTTCGACGCAAACGCCCCGCACCCGCCGAAAGCTAGTGGTCCCGAGCTTTGCCACGCCGTGTCATAGGGGAGCGAGTTCAACACCGGGGGGCGGTCGTCCGGCGGGCGCCAGTGGTCACGGGGGGGCAGAGGGTTGTGATAGGTTGCCGCCGCGCCGTTCGGACCCGTGCTTTCGCACGAACTACAGGGTTAGATATATTAATATGTCTTATACGCGTATAGCTCTCTAACAAGCGGACCGCCGGCTGTCGTCTCTTGCCCGGACAACATAGAGGCCTACTAGTTTCACACACGCGGCGCGACGGCCCGGGCGGGCTGCCTTACACGCGGCGCGACTGTCCGGGCGTGCTGCCTTCTCACACAACGGCGCGCAACCATGGCCGCCTCTCCCGCGGCTCAGGCTCAGGCCCAGTCGCGCCTCGACCACCTGAAGATCTGCATGGACTGCACGGGCGAGGGCACGCGCCACGTGACGGACTCGGGCAAGGGCTCGCTGCCCATCCGGCGCACGGTGAACTGCACGCGCTGCGGCGGCGAGGGCCTTATATATGTGGGGCCCGCGGAGGGGCGGGCGGAGGCGATGCGGCGGCTGCACGGCGGGAAAAGGAGTACGCCCGGTGTCCTCGCCGCCGCCGTCGACCTGAAGGAGTCCGGTGATGCCGCTTATAGAAAAGGCGATTACGACCGAGCCGTCGCGCGCTACGGCGAGGCGAGCCAGTTAGATAGGGCTTATTTAGCGCCGGTGGCGAATAGAAGCGGAGCGTACCTAAAGATGGAGAAGTGGCAAGAGTGCCGGCGCGACTGCGCGCGGGTGCTGAAGGACGCAGACTGCGGCTCGGACCTCCACCTCCGCGCGTGCCTGCGGCGCGCGGTCGCGAGTTCGAAAGGGGTCGCCGAGGACCTGCGCGCGTGCCTGGTCGACGTGGACGTCCTCCTGCGTCACCAGCCGGGCCACCCCGAGGCGTTGCAACTCCGAGCCGAAGCTTCCGGAAAGCTCGGCGGCCTCGGGCAAGACGCGCCGCCGCCGCCGCCGCCCGCCGACTCCATCGACCCCATCCAGGCGGCCGTCGCGGCCTGCAAAGAGGTGGCCCAGGACGCGGCATCTGCGCCGCCGCCGCCGCCGACCAGTTCCAACTTCGACAGCCTCGAGTAAGAACCGTTTTTGACGACACACGCCATGCGAGTCGTAGCCACCCGGGAACTAGTGGATTTTAGAAGGGCTTGCCCCGGGAGGGGCCACCGCGCTGGCCGATTCACCGGCGGGCGCGGCCGCGTCTTTGGAGAGAACACGTCCAAACTAGTATCCAAAGTCACGGAATCCGTTTTGAGTCGCGGGAGATGCGAAACCCTCTTGGCTAGTAGGGTGTAGGACCCAAGGCGCGATGTCCAACTATGGATCTTTAGCCTTAGTATTACTATCTCCTGCAGGAGGCGCGGAAAACCCGTTCAAAAATATAAAACGGCTTCGCTTCTACGACCGCCAACAAGCCTACGTATCCGCCCGCGGGGGGTAGCCCCCCTACGCTTCCCTAGGCGCGCCCGAACCCGAACCCGAACCCGACCCGCAGATTGGGCATGGTACTATACATTTTCCAAAAAGTGCCCGCAAAAAGTGCCCGCGGCCCCCAAAAAGTGATTATTGGCGCCGCGAATGCTTATTGACGACAGGCTCGGTAGCTGCTGTTTTGACGCCCACTCCAAAAGGCTGCAAAAAATGAGCACCCTCATCGGCGCCCGGCGGCGCGGGGCGTGCGATGTGACGGCGACCGCGCCGAAGCGCCAGCGCAAATCCTATTCCAAGACGCCGTCGAAGAAGCGCGCTACTCAAACAGTCCTCGACCTCGGCCAGAAAACGCTCGGGCGCCGCGCGGAGTGCACAATTTGCGGGCTCCTCTACGTCGTCGGCGACGCGGCGGACGAGGCGGCGCACGCGCGGCGCTGCGACGCCTATCGACGCGGCGCCCGAGCGGCGCGCCTTGAGTGTGCCGACGCGCGCAAGGTGGCTGACGTGGGTGAGACCGCGCGCGTCGTCGAGGTCCGGCCGACAGACGCGCGGAGTCTGCGGGCCGTCGTGGTGGAGGTAAGGCGCACGGCCGCGCGCGACCTCGGCGCGCCCCCCGACGAGGAGGGGGAGCGGCATACCGCGTACGTCGCCGTCGAAAGGGGGCGTGCGGTCGGCCTGTGCCTCGTCGAGCCCATCCCCACCACAAATACCCTGGGCGTGACCGCGCTCTGGGTCCTCGCGTCGCAGAGGCGCCGCGGCCTGGGCGCGGCGCTCGTGGACGCCGCGCGCCAGCGCTTCGCGCTCGCGGGGCCCGTGCCGCGGGCCGATATATCGACGACGCACCGGACGCGCGACGGCGCGGCTTTTTTCGAGGCCTACGGTGCCGGGCGGGTCTACGCGCCGCGCTAGCGAGTTCACAAGTAACAATTTACGAACGCCCTTGCGCACGCAGACTTGGCGGACGTGCGGCGCGGCGCGGTCTCGGCGCGCTACAGGGACTGGTAGAGCGTGTAGAAGCTCGTGAAGTACATGCCCAGGATACCCATGACCACCAGCAATAGCACGCAGCAGAAGCAGCAGAGGAGCTGGAAGGCGAGCTTCGGCCCCAACAATGCCGAGATAATTGCGAGCGGATTGTAGGAGAGAGACATGCGGCCCGTCGTCGGGGGTAGGAACGGGTTCGCGTTCGGTTCCGAGCGGCCCTGGCCCGCCGGGCGGTCCTCGGCTTCGGAGGGCGGCAGGATCTCGACGCTGAGCGCGACTGCGCCCCGCTTACTGACCCGTCGCCGTTTTACGTCGTTATACGTCATGGCGACCCACTGCGCCGAGTCGTCGATGTCACCCAGTCCAACAAACTCCTTCAACTGTTTCACGAAGAAGGCGGCCTCGTCCGGCCTGTCCTTGACCGCGGATTCTTCCTCCTCCTCCTCCTCCTCCTTCTTCTTCTTCTCCTTCTTGTCAAGGAGCGGGTTCTTCACGTCCTCGGAAGACTCCTCCTTGGTCTCCTTGTCGCCTCCATCCTCGTCCACGTCACTGCCCGATGACGAGCCATCCGAAGATTCCAAATCCGCGGCCGTCGCCAGGCCCTTCTCCTCGGCCTTTTTCTGCTTGATCGCGTCATTAATTTCCTGGAACACGTTCACCACTTTATTCTTGTGGTAGGCTTTTAATAACCAGCGATATAAGTCCACCGTGCTCTCCCCCACGATGTCGTTCCACTTCACGATGTCCTGGTCCCAGAGCTGCACGCTCAGCCGCCCGTGCTCGGGCGACGTCAGCGGTAACTGCACTTTAAGCTTGAGCCGCCAGTTCCACGAGCCCTTGCCGTTGCGGCAGCGCCAGTGCACGTCCGTCTTTTGCGGTCTCCCGTTCCCCAGCTGCGTCTGGACGTAGTAGTCGCCCATTTCGTACGGGACGTCCTTCGCGGACCAGACGCACACGCGGACCTCGAACTCCCGCTGTTCCGGTCCTTCGAGCACCACGGGCGGGTCCCGCAACGCGACCGCCTCCTTGCGGATCTCCACCCAGCCATAGACCTGGCCGCGCGCGACGAGCGACCCGTCCCGTGTTAACCGCCTGACCTCAATCGGCTTGAGGGGGTTTGAGGAGGTATCGTGCCTCTCGTCTAACGCTTGCCACTTCTTATGGAACCACCTATCTTCAAGATCCAGTAGACTCTCGCCTAACACGGCGTGCGCCGGCCGCCACCGCGAGTGGTCCCTTAGTTGCAGTTTGAGCTGCGCCGGCCCCGGGAGGCGCGTGCTGAATTCAAAGCACTCGTAGAAGTCGGGCTTCAACCCCTTCTGAACGGTCCCCGTCTGAATGGACGTCCCCAGCTTCAACCGGACGTAGGGGTCGGCCGTCGGCCCGTCCTGCGGCTCGACGTTCGCGGCCCGAATGACATAGACGCGGACGGTGTACGTCGTCACCCGCAACACGGACAAGGGAAACAACGGTTCCGCGAACTGCGGGTCCTCGTCCAACACGCGAATCACGGCCTTGACGTGGCCTACCTCCCGCCACGTGCTCTTGGCCGGGTTCGGGTGCCTCGTTCCTCTATACAGGGGATAGGTCTCGAAGGGCTTTGTCCGCAAGTACTTCTCCAGCTCCCCGCCCTCCCGTTCGAGCCACCACTCCCGTCCATCGACAAAGTCCGCGGCCGCCCACTGCGACGGGAAGTCGAGGTCCAGGTCCTTGAGCGCGTACTCCGGTTCGCCCGGCGCCTCGTGCGCCGTGGCGGAGGACAGCCGCGCCGCGAGCGTCGCCAGCACGCCCCGCGCCTCGTGGTCCTGCCCCACCAGGATGCACTCTTCCTGCGCCGCCTGTTCGTCGGCGTACCGCGCGTCCTCCAGCACGTCCGGCAACGTGTCGAGCATGTCCTGGGAGAAGGCGCCCGTGCCCCCGTCGTCAATCCCCGACACGCCGCGCACCTCGAGCTCCCGATGCACCACGCTCTCGCCGTCCGAACTACCGAGGTCCTCGTTATCGCCGTCGCCCGCGCCGAATGAGACGCCGACGTTGCCCGGCTCCCCCTCGTCCTCGGACTCCTCCTCGTCCGCCGCTTGGGCCCGTCTTACCTCTTCGCGCTCGCGCGCCTCCTGCAAGGCTCGCGCCGCGGCGTCGTCGAAGAGCTCAGACTGGGGGTCCACGTACCCATCAGCGTTCCAGGGAAGCTTCGACCGCAAATCAACGGCGCATGAGCCCAGTAACGGGGCGCTTCCGACGCGGCTCGAGTCGTAGCATCGTATGTCTAGCCGCGGACTGAGCTGCGGGTCCTCCGGTAGCTCGACTTGTATCACGCGCCGGACTAAAAAGTTCGCGTCCCTGCCGCTCGGCGTCGACGACGCCGGCGTCCGGAACGTGCCGCCGCCGTCTTCGTCGCCGATCGAGGGAATATCGAACCGTAACCACGGCTTCCTCGGGTTCCCCGAGACGCCGCCCCGCAGCCGTCGCACGCCGACGACCGTCACTTCCACCCAGGCCATTTTCACCAAGGGCGCGATGGACGGCGCTTTCGAGAACTTCTCCCGGGCGTCGCGTTTCCGGATGCGCGCCGCGCAGCACAACAATTGGGTCGCGAGGGCGTTGCCGCTCGCGTCGACGCACGCACGCCAGGCGGGGTCCGGCGCGCGCGCGGTGTCGTGCACGAGCTCCTGGAGATCCCCCAGCGGCAGACGGAGGCTACAGATGGCCCGGTTGCTTTTTCCGAGACTCCGCCTGTTCCAGACCTGCAGGACCACGTCGGGCCCGTACCGCGCGTCGCGCGGCACGAGCGCGTGCAAGTCCAACGTTTCGTAGAAGAGGGGGTTCGTGGTGTCGGCGTGGCTCCGGGTCTTCTCCTTCCTGCCGCAGAACCGCACTTTGACGTAGGGGTCCAGCAGCCCCGAGGCTTCCGAAGCCGGGAGGTTTCTCGCCTGGTAGACGTACACGCGGACGCAGCACGGCCGCTTATCGGTAAACTTCTCGAGCAGGTGCAACTCGTCCCACTTGAAATCCGGGTCGTTCGCGTCCTCGCTCAGCCCCAGGCCCAGTTGCAACAGGAGCGCCCCGGGGTTCTCGTCGCACTGGCCGACGTTCGTCGTCTCGCTGGTCAAGCGGTACCACGTCGGCGCCCCCCGCATTTGTTCCCGCAGGAGCCGCGCCGCGGGAATGCGGCAGAACGCGACGCTCCGCTTGCCCGCCCGGACGCACGCGATGACGTCCGGGATTTCTTCGAGCACGACGGGCAGCGGCACGCCCTTGAGCGACAGGAGCTCATTCCACTCGACGACGCCCCGTTGGTTCGTACCGCAGGCATACGCGAGGACGTGGTTGCCGATGGAGATGCTCAGGCCCAGCCCCACCGGGGCCGGGCGCCCGGGCGCGCGGATAATAGGCAACTCTGAACCCATCAGCGCGAGCGCCCGCAGATGGTAGAGCGCTGTCGCCGGTTTGAGTCCGGGGCTCGGCCGAAAACTAAACGCCTTGCGGTGGGGCACCGTCGCTTCGCGCCGCGGCGGCCGCGTCAACAGCTCGAGGGAGAGCAGGAGCCGCCCCCGATACGTCGACGCCTCCCGTCCGTACCTATTTTGGGGCGCGCCACGCTTCCCCTGGACCCCGAGCGGCGCCCCGTACAGGTTGTGCCACCGCGGCCGCGGGCCCCCGTACCTCGCCCCGAACACCGACGTCTTCACCATTCGATCGGACCGCGT
>Ga0114994_10003224_pt1 | contig 11904 bp, 5 predicted proteins | sample ArcticOcean_MG_C_9_FD_87043 | JGI IMG/M metagenome (GOLD analysis project Ga0114994, IMG submission 87043) | Marine microbial communities from western Arctic Ocean - ArcticOcean_MG_CB2_152 | ecosystem: Environmental > Aquatic > Marine > Oceanic | place: Arctic Ocean: Canada Basin | collected... | reverse complement strand
GCCCCAGCGTTCCGATGAGCACTTTTTCAAAACCATCCGAGCCCATGCTGCTGCGAAACTGCCGCCGACACTGGACCACGGCTTGGCCACCCTGGACTCCTCGGCGTGCACAGCCAAGAAGCCCTGCTACGACGACGACACGGTCCTCGATCGCTTCGAGGGCGCGACGAACGACTACTACCCCGGCCAGACGCCAAACGACTATTCGTATTCGTACGCCTCCGACTGGCACTCTGTCAGTAAAAGATGCGAGGACCTGGCCGTGGACTGGGCGGTTTGTGCCATCGACGCCGGCGTGACGTTTGATGATGATTTTTTCAGTAATAGGGATGACGACTTAAGGGGTTCGAACGACGACGGCACCGCGCTCGGCACGTGCGCCGAGATCCAGGCGTTCCCAGAATTCGCCGAGTCCTGCGCCAACAACGCCATGGTCCAAGTCTGCGCGGAGAAGTACCACGCCTACGTGGAGTGTTTGTACGAGGCGGCGGCCATCCACGCTTCTGATGGCGACCTCGTGTGTGTCGAGCTCGCGTGCGGTCTGGGTACGGGGGCGGTGAGCAGCGCCGTCGCGGCGCGGCCGCTGGCGCTGGCTGCGACGTGCGTCGTGAGTTTAGTGCTCTGGTGGGCAGTGCTGCCGGTGAGGTCACGCTTCACTAAAATATTTCTACATACTAGTCTATTACGATCACGTCCTCCTCGTCCTCGATGACGCGCCGGCGCTTCTTCTTCTTCTTCTTCTTTGCGGGGGAGCGCGTCTTTTTGACGGGCGGGCGCTCCTTCTTCTTCTTTTTGGCGGGCGCGTCGGCGGCGTCGAGCTCCGCGGAACGCCGGCGCGACTTCGCGCCCGACTCCACGAAACTTCGCATGACTGCGTCGTCGTCATCGCTGCTCTCGGCGATGGTGCGCCGCCGCGCGGCGGGCTTGACCGGCGGCGGTTCGTCGTCCGAGCTCTCCGCGATGGTGCGGCGCCGCGCCTGCGGCTTGACGGGCGGCGGCTCGTCGTCCGAGCTCTCCGCGTTGGTGCAGCGCCGGGGCTTGGCCGGGTTTTTGTCGTCCGTCCCGGCAGTTCGCCGCTTCTTCTTCTTTTTCTTCGTCTTCAGCGGCAGGACCTCCAGCGACGAGTCCGAGTCGGACGCCGCGGCCACGGGGCTCATGGACCACGCGAAGCCCGGGTCGTCCTCGCCGTCCTCCTGCTCGATCCGCTCGATCATCTCGCGGAGCCGCTGCTGGCTCGCGTTCGCGCCGCCCGAGCTCCGCCGGTCGCCGCACTCGAGCCGGTCCCTCCGGTACTGCTCGGCCTCGTCCAGATCCACTAAAGTCGCCTGGCGCTCCTCGACCCGTGGCCGCGCGTACCACTTGCCCTCTTGCCCGTCCCGGACCCCGGCCTTCTCGGAGCGCCGGCCCCGTTGCTGCGCGGTCTCGACGCCGCACTCGTCATGCCCGTCCAAATTTCTAGCGGCCGTCAGCTCCAGCTGCTCGATGTACAGGCGGTGGTCGCCCTGGGAGTGGAGGAGGCAGTAGGCCTCCTCGCCCTCCTTGTAGGCCTTCTTCTGTTTGGCGCTGAAGGAGTCGGCCACCACGGGCTTGGCGCAGAGCGCGCAATACAAGTAGCCGGCCGGGACGCCGGCGTCCGAGTCCTCCTCCTCGTCGTCGTCGTTGACCGCCGAGCGCTCGAACGGGCGGCGCGGCGCCTCGTCATCGGATGAGGACTCCGCGCGCCTTCGCGGCGGCGCCTCGTCGTCCGAGGCCGCGTCGCTGTCTTCCGACTCCTCGACCTCGTCGTCCGGGACGATGAAGTCGTCGATGTCGTCGTCCTTGCGGCGGGGCATGATATATGTCGGCTTCGCGCCTTGAGGGGTTACCTCCCTCTGCTCCACCAATAGGGCGCCGCGTCACTCGAGCTGGCTCAAGAGCAATCTCGCAGCAACAATGAAGGTCCCTCGTAACTTGTGTGGGCTTTTGTAGCTTTGGCGAGGCGGCAGAGCTGCCAGAGTTTGAATGAGCTCCGTGAAAAACCCGTCCAGGCTTGGTCGCAAAACGGGTTTCGTTGCATGCTGCGCCGTCGCCCGTCTAGACAAGCGCACGCGAGCACGCGTTGCTGAGAGCTCCGTTGGACTGCCTAGCTACCTCGACGAGCCGCCGCCGCCGCGCCGTCGCGCTCAGCCGCTCTCGATCAGTGCCTCGCCGCGCCGCACGGACGCCCGGCGCCGCGCCGCACGGACGCCCCCGACGCCACCGCCGCGCCGCCCAGTACCCCCGGGCCGCCGCAGCGCCCCGGACCGCCACCGTCCCCCCGCGCCGCCGCGGACGACCGTAACACCCCGCGGGGCACCCTTAAGCCAAGATGAGGATCATGATCAAGGGCGGCGTCTGGAAGAACACGGAGGACGAAATCCTGAAGGCGGCCGTCATGAAGTACGGGAAGAACCAGTGGGCCCGCGTGGCGTCTCTACTGAATCGCAAGTCCTCGAAACAATGTAAAGCAAGGTGGTACGAGTGGCTCGACCCGTCCATCAAGAAGACGGAGTGGACGCGGGACGAAGAGGAGAAACTCTTGCATCTCGCGAAACTGTACCCGTGCCAGTGGCGCACGATCGCGCCGTTGGTCGGACGAACGGCGGCTCAGTGTTTAGATCGATACGAACGCTTATTGGATGATGCGGAACGCGAGTTAGGAGGCGGCGACGCGGCCGAGGAAGATGTGCGTAGATTGCGACCCGGAGAAATAGATCCTGATCCGGAGACGAGACCCGCAAGACCGGACCCCGTGGACATGGACGAGGACGAGAAGGAGATGCTTTCCGAAGCGCGGGCGCGCTTGGCGAACACGCGCGGGAAGAAGGCGAAACGGAAGGCTAGAGAGGCGCAGTTGGACGAAGCGCGGCGGTTGGCTTCTCTCCAGAAAAAGAGAGAGTTGAAGGCCGCGGGCATCTACGCGTCGCGCCAGGGTGCCACGCGCAAGGGCGGCAAGTACATGGACTACTCCAGGGAGGTGCCGTTTCAGAAGTTGGCGCCCGCGGGCTTTTACGACGTCGGGCGCGAGAAGGCGTCGTCCTCGAGAAAAGGGAAGGACGAGGACTTCGAAGCGATTCGGTTGGACAAGTTCGAGGAGAAGCGGCGGGACGAGGTCGAGCGCATCGAGAAGCGGGACGACCGGAAGAAGCGCGCGAAGTTGATGAAGCAGAACCTGCCCGCGGCCGTGGCGCAGCTCTCGCGCCTGAACGACCCCGCGTCCAAACTGAGACGGAGCGAATTGAGTCTCCCGGCGCCGCAAGTCACGGACGCCGAGCTGGAGGACGTGGCCCGGCTGACCGCGGAAGAGGGCACGGAGGGCTCCTCGCTGTTGCTGGGTTCGCGGGAATCCGGGAGTCAGCGCATCGCGTCGGCAGCGCGCGACGCGCGGACACCCCTCGTCTCCAAGGGCGACGACGCCATTGCGCAGGAAGCAAGGAACGCGGTCTTAGATCGGCAATTACAAACTCCTTTACTAGGAGAACACCAGGCGGATCGAGAACAAGGCACAGGGTACACGGGCGCGACGCCCGCCTGGCAGACGCCCCACGCGACGCCGCTCTCGTTGGTGTCAGGGACGCCCCTTTCCCTCATGCCGCCACCCACGCCTCTCTTACACGGCGACGTGGCGGACGACACTACAACAGGTTCCCTGATGCCGTCCTTTAAGCAGCAGCGGCGCGACGTCCGGGAGGGCCTGGCGACGCTCCCGGCGCCGAAATTCGCGTACGACGTGGACGTGCCGGACGCGGTGCCCGAGGGCGCGAGCGTCGCCATGGAGCTCGAGCCGGACGCGCGGGCCGTGGACGAAGCGCGGGCTGAAGAGATGCGGCAGGCGGAGTTGGCGAAGCTGGCGCGGCGGTCGCTGGCGGTGCAGAAGGAGCTGCCGCGGCCGCGGAACCCGCCGGCCGTGCCAGGTGGTACTGACCCGGAATCGTTGATCAACGCGGAGGCCGTGCGCTTGGTACGAAGGGACGCGTCATTACATCCCCTGAAGGGCGGGACTCTCGTAAGTGACGCGCCGCTCCGCGAGTTCGAAGATGGTGACCTCGCCGCGGCGCGGGGTTTAATCGAGGAAGAAGCGGCTTTGACGCAACCTTATAATGAAGCCGCGTTCGCCCAGGCTTGGAGTGAGTTGCACGAGTCGCGAATGTACTTAACATCGTCCAACGAAGTCGGACCTGTTAAAGGCGCTTCGGACGTGGATCTTGTGGAAGCGTACAAAGCGTCCTTCGAGGCGACGCGGGCCCAAATGGCCAAGGGGGCGCAGCGCGCGGCGCGCGTCGAGGGCCGCGTCGCCGAGACCTTGCAACCGTTGGTTGAGGAGGCCGAAGCTTTAAAAGTTCGGACGGCGAGCGCGATCTCGCGCCTCGACAAGGCCGCGGTCGAGGCGGAGTGCTATCTGCGCCTGTACCGGACGGAGAGCCGCACGCTGCCCGCGCGCCTCGCGGCGGCCAAGGCGCGCTGCCGCGCGTTGGACGAGCGGGAGGCCGAGCTGCAGCGGGGGTACGCGGACCTGCTGGCGAAGGCGTCGACGGCGTAAGTTTCAAATCTTATTATACGTCAGCGTCGCCGACGCCGTCCGCCCCCGCTCGTACCGGTCCCAGACCCAGCGCGGGTACGACGCGCCCATGGAATGGAGGTTTGTGAGCGCCGCCCCCAGCGCCGCCATCAAGTCATCCCGCTCCCCGGCGTAGCGCCGGATCAGGTCTTCCCGGTGCTTCAGCAGCCGGTCCGAGGCGTCCCGGTTACTGTCGCCGAGCGGCTTCGTCGCACAGGGTCGCGCCACGTCCGACGCGAGGGGGCAGGACCGGACGTCCCCGAAGCGCGCATGGGTCCGCAGGCAGCCCGAGTCCCGCGCGCAGGCCACGCAAGCGTGCCAGAGCCACTGCGTCTCACCATTTGCCTTCTGGTGCACCACGAGGCCCGTCTGGCCCTGGTGGGGGCACCCCCCGAACTGGAACGCCGAACAAATCTCCTGCCCGTCCAGGCCCACGACGTCGCCGGGCGCGTCCTTGGCCCGTCTAAAAACAATGGCTCTTGACGCGTCGGCCTCCTCCCGGTTCAATTGGTCCAGATCGCCGCGCGCCGCCTTCGCCGCCTCCGCGGCCTTGGACGCCCGTCGATACGCGGCCTCGGCGCGGCGCTTCCTTTCCTCGGGGTCGGCGAGGTCCCCAACTTCGATCGCCGGCGGTTTATTGATCAGGAAGCGGCGCCAGGCTTGTTGCAAAGTCGCTTTTCTTCCGCGCCGGCCCGCCTCGTTTACAGCGACGCCCAGCACCGCCAACATCCGCCCGGCCACGCGCTTCTGCGACCAGGCCGCAAACACGTGCCGAAGCGCGTTCTGAGAGTGGCGGCGCGTGACGCGGCCGACGATGCGCCACGCTAACTTACGGACGTCCTCACCGGAAGCCTGGGCGTCCGCGCGCCCGCGCTCGGCCGCAAGGAACCGTTCCGCCCGCGCCTCTACAAGTTCCTGCGCCGCATTCGAGCGGTCGCGCGCTGCGTTATTGCGGTCCTGCTCCGCCGCCTCGCGGTGCGCCGCCGCCGCGGCCCGGTCGTCCCTGGCCGCCCTTTCCGTGTCCGCGGCCCGCGCCCGCGCAACCTCGAGCGCTTGGCGCGCTTCTGTAGCGTCGAGACTGACCGCGTGCTCCGGCGCCGCGGCCGCCTCGACAACCTCGTAGCCGCGCGGCTCGAGGAGCCGCGGCTCGCTCCGCGCCGCCTGCGCCAGCGCCCGGTCCGCCGCGGCGTCCGCGCGCAGGGCCGCGGCCGCGAGGCGATCCTCGTGGGCGGCTTTCGCGGCCCCGGCGCCCGCGGGCAGCACCTCTATATCCGCATGAGTCTTCTCCGCCGCGTCCCTTTCCAAACCTAGGACGCGCCCCTCGCTCGCTCGCAATTGGTCCTCGACCTTCTGGATCGCCGCCGCGCCTTCGCGGCGCGCGGTTATCGAAGCCTGCTCCGCTTCGGCGACGCGCTGGACCAACTCGTTCTTCTCCCGGACGAGATCCTCGAGCTGCTTGCGCGTGTCGTCGGCCTCGCTCCCCAACGCTTTGGAGGTGCTCTGGACCTTGTCGACCTCCTGCGTTCTTTCCGTCAATTGTCGCAGGCTGGCGGCGTGCAGCCCCTCCGCAATAGCTACTTGCTCCTCGAGCTCCACGATGCGCGCTGCATTGACTTCATTGGCCTGCTGGCTCGCCTGCCGTTGCCCGTCCAGGGCCTCCCGCGCGGTCTCCGCCCGGCTCTCGGCCATGGCTTGTATTCTTTGCGAAGCTTCTAGTTTCTCTGCCAAGTCGTCGTTCACGTCCCGTAAGTCCACACCATCGCGCGCGGCGTCCCGCGCCGCCGCGGCCGCGTACACCAAACTGTCTGCCCGCGCGCGGTCCAGCTCTTCACCAAGCATCGCCACCCGTTCGTCCGCCGTCGCGGAGGCCTCGCCCTCGAGGCGGGCCGCGCCGGCCTCGCCCAGCCGCGCTTCGATGGCCTCCCGGGCCCGGGTCCGCGCGCCCGCAACCTGCGCTTCCAACTCCGTCGCCCGCTCCACCAAGGAAGCGCACCGCTGCAGCGCCTTGTCGCGCTCGTCGCGAACCTCCTTTTCTCGCGCTTCGGCGCCCTGGAGCGCCGCGCGGGCAATATCTAAGTCCGCCCGCACGTCATCCGTATCGGCTTCGACCGGGGGCTTCGCTGCGACCGGCGACGCCGCAGACGCCGCGTCGGCGTCCGCATTATGATCGGACGCGTTCTGGTCCACGTCCCGATGTAACGTTTCCAGCGCGCTGTCGAGCTTGGATAAATGCGCCTCCAGGAAGACGACCTTCTTCTCCGAATCGCGTAACGAGGTCTCCAGCGCGGCCACGGCACTGTCCTTCGCTGCGACTTCCTCCACAAACCGCTCCCGCTCCCGTAGTAACTGCGCCACCTGGGGCGACTCGATCGTGCTCGCACCGACACTCCGTTGCCGCAATTGGAAGAGCTGGTCCCGCAGCTGCCGGGCCTCCTCCCGCGCGGCGGCGACCTCGCCCGATGGTGCTCTAACAGGTTCCGGTAATGGTGGCGGCGGTAACAATGCGCGGTCGATGGGTTTCCGGGCGAGGTCCACCTGGCGCATAGATATCTCCGCTTCTTCTTCCTTCTCCCGCCACCTTCTGATAAATTCCTCGCGCGCGTCCAGCGACGCCTCGTCCCGCGGGCTCATCGGCGTCGTCGGCGGCGGGGCCTCGGAGACGGGGCTCAGCTGCGCGCCGGCGTCTCCATTGTGTGCATCGGCATGGAGGTGCGCGGCGCGGAGGACGGCCGGGCTGAAGGCCTTGACGTCGTCGTCGTCCGCGAAGGAGTCGCTCAGCTCGTCGAAGTCGTTGCCGTAGTCATCGTTGGGGCTGAGGTCGCCCATCGGTCGTCGTTGGGTGTGCTGGTGCTGGCGGTGGTTGCGCAGTTCCCGCGCTCAGCGCGGTGGCCGGTGGGGCGCTTGCGCTAAGCCGGTAGGCAGCCCAACAGTGCGGTTGGAGCAGGTTAGAGGCAGCACTACTCAAACGTTGCAGCTAGCGCAAGCCCTGTGGTCTAAGCGGCGCCTACGGTACCGTTGGCTGTCCTCCAGCCTCCACCCAGGTCGAGCGGTGCTTTGCCGGTGGCACCACAGTTTGTTGTAGCAGATGCGAATTTTAGGGGAGCGCGTTGCTAGAGTGCGGACCGAGTCGCCCGCTGGAGGACTCTTCAGCACGTGGAGAGAGGTTTTGAGCAAGAATTTTTGAACGGGTTTTTAAGGCTACCAAAAAGTTTGCCGACACGCAGACTTGCGACGTAGCGATGGCGCTGATGCTTCGAACGCCGCACGTCTGAAATGGTTGCATTCGTGCTGCTGTGCTGGACGCATGCGGTCGCGCAAACGCAGCGCCGAAATCTGCGGGCCAAGGCCTGGTTCGGCAAGAGCGAGAAGCGGACCACAAATGTGCCGCTGTCGCAGCACTTTGAAGGAGACGCCTCGGAACCCTATCTCGTGCACGACGTCGACGCTCCAAAGAAAACAGCAATCACCCACGACCGCTTTCACGGCCTGTACCCCTGCCAGACCGGGAGCCCCTGCCCGTCCTACAGCGCTTCGTTCCTAGCGAGTAGATTACAAACGGTGAACAACGCCATCACGCCGAATAGGATGAAAAGAAAAAACACGAACATGGAGTCCGCGTCCTACCACGCCATGGGCCTCCGCGGGAGCTACGACGTCTGGCGCACCGTGGACGCCTTTGATTACGCCGTGGAGCACCTGTCCATGTACGAGCGCATGCTGCACGCGTCCAAGTCGGGCGCGGACAAAGGCTCTAAATTGGGGGACGTCCTGTACGGGGCCTTCGTGGACAACCTGGCCAAGTACGAGAAACGGCTCAAGGAGAAGTGCGGTGGGGACGACCCCCGCCTTCGAAGTCAGAAGCGGTTCACGGACGCCGAACGAACCATCGGGGTCATGCCCTTTTACGCGGGCGGCAAGGCCGGCCACGGGGGCGATTCCGACGTGGACCCCATGCACGGGCTGCGCTCGGGACACACGCGGTATGAATCCAAAGCGTTGTATTTGAACATCACCATTCGGTCGATACGGTGCCACTTTGGGGCCGTGGCCGTGTCGGCCTTGGACCCGCGCGACCGGGCGTACCTGGAGAAGGGCGTGGGTCTACCCATTATCGACGACGTGCTCTGGGTCGCGGACTTGCCCGTGCATAAGCCCTCCTTCCTTGGGGTCGCGACGCTACGACAAATTCAAAGAAGGTGGACGAACGAGTCGACCCCGCTCTGGCGGTCCATTGACTTCGTGCATTATACGGAGGCCGACCAGGTCGTGCACATCCGGCCGAAGCATAGGCACAAGCTGTACCGCGTGCTGAAATCGTCGGAGAAAGGGGGCGCGTGGAAGGGCGGCAAGATGTCCATCCTGACGCCGCACCGCTTGAACGCCGTGCCGCGCGCGCAGGACGTGGACTTTTTGCGCAGGGCTTTTGATCCCCCATCTTACGGCGCGGCCCTACCTGAGAATCCAAGCGAGGAAGTCTTACGCGATCTGGAGGCGCAGGCGCGGGTCCTGCGGCAAGACACTTATTCTATAGGAGCGGTTTACGAGCCGCGGCGGGACCCCTGGCACGCGCTAGTCTTTGGGAGTACGCGGGGCGCCTGGGTGCGGCGCGAGCTGGACGGTTACGGCGCGAAACAAACGCTGGAGCTGGACGACGAGTTGCGGTACGGCTCGTGCTGCTATCTGAAGAAGGACGAAACGAGCTACCCCTATGATGAGAGGGGCAAGCGCGGCGGCGTCCGCGTCGACGATTCGGTTGGGGGGACCTACCAGACGATCCAGCACTCGGACGAAAGTGTTGATCGGCCCTCGCCCGTGGAGGTCGTGCGGATTGGCGACCACGCCCTCGGCATCCTGGCGGGGCTCTGCTGCCACATCTGCGCGCGGCGCGGTAGATTGGGCCGGCACTGCGACAACTACTGCACACCCGCGGCGCCGGGCGCGGAAGACTGCGCGACGGGGGAGTACGCGGATTAACGATTTTAGTATCCTTACCCGCCAGCCCAGGAGGATGGACGCGGCGTGGCGTCCACGAGAATATGCCCCCTCGACAGACTCGTAGCGAGACCACGAGCCGTCGGTGGCTCGCTCGAATGCCAAGTCGAATGCCGCGCCATTCGATAATAAAACCACGATCCGGCCGTGGTGAGCGCATGCATGCATCATTATGACCACCTTCACCTGCCTGTGATCTCCATACCTCTCTTCGGGATCCATACCCGGCGTTACGGGGCTGAGGCCGGCGACGCGCGCGGCCTCGGCCTGGTCATGCGCCATAATCATGTCTCGCCACGGGACCTCCGCCTCCTCGGCCCACGTGTCGGTCTAGGGGTCGTACACCAGCGTACTATTCATATCCATCAGAATTAATCTCCCGTCAACGACCACACTTATCTTCCCTCGCCTAAGTCCGCGTGACAACACCATACCTTCTGGGAGCGGCGCGCCCAGGCTCCACGTCCGCGTGGCAGTGTCATAAACCTGCAATGCCCGTAAATCGCTCGCATCGACTGCTGCCTGTCCCGGAAGCTGTCCGTGACCGTGACCGTGACCGTAACCTTTGAAGCCGCCAGCGACGTACAGCCGGTCGCCAATGAAGCCCGACGCTGCCAAGATGCAGGCATGCGGCATCGGAGGCAGGTCCTCCCACAACCCAGTTTCTTCGTTGAACACGTGGAAAGAATCAAAGAATACAATGCCGTCGTTGTGCCACTCGCTATTTCCAGGCTCCTCATCCTGGTCACAGCCGCCGAAAGCATACAGGCGATCGTTGTGCCACTCGATGGAGCGTTTCCAGTTATTCGGCGGCAGTGTAGCGAAACGGCTCAATCTAGGTGCAGAGAAAGGATATGAAGCTCTGGCGCCCACCGCAAAAACATCCTCGCTCGCTCCGTTTGAGACGCTGAAAATCAGCCGGATGCCATCGGTCGTCGAGGCTCTCGTCGAGGCTTCGATTGCAAGCAATCCAGGGTTGCTTGCCACCGTGCCGCTTTTGCTTGCCATGCAAATCCCAAAGTCGGGCGGGCGGCGATGACTTACTACGACGATGTCGCGCTCCTCCAAGCCGAGCCCTCGCCTGAGCGCGGGAAACCGCGGGTCGGCGATGTCCGTGCGGAATGCTCGGCAGACTGAGGCCGTCACATTGAGATCGGCGAGAGATCAATTCCAGCGAGAACTCGCTGCCGGAGGTGGTGTGGTAGCGCGAGCAGAGGCGATCCAGGTGGTGTCGTCGTCGGTATTGTTACTACTGCGGCGTGGTGGGCGGCGGCGACGTCTAGAAACTCTTTACTCGCTAAATTAACATTTTGAAAAACCCGTGCGTATGAGCTACAAAACAGTATCAACTCTCTAACAACCCCCCTTACGAAATACAACAGCGGCGAGAGCGGCGCACGCGAGGCCGAGTAGGAGGCCCGGGGGCGCCCGCGACCGCGCGTCGAGGAGGGCGCCGAGCGTCCCGCGATGGCGTTCCCTATCGTGCGGTCGGGTGCCGCGGCGCTCCGAGGCCGCGCCTTCGCCGTGGGGGTCGGCGGCGTCCGGGGCGAGGGGCGGCGGGCCGCCGAGGTCGCATTCGATCATTTTGGCGTGGAGGGCCCGGCGCCGGTCCGCCGGCGTCGCGGCGAGAAGCAGGGCCGCGAAGGCCTTCAAAGCAGTGACGCGGAGCGCCGCGGCCTTTGTGGCGTCCTTCTCCAGCGCCGCGACGGCGGCGCCGCCCAGCAGAGCCACGAGGGGGGGCACCACGGCGTTGCCCAGCAATTGGTACGACGCGGCCTCGTGCGGGTGGAGCTGGTACGTCTCCGGGAAGCCCATCAAGCGCCGGCACTCGATAGGAGAGAGCCACCTCGGCTTCTTCAGGTCGTCCTTGCCGTCGGCGAAGCGATCGTCCGTCGCGACGAACTGGGCGACGCCGTCCACGGACTTGCGGTAGTTCGCGATGAGCGTGTCCGCCGTGTCTCCCTCTAACAAAATGCGGCTCCGGAGGCCGTACTTCACCGAGGCCTTAGACTTTTGGACCCGCTGCCAGGCGTTGTGCGCGAGCGTGTAGGATCTTAAATACGGGTCCCGCGGGTCGCACTGAACGTCGGCGAACGTCGGTAAAGGCGTTAACATCGGATTTGATGGAAACCGGAACCGTTTACAAGCTTCTCCATCCAGAAAGCCGACGAAGAAGACGCGCCTTCGGAACTGGGGCAGCGCGCCACTGATGTTGCGCACGCCGTAGACCACCGCGTAGCCGATGTTCTCCAACTCATCTACAACTATCTTCACATCCGCACCCTCGTTCATCGTCAAGAGGCCCCGCACGTTTTCTAAGAGAAGCACCTTTGGTC
>Ga0114994_10003223_pt1 | contig 11905 bp, 9 predicted proteins | sample ArcticOcean_MG_C_9_FD_87043 | JGI IMG/M metagenome (GOLD analysis project Ga0114994, IMG submission 87043) | Marine microbial communities from western Arctic Ocean - ArcticOcean_MG_CB2_152 | ecosystem: Environmental > Aquatic > Marine > Oceanic | place: Arctic Ocean: Canada Basin | collected... | reverse complement strand
GGTCAAGTCATTTTGCAGATTACTGTCACTGTCCACCTGCAACGATAGACTACGTTGAGAGGATTTTGAAAAATAAACGGCAACTTGGTAGATGAAGGATTCAGCATTGGAGTCTAAGTAAATAAGCTTATCCAATGCCAAAGTCAAAACTGTCACTTTATTACGTTGCAGAAACAAGATAAAACTCTTGGCGGTTCGAATATCCACCAAATTGAATAAACTTGCGTGAGAGCAAAAAGACAATGTATTTTCTTCATCTATAAAATGATAGCAATCAGGTATTGATAATGAATGCATTACACACTGCCTTGATAGCGGATTAAAATAAAACTGATATCCTGCTGAAAATCATCAAACCAGTCCTGACTCTTAATCTTTTCTAACAAGGTTACACCGTTGTTGTCGAGGATTTCACTTAGCTTGATGATATTAGAGGGCTCAAGGGTATCTGCGTCGATGTCATGTAACTTCGCCAAGGCAAGCTTGAAACCGGTGCTGAATAAGAATATGCCTTCTCCCTGCTCTAAGGACAAGCATACTGGATCAACGTCGACCGAACTTTTAACGCCTAGCGGCAACATAGTGGGTACGTCAATAAGGCGCGACGGTTCATTGCCAAATTTAATGGGTGATTCGCCACTACCGACCACACTTAGAGTATTATTTTCTATTTGCACCGACATTACTTTGCAAAGAAGATTCAGATTGATCGACTCATTTTGGTCATATAAATAATGATTTATACTAGCTAACGGGTCAGAGCCTGAGGCGCTGACCTCCTTCAGTAAACTTTGAACCTGCATCGCCATCATAGCTGTTTCTAGCCCATAACCTGATACTTGCCCCAAGGTAATATTAGCACCCCGTTCATCAACCTGTGCCTGCCATAAATCTCCACACAGAGCTTGGGACGGCAGATAATGAAGTTCAATTTGATAGTCTTTTAGGGCGGCGCGTTGCTCTGCTGTGTCTAAATAAGGTAATGCCCGCTCACGTAGAGCTATCAAATTACTCACTTCAGCTCCGAGGTGAACATTCTCTTGATTGAGAATACTGTTAACTGCCACCAATTCTTCCTTAGCTTTGGTTAATTGAACCGTTTTGGCTTCAACAATACCGTCCATGTTTCGCGTAAATTCATCTAACTCACTACTGACCTTATTAAACGTAGCTGCAAGTAAACCGAACTCGTCTTGGCTATTAATCGAAACCTCGTGCTTAAAGTCCCGTTTTGACAGCTGCTCTGCACCTAGTCTTAGCTTGGACAACGGGATAGATACCCAAGAAGTGAGTAAAAAGGAGAGTAGTAGTGCCACGACAATCGCTATGGAAAAGATTAAAAGGCTAACCTGTTTTTGCTCATCAATACGCCGACCAAAGTCATCGACCCGCCAATCTAAGCACAAAGCCGCAATGACCGCCCCATCGTTGTTTAGGATCGGTACCAAGGCAGACATTTCTTTTCCTTCTACGCCCTCATACCAATCATCCGACACCGACAGGCGGCCGCCAAATGGCGCAGCTTGAAAGGCATTACTGGAATAAAGGGTACCCAACGAAGTAGGGTTACCACTCTTGTAATTAGAGTCCGCCAGCACCATCAGCGCAGTATTTGCATCTACACCAGGCACCAAGACCATTAGTTGGGCGGCTGAAACGCGCGAAGCGCCAAACTGATCTAACTGCTCAGCCTCCAAAAATGACAATTTATCTGCTTGCTTTTTGCTACCTGCTTGCATGCGTCTGAGTAACTGAACAATATATTGAAATTCAAAGTCAGATTCGATTGCGCTAGACAATTCGCTATCAAGCAAGGGGCCAAGACTAACTTGACGATCCTGTGGACTAACTAGTTTGAGAGAGAGACCATCAACTGTGTTCTCGTACCCCTTGGGTAAAAGATCATAGATTCGATTACGGAATGTCTCTATTAACACGCGATCCTCTTCCTTCAAAACGAACGCACTTGTGCGAGCTACATCTCCAAATCTAGCCGAAAGATCACTCTTCATGTTAGACATTCTATTGTCGTAAAAAAAGACTAAAATAACGCTCACCAACGTCATGTTTGCTAGCAACAGCACGGCTCCAAATTTAACACCAAACGAGACCTTCATTGGTCATATCCTTATTTTATTTAACTTTAAGTTAGTGACACATTGATATTAACCGTGCTTACAATACCTATTGGCCATGTCACCTGTTGGGGCGTTCCAGTTAACTGCAGAAAAACACTCTTCGGCCATGCAAGATCGATAGAATTTACCCCTGTTGCTTTTATTAAGATCCTGATACTCATCTTCGTAATATTCCTCTCGCACATTCTTATAGGTATCCTTGCACTGAGTTACTGAGCCATTTACCGTGTCAGTTTCAATACAATTTTCACCGTTGCGTACTTCTTTATTTCTTTGACGTTTTACTCTGACAAGCCGAACATCCTGGGCGTACATCTCCCAAGAAGAAGCATCACATGCTGAGCGGAACTGATGATGAAGGTTTACACCTTCCGACCTTGCAATTTGCATTTCAGGACTAAGACATCCAGATAAAAATAGAGACACAAAAATCAATGGTATTGTGTATTTCATCGCTAACCTCATACCCTTACTTAAGAACTCAGTTAATTCGCTCAGGATAAAATCATGAGTTTGACTTGCGAAGGGCTCAACGTTTCACCAAAGGCGCCCGGCATCATGCCGTTTTGGCCACTTAAGCCGAGCATTTTATTAGCAGGAGAACCACCCATAAAGGTTTTAACACTGCCCAAAAGTTGCTTTTGTGGGCCCATGACCATGCCCGACAGAGGGTTCATCATTAAACCCGCATTATCACCGTTACTCATTGGCGTGATCGTCATCATATTATGATTGGGCATCGCCAACGTAAGCACATTTACAACGCTGGGTATTGCCGTCGCGGTCACCGCGATATTAGGGTAAGGAATAGGGGTAGGTATAGGCCCTACTGGCGAAGGTATAGGGGTTAGACAGACGTCAGGGGTCGCCATATTTATCGCCGGCATTTGAGTTGTTGCAAAAACCATGTTATTTCTCCTGAGCGTTAACCCATGTGTATGCGTTCGCCATCAACTTTCATATCTTTACGCGCAGTGATCACCGCATGATGAGAGCGAATGGACAGGGTTTTCTTTACCGTTTGCATAAAATTCAAGCTACTTTGTTGATCGACACCGTCGACCGTACGAAAACTATTTTTTATTTTCTGGGTGACGGTATCAACGACCATATGTAACGCCTCGCTGACTGTTCTAACTTCACGCCAGCGTGACACGAGTTTGTCACCCGATATATTCAAGTGGGCCGTGTATACATTAGCATCAACCGCTGTCAGGTTTAGCGCGGTACTGGTTAATTGAATGTCTTCGCCCGTCGTCAACTTCATACCCTTACCTGCCCTAACATTAATCTGCCCCAGTCTGCTCTCTAAGACTGCATTGCCAGGAAAGCATAAGTCCATGTCGTCGCCGGTAGGGCGTGCCAAAATAGCCAAAATATGGCTGTCTGTGGCAGTACTATTCATGAGCACCTGGTCACCGACTTCAGGGTTTACTAGGCAACTAAATGCCACAGACACCGATACAATACCGCGGTCCGTTAACACCATAAAATGCTTATCTGAGCTGCCCTGCACTATTGCGGTTTCGGTATAACCCTGCCGGTTACTTGTTAATGGAACAACCTTTGCCATCTTCTCACCTCTATGTTTATGCTTTCCACTGTTCAGCTTTTTGTTTTTTAGGATCAGTGCCTAAAGACACCGACTTATTGGCGCCCTTCCACACGGTATTATGTTCAACAACTTCATGTAAATTTGCTCGAAAAAGAGCGGTATTGGAAAAGTTTGCCTCAGTCAAATCAGCGTGACTGAAATCCGCATAGGTCAAATCAGCACCTGAAAAATTCGTCTTGGTACAAACCGTTTTCACCATCAGGGCCTGAATGGCCTTGACCCCAGTAAAATTGGCCTGCGCCAGATTCGCCTCCTGCAACAAGGCCTGCTCCATCTGCGCGCCACTGAAGTCGGCCAGACTCAAATTAGCCTGAATAAAATTGGCCTGCTTGGCGTTTACTTTTCTGAAATTAGCGCCGCTTAAATCAGCTTCCATGAAGCTTGCCTGGCTTAGATCCATGCCCTCAAAATTAGCAGCTACTACTTTTGTTTCTTGGAATTGGGGTTTGATCAAATTGATTTTAGTAAAATCATAGCCAGAAAAATCGACTTCCCTAAAAAACGCCAGCTCCAATTTAGCCTCTTCAAAAATAATATTTTTAACATTAGATTCTAGAAAATTTACACGGAATATATCTGCCTTAGAAAAATCCGCATTTTCAAAATCACCCTTAATAAACGAGACCTGATACACCTTAGCAGCAACAAACTTGGCCCCTTTAAACTTGGGATTCACGAAGTTGGTAGTTTCTAAATTGGTATTCGATAAATCTGCATAGTCAAACGCGGCATCAATAAAGTTGGCCAGACGCATATCGCAGCTGTTTAAACTGATCCCTTCACCTTTAGGCCCAATAAAGTTAGCGAGCACTAGATTAGCACCATCCAGTTTGGCGCCGGTGAAATCACAATTAATAAACTTACATTCTTTTAATTTGGCACCACGCAAATCCGCATTCGCAAAAATAACCGACTCAAAGATTCCGCCACCAAGATCGGCGCCCTGATAGTCGCCATTGGATAAATCACAACCCTGTATTAGGGGCTCCCCGCCTTTAACGGCTTTTATTAACTCTGCTTTAAACATTTATGGCTGCCAGTCTTTTAATACAGTTTGATCAAGGTTGGCACCTTTGTATTGATTCTCACCTAGGGTGGAATCCATAAAGTTCACGGAATACAAATTCGCTTTTGAGAAATTAACACCAACCAAATAAGCTTTGTAAAGCGAGCCTTCCATTAAATTAAGCGCGGTCATATCAGCATTCTTGCACTGCGATTTCATAAATTGAGCCCGGTAAGCTTTAGCATGCAAAAATTTAGCGTTTTCCAACCCCGCGCCGCTAAAATCTGCTTCATCTAGTAAGGTATAAGAAAAATCGCAATCATTTAACTCATTTTCACGAAGGCATGACTTACTAACATTGGCCCCACTAAAGTTACTGTTATTTAAGTTACAACCGCCAACAAAACGGCTGTTGATCATTTGTGCTTTGGTAAAGTTTGCACACTCTGCGCTCGCTTCAACAAAGCTAGCGCCTTCTATAATTGCCTGCTCAAAATTAGCCTGTTCAAATTGACCTTTTACAAAGTTCACTTTTATTAAATGACTACCAACAAACGAGCACTGTTTAAATACTGGGTTAACAAAATTGCTTTGGTTCATCGTTGAGCCATCAAACACCGTCTGTTCAAAAGTAGCGTCAAGATAATTAATCTTTTCCATAGAGCAGCGAATAAATTGGGTACGGGTGTAGATGGCGCCACCTAGCTCCGCTTCATCTAAATTGGCACCAGTAAAATTAGCATCGGTTAAATTACTGGCACCAATATTCGCCCCCTGGCAGTTGGCATTGGTTAAATTAGCCTTGGTTAAATTAGCACCCGCGATGATCGCTTTTTCAAGTTTTGCATCTGATAAATCACAGCCTGTAAAATCGACCCCCTCCAAATAGCATCCAGACAAGTCAATGCGTTGCAGATTTTCACCTGAAACGTCAATGCACGCATAATCACCATCAACTAGTGACTCACCACTTTTAAATTTAGACAGAAATACGTCCCTTAGCGCCGCCTCTTGTCCAGGGTGCGGCGAACGGCTGTCAGGCATTAAATGCGCGCCCATAGTGTAGGTTTTTTTCATCCTAACTTCGGCGTCTAACAACTGCGCTTCAATTTTTTCAAAGTCGATGTCAATAACGGGGAGTTTATCTTCGGCTACGCCGGTTTTGCGTAGCCCTTCAATTTCAGCCTCCGCTTTAGTGACTTGTTCTTTAACATTAACAAGCTGTCCTGATATATGAGGGCGTGGCCACATCGGCGGTAGATCAATTTCAGCGACTTTTTGCTCCATTTTCTCAACCGCCTCGCTAAATAAATGCGCTTCTGGCATGGCTTTAAATTTGGCTATTTGATCCTTTAATTGGTCTTTAACATCTGTTATTTTTTTATCTTTTATTTCATTAGTAAAGGCTTTTATTTCGTCCATTACCGAGAGGTCAATATTAAATATCTCAATATTTTTAGGGTCAGTCACCACACCTGGCGCCATTTTTTCAAGTAGTGCTTCCATTTTTATTCGTTCGGGTTCTTTTTCTGGATTATCTATTTTGTTGATATAAGGGGTTGGATCAAGCCCTGCCGCTTTGCATTGCTCGATGATGTTTGTTCTGGCATCGTCAACTTGGCTCATCGCTTCAGCTTTTTTCGCTGCCGAAAATTCGTCCATGTTAGCTTTCCCAAGCATTTCAAGGGGAAAATTCGAGTCATCTTCGAGTTGTTTAAAGCCGCACTTCATGCCTTCGGCAATTAAGGGAGCACTAAACAGCGCATACTTATGGCCATGCTCAGGATCCAAACGTTTCGTGAGCTGATCTTGGTAATGTTCAGGCGAACGCGGCGAATCGTTGCGATTTTCGCAGGCTAATAACAAGGCTTGAATGTCAGTACCATCGTCAGTGTAGGCCTCAATAGTGCCACGATAAATCATTACCCCAATAGCGGCGTTGGGGAATAACCATAGGGTATCTAACTTCGTTTTTATTTCGGTGAACTCAGTTTGGTAGTCACCGGTAAGTTTTTGCTGTTCGTCTCGTACCGGCACACTTTGATTAATAAACGCGCGGCCATAAATGGGCGGTAAAGTGCCGGACAAGGTTGCGTGCTCAGCATGCATATTAGTAATAGAAAATTGCTCGTTGCCTTTAAAGTGGCCGTTTAACCACTGATCTTCAGCGGCATCGTTATAATAAGACCAGTCAATATCGTTGGGTAAGCCGGGCATGATCGTTTCGATGTAGGCTTGATCATAGGTACCGGCGAGTGACAAGCGCTGCTGCCACATCATGTCAATTCGCCCAAAACTGGCGGGAGGTATTTGTTTAGAGCTAGAGGTTAGTAAGTTATTCTTATATTCTATATTTGGTAAAAACTGCCGTTCGCCAAATTCCGTTTCAACCGCGTCAAAGCCTTTACCTGTAGGGTTTAAAGCATAACCCTCACCCCCATAGGCGTTTTTATAGCTAATCGGCATACTCATGATGGTGCCTGCAGAACTAATACTCAAGCCAGCGCCCAGTAATTTTACCCAATGACGATCAGTAAATACGGCGAGTTCTTTATCAACTTGGAGTTTTTGAGTACCGTGCTTATCGGTGCGTGACAATTGTAAATGCACCGAACCAGCAGCCACTCCCTCACCAGCAGGCGCAATAAAATCACCAGCTACCAATACTTCACCACAGGCCTTGGGCATAGCGGCATCAAAAATCTGATCTTGCATTTGCTCACCAACCATTTGCCAGAGTTTTTGCTCTAGTAATATTTCTCCGTCCACTAGTGAAAAGGCAATAGGAACAGAGACGACAAAAATATCTTTTTCACAATAAGTAAAAGATTTATGCAGCACCGCGAGCTGAAGAGGCTTGATTATATTCACGTTATTTATATGTACCTAGATTAACTAATGACGAAAATTCCAATGTCGAAAACCATCATAGGTTTATTCCTGATTTCTGTCAGCCCAGACTCAATACTATTGATGACACTTATATTTCTTGTCATCTGATCACCCAGAATTGCTAAACTTGATTTTATCGTCGACAATGAATCTTCTACATTGGTTACTTTCGAATTACATTCAGTAACGGAGCTTACCGTAAGCACAAGGCCTGTATCTATCTCTGTTTTCGCGCCCAAAGTCATATTATTTACTGCCGAAATGGACATGTTATTTTCTGCCGAAATGGACATGCTATTTTTAATCCCCAAGAACATCTCATTAGAAGCTGCCGCGCTTATATCACTTTTAGCTCCCGCGAAGAATGCAGCATGCGCCCCAAAATAGTCCTCCCTGTTGGCTCCATGTGTTATGGTATGGTGGTCGCCCTTTGTCTGGACAGTGCGTCCATCATGCTCTTCCTTATATAATCCCTTATATTCAGTTGTAAATGTACCTTCAGTGTACTCATTGACGTCACCAAAAATTTTTGATTCAAAGTTACCGACCTGCATTTCTCATATATTTCCCTCGGTATACGTGTATTGATCACGATAATTTTTTTCTACGGACTCAACATTCTCCTGTGTTAACTCAACGTTACCCCCCCCATTAATTTTTTCCCAATAGGGCCCGGCCACATCCGCCAGGTCTCGGACTTCTAATCTATTGATCACTGTAGGTTGCGATTCACTTCCTTGTCTACCATGGTTTTCAATGTAACTATTGCCCAGGTTATATTCCCAGTAGCCACCGAAATCAAAAATATTTCCGTGCTGTATTTTAAAAGTATTATGTTTTCCTATCGTCACCATGCTTTTATTGTCGAGCAAGTCATTCCACTTATCTGCCGGGACTACAGCGTTAAACCGCTGCCTAACTCCACCGGATGATGGCTGATCAAAACATTGATAACCCTCAAGGCCTGTCCTCAAATCAAGGATCTGATCATACAACGTATCTGCACCGGTTAAATCTCTATTGCTTGTCTGGTTCGTTGAAAATTGGCGTCCTTTGTGATAGCCATGTTCCAAGTCGCCGTCAGACTGGGAAACTGATATGACTTTGTCAATACCAAAGTTGAACTGCGTATCTCCAGGCGAATTGTAGCGGTACTCATTTCCTTTCTCCCACACATACACATTACCCAGAGACCTAAAATATAGATTGTTACCATCTAGTTCTTCATTAACGTTAAAAAGTCGACCGGCATCTCCTCCCTTAAAGTCTCTTTGTCTAAATCGATAATGTTGTTTGTTGGTAAAAGCTAGGTTACTCTCGCCAGCCACTATGCCACCATTATTTCTTTGCGCATCGTCTACATCCATTGAGCCCTCTCCTCCACTGAGCGGGATTTCACCCGTGGTGGCTGCTACAATGTTTTGCCCCCCTGTAATAAATTTACGCTCCACGCCCTCAGTCACCAAAACCCAGCCATCCCCCACATGGTTAGGCGCGCCAAGATGCATATAGGTTTTATTGTCACCCGTTTGTAATTTGATACGATTCAAACCCTCCTGATCTTCAATCTCAATCTTGTTCCCAGAGGCAGTTTTGATCATAGAGTTAGTTTGATTGTCTGCTGTGACAATGCTTTGTTGATCACCACTGTCATCAATGGTGCCACTGATAAATGGTCGATCAGGATCGCCACCAATAAACGCCAGCAGCACCCGCGTGCCTGCGCGAAGCGGGAAATGCATGCCTGATCCTGCGCCTCCATACGGCTGCATCATACGCACCCAATGGGACGCTTTACCGCCATCTCTATGTTTGCTGTCGAAGGGTAATTTAATTTTGTAGCGCCCATATGGGTCGAGTTCGGCGTACCCAGACTGCGCTTCAGCATCCACTACGGCATTTAATGTGCCATTAATTTCAGGAGCAACTGTTTGTCGTTTTGGCGCAAATTGCACTGCTGTGGATAGGGCCGTAAAACTGTTTGAGTAATTTACAGGTGCCTCATCCTCGGTATTTAACCCCACATAATGATTAGGGTTAGCGCCCTCGTGTTCAATGCTCTCGATCACATACTCCAATTCATTAAAAGAGTTCTTTGGATGATTGTGCAATGCAAAGGTATGGCCCGCTGACATAGTCGCCACATCACCCTGACCAATGTATGATTTTTGACGACACAGAAACGCATTAGCGTGAATTTCGGCTAATGCTTGCCCCTCTTCGGGCGACTTAATGTTTAGCCCATATAAGTTTATTGCGCCTACGCCAGCACTATTTATCTCTGATTCGCCTCGAATATCTAACGAGGGATTTTCATCATTAAAATCACGCAAGGTAATTTTTTTAGGTAGCGTCTGCCGTTTGCAAATAATGCTATTCACGGTATTCGCACCAGTTGCCACATTGATACCGCTATTGGACTGAAATCTAACTGTTTGAGCTTGGTCAGACTGCGCAATAGCGGACAATTGATTGTTGTTATCACAAAAAACCATTACTTCACGGCCATTATTGTGCTCAAAATAATAATAAATACCTTCACGCTCAATAATGCGTTGGAGAAAATCAAAATGTGTTTCGTTGTATTGCAAACGAAACGGCCACGTTCGATAGTTACGGCTTAGTTGGAAGCGAAAATCTTGGCCGGCAACAAAGTGAGCCTCCTGCAACATAACCGTCAAAGTCTGTTCTATGGTCTCGTTAAGATACACTTCATTGGTATCAAAAAGTCCCAACTGCCAAATTCTGGGCACCATTTTGGCGCGGTAAAGCGTGTAGTCAGGCAAATAATTAACGTCTTCAAACTCATTGATAAGGCCGTGAATAACCCGGACAGGCTCAGAACCCTGTCCATAATATATTTCTAGACAGCAGGGCTTGTTAATAACACCGTCCTCATCTAGGTCAGTGTCTGTTGATTTCAGTTCAAGATCAAAATCAAATAACTGGGATATATTTTCATGACCTGTAAACTGTAACAACTCTAATTCCCTGCCTTCAGATCCCTGATTGCCGTAGTAAAACTTGAAATTAAATTGACTCATGAAAGTGATCCTTTGGAGTAGGGAATTACGACGTTGGTCTCTAGCTGACAGTCCCAATATAAACTGACTTAACCGGAAACTTACGCGTCAACTACGGGGTAAATAATTCATAGCAATGTTAGTGGAGCAACAACATGCGCGTTGGACTGACTATGTGCCAGCCATGTATTTTTACCTAAAGCAAACTGGTTCTTCGGCGCTAAGTTTAATGCCAGCGTTTTATCTGCGATCACCGACATGCGCAGATCAACCAATAAAGCTTGTCCAACAAAGTACTTAATAAGGTTCTGCAAGGCTAGCCAATAGTTCGGTGTCAAACACCACTTTGTGTATTGCTCAACACTTATAGGCATAATCGACAAAATTATTTTAGCCTGGATATCCGTTGCTTTGTTGCCCAATATTGCGTTCGTGCTCACTTGGTTGCCCTGAGCGTTGAGGCCTAACTGTTGTGAGCGAGCTATATTTACTTGCCGACTACAGCATTGCTCAATGGTAATATCTGCTGCGGAAAAAATACTTTGCATTAATTTTTTAAGACCCGCAACGGTGCCTTTTTGATGTCGAAGTACATTTATGTTGCGTAAAATAAAGGCGCGATCCGGAAATCTTTTGAGCCAAAGTTCGTCTTTAAAACCGACCATACTGAACATAAAGTCGTACAGGTTCTTCTCTCCGGTCGGGGCATGATAGGGTAACTGCTGAGTACGGCCGTCATAGAGCAGCTGGTAGAGCCGCTGATGAATAAGATCCAAAAACATACGGGCCTGATTTTGATCTTTGTGCGAGGCCTGCACCAACTCCTCTGTAAAAAATTTAGGTAATGGGGAGCTATTACCGTACAAGCCCGGTAAATTTACATTTAAAAAATATAGAACATCTACCCCTGGGTTCTCCTGCTTCGTCACAGAAATCACCTGGGTTCTGGCGTGCTGAAGGCCTAATCCCGGTCTGATACGAATAACCTGTATTGGATTGAGCTTGTTTTCTATCGCTATATCGCACAGCTGTTTGTAGACTTCCAAAAAACTATAACGAGTAGCGTCGCGCAATAGTTCTTGCTCTATCATTTAGACATACCACCAAAGTTTATTGGCCAGGTATGCGATTCGCCGCTACGCGGGTCGGTAACAATAAGCTGACTGAAACTGTTGATCGGTATTTGTAATGCCAATAACTGATCTATGAGACAACAAAATAGGAAGCTCTC
>Ga0114994_10003221_pt1 | contig 11905 bp, 16 predicted proteins | sample ArcticOcean_MG_C_9_FD_87043 | JGI IMG/M metagenome (GOLD analysis project Ga0114994, IMG submission 87043) | Marine microbial communities from western Arctic Ocean - ArcticOcean_MG_CB2_152 | ecosystem: Environmental > Aquatic > Marine > Oceanic | place: Arctic Ocean: Canada Basin | collected... | reverse complement strand
TGAAGGTCTTTCAAAGTATTTTCGTGAATTGTATTATAATAAAAATTTCGATCAAGATAATCAACGCATACGATTTGGCAATGATACTATTCATTTAACAAATGTAGGCATGAATTGGAATCCTATAGATATACATTCATTGAAATATAGACTAGATTACTCCCATAGTAACTTTAAAAAAACGTGTGATGCTAATAGAGCACGAATGGAAAAAAGAAGAATACAATGGAATGAGCATGTTAAAGGTCGACCAAGTCCATATCAATATCTTAAAGATACCATCCATAATGACAAATGATAGTATCAACAAGTCAACAACCAGTTACTAAATTAGTTAACGAAAACAAAGAGTGTATACTTGACGTTTTAGAAAAAACTAAAGATAGTGATTGGGTGTTAACTCCTGAAGGTAGTTTAAGTGGATATCGTGAAAATCAAACCCACACCCACAACAACCCAGACTATGCTCCTGCATTAAAAGAAGTAGAAAACTATCTTATAAAAAATCAAAGAAACATGTTACTAGGAACAGGACATGTTGAGTCAGATGGCTTACCTTGGAATCAAATTAGAGTTTACAATAAAGGTCAATTTAGTGGAGCCTATGCTAAACGATTGCCTTGCATGAATATGCAATACTATGGAGGAGAACTTTTTTCTTATTGCACCGGTGATCAACCTTATTATTATTACTTAGATAACAAACGTAAAATAATAGCATCTAGTTTAATATGCAATGATATATGGGCGTTTCCAAAAGCAAGCCCAATGGGCAATCCATATTTCTATAGGCAATTTAAAGCGGATCACGTTCAAGTTGTTTTTTGTGCCGTTAACTGTAATAATGATTATGGATTTGATCAATTAATATATGAATGGCACGAAAACCATTTAAGACTGTTTAGTAGAGAATTTGACATGTATACAATAGTAAGTGGTGCAACTACAAGTATGGATTCTAAAGAAGAAGTTAATTACACACAATGTCCATCTGGTATTATAGGTCCAGACGGTGAATGGATTGAGAAGTGTAAAGATAAAGGTGCTGATATTGCAACTGCAGAATTGAAATTATGAATTAAATACTAGTAATTGCAATAGCGTTTCTGGAGGTGCATAATGGCAGAAGACGTTCAACACAAACATCTGATAGTACGGGCGGAAGTTTCTGAACCGCCTAAAGATAAACTCAAATCCAAAATTTGGATGATGGAGTTAATCGAAAATATAGGAATGAAACTTTTAAAAGGTCCGTATGCTGAGTATGTGACTAAAGAAGGAAACAAAGGCGTGACATGTGTTGCAATAATTGAAACAAGTCATTTAGCAATGCATGTATGGGATGAAGTAGATCCTGCCTTATTGCAACTTGATGTTTATACTTGCGGACCATTAGATCCACAATTAGTGTTTAGTGCAATGCAAGTGTGGAAGCCAGTTAAAATAGAATGGAAATTTTTAGATAGAGAACACAATCTAAAACAATTAGATGCTAATCCATTCCCAAGTCCTGTCGGGACTTGAAATGGTTATAAATGGAAGGGTATAATATGCAAAAACAATGGGCAATAATTGACAAAAAAACTAATCATCAAATTGGTGTTTATTCGTCAAAAGAAGAAGCCGAAGCAATGATAAAAAAATATATGCATAAAGATGAAATGCAAGTTGAAGAACATATACCTTTTGAGGGTAACGAAGGAATTTATGCACGGGGCGATGTTGGTATTGGTCGTACCTTAGAAACCAAAAGGGCAGAAGAACAAGCAGAAAAAATACGGTTTGGTCAAATGATGTCTGATGTTGCATAAAAGAGGAAAATGGAAGTAGGACTTAGTATTCCGTTAGGTGTAGATATTGAATTTAATGAAGCATGTAATGCTAGTTGTGTTATTTGCCCAGTGTCTATCAATCCTAGACGGAAAAATAAATTTATGTCCGAACAGGATAGCGATTTATTATTTAAAAAACTAAGCGAGTATGAAAATTTACGTTTTCTATCATTTTCTATATTCAATGAACCATTACTTGATCCGCTATTTAAAACCCGCATTAAACAATTAAGAAAATATAATCTATACGACATATTAAATTTGCATACAAATGGTACCATTCTTAATAAAGACATAACAGATTTTTTAAGAGACGGTGATCTGCAAATGATGCAATTTAACTTTCCATCAATGTACGAAACTGAATGGTCGGAATATATGGGGATGCATAAAAAGTTTTACAAACAAACTTTAGAAAATATGCGTTATTTTGCCGAAGTACATAACAATACAAAAATAAAAATAGAACCAAATATTGAGCTATCAGGTGATGAAAGCAAATTTAACCAGCAACGTCAGTTATTTCATCAATTTATCATTGATAATTTTTCACCATATAGTACAAACATTGATCTATATTTCGGACCAAAAGTAAATCAAGCAGGTAATATTGTTAATGAACATGTAATAGAACCTGAAAAAAGTAGAAAATTAACTCACACCTATTGTAGTCTTTATAGACTGTTAAATAGTTTGACAATAGATTATGACGGCAGTTGTAGATTATGTTGCAAAGACTACCATAAGCAATATCTATTAGGAAATATATTAACAAATTCAATTGAAGATATCATGATGTCAACTGAATCGCAACGATTAATATCACAAATATATGGAAGTAACCTAAAAGATAAAGATCTTTTATGTAATAATTGTACACACTTTTTATCAATTAATGAGGAAACATGATGAATATTTGGGTTGAATATTTCAGAAACAAAGACCATCGAAGTCATGTGGAGGGCAGTCACGCTCAAATGAAAGAACAAGCAAAATGGGTTGAGCCTGATCCAAAAGATGTACACAAACGGTTTTGTCAAAATAGAGAAGATGCACAACGATTTGCAAAAAACTTGACCGAACAAGGATACCACGCCACAATCAAAACAGACAAAAGTTATTAAATGAGAATTGAAGATGAAATAAAATTAGACTTTTCAGACGTATTAATTCGTCCGAAAAGGTCTACACTTGTTACCCGTAAAGAAGCAGTATTAACCCGTAAGTTCAAATTTAAGTGGACTGATGAAACATGGGAGGGTATTCCGATTATTGCAAGTAATATGGATCATACTGGAACCATTGAAATGGCAAATGCAATAAGCAAACATAGAATGCTTACTGCATTGTGTAAGTTTGAAGAATTTCCAGATAATCCAAGTTTACATTATTTGATGAGAACTATTGGACTTGATGCTGACTTAGAATTTGAGAGTCCAAAGTGGCTTTGTATTGATGTAGCAAACGGATATACCGAACGCTTTTATACTTACGTAGAAAAAGCTCGTAAAAAACATAAAAAATCTATAATCGTAGCAGGTAATGTATGTACACCAGAAGCAACGGAACAAATGTTACTAGTGGGAGCAGACGTAGTGAAGATAGGAATCGGACCAGGCTCAGTATGCACAACACGGAAAATGACAGGAGTAGGGTATCCACAACTGTCAGCGACAATAGAATGTGCGGATGCGGCTCATGGGTTAAGCGGACATATTATCACAGACGGTGGTTGTGTATCGGTGGGGGATATCGCAAAGAGCTTTGGTGCTGGTGCCGACTTTGTAATGTTAGGAGGCATGTTGGCTGGTCATGATGAATGTGCTGGTGAAGTTATAGAAGATACTGTTGGCATTTCAGCAGGTGCAGAAATTACAATCAGCAAAAAAATGGAATTTTATGGTATGTCATCAGACGAGGCACAAGTTAAATATTATGGTGAAAAAAGAAAACACGCCGCATCTGAAGGCAAATTAGTCCAAGTAGATTACAAAGGGCCTGTTGATACAACCATGCAAGAAATACTTGGCGGGTTAAGAAGTGCTTGTACGTATGCAGGTGCTAAAGAAATAAAAGACTTACCTAAAACAACAACATTTATACGAGTTAATAGGCAATTAAATGAGGTATATTCGTAATAACGCACCCGGACTTTGCGACTAATGAATAAATATGAATGATAACGGAGAGAAGAATGAATGCATTAGTTTTTAGTAAACCAACATGCACATGGTGCGAACGAGCAGTTTGGTACATGGAACAAAAAGATATAGAAGTAGAAAAAATTGATATAATCACAGAAGACGGATATAACAAGATGCTCGAAGTAATTGGTGATCAGGCTAAAGACCTCCGATCAGTTCCACAAATTACCATTGATGGAAAATACATCGGTGGATATCAAGACGCAGTTAATTACATTGAAGAAAATGAATAATTAGGATCTAATTATGATAAAATCTTTTTATTGGAGCAAAGAATGGGCCAAGTGGGCCTATGGTGGCGCATTAGCACTTGTGTTTTCACTTTGGTTCCAAGTACAAATGAGTGTAGCAATAAATGAATGGTATGGTGGATTTTATAATTTACTACAAAATGCCAAAGACTATGTTGATAAGCCACAAGAAGGTATAACCCAATTATATGATCAACTTGTATCATTAAATTATATATTACATGGATTTGAAGGAAGCCCTTCATTTGCAGTAATCGCATTTCCGTATATTGCTCTGGCTATTTTTACTGGATGGTTTACTAGAATATATGGTTTACGTTGGCGTGAAGCAATGACATTTAATTACATTCCACAATGGCAGTCAGTAGATCAAGAGATTGAAGGCGCAAGTCAACGTATACAAGAAGATTGTAACAGGTGGGCAAGGTTAATTGAATCATTAGGATTACAAGTTGTCAGAGCAGTAATGACACTAATTGCATTTATTCCTATCCTATATGGATTTAGTGATAAGGTCGACATTCCAATCATACGTGATATTGAGGGTTCACTTGTTTGGGGAACATTACTTATTTCCCTAGGCGGACTTGCAATTTCGTGGTTTGTTGGATGGAAACTGCCTGGATTGGAATATAACAATCAACGAGTAGAAGCAGCATTTAGAAAGGATTTGGTACTAGGCGAAGATGATAAAGCAAATTACGCACAGTCTGATACCCTTGCCGAGTTGTTCTTGGGAATTAAATTTAACTATCATCGCCTGTACTTACATTATGGTTATTTTGATTGTTGGATTACTTTTTATGATCAGTTTATGATCATTGCTCCGTATCTTATTATGGGGCCGAGTTTGTTTACAGGAGCAATTACACTAGGTGTAATGGTACAAGTATCAAACGCATTTTCAAAGGTACATGGAGGTTTTGCGTTGTTCTTACATAACTGGACGACAATTACAGAACTCCGTAGTATATGGAAAAGACTACATGAGTTTGAATCAAATTTAAATAAATACAATACGTTGGAGGCGAAATGACTGAAACGACATTACTTATGATAGTACTATTATTTTTAGTTGGTTGTTTTTTTGTTGTTTACCTTGTTGACAAAAGAATCGTAAAAAGCATAACGGAATACGAGAAACGATTAGATGAAAAAGGGATCCTTAAACGTCATTTTAGTAAACCTATTACGTAGGAATCCTGTGTATGAAAGTATCATTTCCATTCAGTGGGTTGCCTGACAAAATTAAAAGTACTGGCAAAGCATTATTAAGATGGTGGCTTATATTTTGTCTAACAATTTTAGCAGGTGGTGTTGCAGTATATTTCAAGATACACATCGACCTGTATAACGCAGATCAAACTAAATTAAGTTTCCTAATATTAACAGTTTTTACATTAGCATCCGTATGGGTTGGATGGCGGACGAAAAAGTCTGAAGACAAACCACAAGATGTTAGTTTAGGTTGGTTTACAGCCGAATCATGTCTCGCTCTGGGAATGATAGGAACTGTTACGGGGTTTTTGTTAATGCTCAGTGGAGCATTTGCAGACATTGATCTAGCAAATACAGCAACAATACAAACATCATTAACAAAAATGGCCTTAGGTATGAGTACCGCATTATATACAACATTAGTTGGTCTGATTTGCTCGTTAGCATTGAAAGTACAATTAATGAATGTGGAAAACGAGAACCGCCGCCATGGACAGTAAACCAAGATATAAAAGCAGTTTAGCATTTACCGATTTACTGTTTAACGTATTAATCGGCTTTGCATTTCTCTTTATTATTGCATTTATTTTAATCAATCCTATAACAGAAGAAGCAAACATAAAGGCAAAAGCCGAATTTATGGTTATAATGGAATGGGATGATAAATCTAATTATGACATAGACTTGTGGATGCAAGATCCATTAGGCACAATAGTTGGGTTTCCAAATAAAGAATCAGGTTGGTTGCATTTAGACAAAGATGATTTGGGTGCAAGTAATGATACAGTCACAATGCGTGATGGAACAACAAAAACAATATTTTTAAACCGTGAAATAATGACAGTTCGTGGTATTGCCGCTGGTGAGTATATAGTTAATATACACTTATACTCCACAAAAGGTCAAAATACAGGCCCAATGCCAGTCAATGTTTCGATATTAAAAATTAATCCATTCGGTGAAATTCATAATGGTGTTACAACTCTTAATATAAACGGTGAAGAAGCAACTGTATTGCGATTTACAATAAATGCAACAGGATATGTAATTTCTAAAAACAAATTACAAAAACGCTTTGCGGGAAAGCACTTACCCGGGGGAGGCGCCGGAATGACGTCCGGGAACAGTTCCGTAGGTAGAGCAGATGAAATGATGCAACATGACATGATAGACGACGTTCCAGCGGACGATGATGAAGTACATGAATCATCAGGATCACATCCGGATGAATTTATGTTTTCCGCATCTCCTTCAGGGACTGATACTAATATTTCTAATACAGAAATTGGCGACATAATTCCTGATCAGAAAGAAGAACATGAAAGAAGAAGTTTTATGCTTGACCCAGGTGGATCAGTAGTTGAAACAGAGGAAGATGTGAATAGATATGATGGACAATCACATCCAAATAGTGATAGTGAGAGTGATCATAAGTATGATCCGGCACTCGGAGGTTTTTAATGTTATTTTTTAGTTTTTTAGTATTAGCATGGGTTGTATTATTATCAATATTGCTATGGGATTTGATACAAAAAGGACAAAATAAACTTTACATGTTTGTTTTGATTCCGGCTTCTCTTTTGCTTACAGTAACAACATATATCACCATACAAGGATTGTTAGGTTATCCAACTGACACATTTAAAGAAGGTAAGTTTACAGTACTCTCTTCAGCCGTTAAAGAACCTGATTGGATATTTTATTGGGTAGTAATGGATGGGGATGAAGAACCCATTGCATATAGAGTTCCTTACACAAAACCAGAGCACAAACAACAAGAAGAAGTTAGTGAAGCCATGGACGGTGGTCAAATGATGGCTGGTGAATTTGTTGAAGGCGATGGTGATGATGTAAGCACAACAAACTTAGGGTATTTAGAGTTCTACAAGTTCGATTTTTCAAAAAAAGTGAGAAAAAGTAAATAATTCCGTTGACATGATAAACCCATTCCTGTATACTATATGATAGTATGTTAATAATTTAAATTGAAAGGAAAATATGGGAAAATTACTGGCACCTAAAGCCACCTTTAAAACACGAGTTCAAGTTAACGACAACTATGACTGGAAAGAGTTAACAACTGACCAAATATTTGCTAATAAGCGGGTAGTAGTGGTTAGTCTTCCAGGTGCATTTACACCAACATGCACAACATTCCAACTTCCAGGTTTTGATGCCAAATATGGCGAATTCAAACAACTAGGCATTGACGAAGTATATTGTGCCAGTGTTAATGATTCATTTGTAATGAATGCATGGTTCCGCCAACTGCAAATACAAAATGTTAAACCTATTCCAGATGGAAATGGCGATTTTACTCGTAAAATGGGGTTTCTTTGTGAAATGAAACCAAACGGATTTGGTGAACGAAGTTGGAGATATGTTATCGTTGTTAACAATGGGGAAATTGAACGCATTTTTGAAGAAGATGGATTTGACGATAATGTTCCGGTTAATGATGAACAGTATGTTCAAACCACACCAGAAGTAATTCTTAATTATATAAGAGGAGGTAATTAATGGGCAAATATGTAGCCAGTGGCGATGCTATGGAACGCTCGCCACAGTGGAAGCATTTGTTACGATCAGTAAAACAAGAAGAAAAACAAAAGTATAAGAAAAAAATTAAAGAAGAGTATAAAAATGCGCCGGACATAGGCAACCTGACGCTTAAAATGATTCGTGGGACTGAGTCAGTTTACAAAGATCCTTATTATGCAGATTGGCTCGACCGATGGGTTAATCCAGAAATGAAGGATCAACTTGATGCCGCATATTTGAGACGCCTTGCCGCATATCGCTTAAAGCATCCAGATCAACCAAGAAAGTTTCATGAAGAAGAACAGGACCAAATAATAAACAAGGAGAAAAATGAGTTTAAGTAGAGCCTATGGCCAAGCCGACACCTCAAAATTAAAACAAATTGTTAGTGAAGGTATAACCGTCACACGTGAAATAGAAGATTTGCGTGAAGGATTAAAAGATACAGTAGATGCAGTTGCTAAAGAAATGGACCTTAAGCCTAGTGTCCTTAACAAAGCAATTCGTATTGCTTATAAAGCAGAACTTCAAAAGACAAAAGATTCATTTGAAGAATTAGAAGACATTCTTACAATAGTTGGGCGTACAGCATAAAATGAGCTATGTAGACGCATTCCACGACACTAATCGTGATTGTATTGAACTTGTTGAGCGTGTTAATGGTGAACGTGATTATAAAACATTCCCAGCTCGTTATGTCTTATATTACAATGACAAAAAAGGGAAGTACAAAAGTATTTTTGGCACTCCATTAACACAAGTCTCACATACAAGCGGAAAAGTATTCCAAAAAGAAAAACGAATGTATGGCCATAAACGGCTATTCGAATCTGATATAAAGCCAGTATTTAGGTGTTTGTCTGAAAATTACTTAGGCAAGGAAGCACCAGAGTTGCATATATGTTTTCTTGATATTGAGGTAGACTTTGATAAAGAACGAGGCTTTAGTGATCCAAAAGATCCATTCAATAAAATTACTGCAATTTCAGTTTATTTGAATTGGATGAAGCGATGCATCACATTAGTTATTAAGCCAGATAAAATGGACAATGCACAAGCAAAACGTATTTGTGATAACATTGAAGATACAATGCTTTGTGATACAGAAGAAGAAATGTTAGAGATGTTCCTTCAATTAGTTGACGATGTTGATGTATTTTCAGGTTGGAACTCAGAAGGATATGATATTCCATATATTGTAAACAGAATAACACGGATAATAGGTAAAGAGCATACAAAAGGTCTTTGTTTATGGGGGCAATATCCACAAGAGAAAATTTATGAAAAGTTTGGTAAGGAACAACAAGGATATGTATTGTGTGGCAAAGTACATTTAGATTACTTAGAGTTGTATCGCAAATACACATACCACGAATTACATAGTTATAGGTTGGATTATGTAGGTGAAATTGAAATTGGTGAAAACAAAATACCATATGAAGGTACATTAGATCAGTTATACAATAACGATTTTGAAAAGTTTATTGCTTACAACAGGCAAGATGTTATGATGCTTGTTAAAATTGATGAAAAGAACCAGTACATTGATTTGGCAAATGTACTTGCACATGATAATACTGTATTACTTCCAACAACATTAGGTGCAGTTGCAGTTGGTGATCAAGCAGTAGTAAACGAAGCATGGGCACAAGGATTACAAGTACCAGATAAAAATAAAAGAAACAAAGACCAAACTGCGGCTGGTGCGTATGTAGCACAACCAAAAACCGGATTGCATGAATGGATAGGAAGTGTTGATTTAAACAGTCTATATCCAAGTGTAATACGTGCAATGAATATGAGTACTGAAACATTGATTGGGCAAATACGTTTAGATAGAACAAACATATATATAGAAGATCAACTTGAAGGCGTAAATGCCAAAGCAGTTGGGTTTGCCGATGCGTGGGCAGATAGATTTGATACGATTGAGTTTGAACTTGTCAATAACCAAGACATTGCTGAAGAAATGATTGTTGATTTTGAAGATGGCAATAGTATTAAAATGACTGGTGCTCAAATTTATGACTTAATTCATTTGTCTGATAATCCATGGGGGTTAACTGCAAACGGAACTATATTTAGATATGATGAAAAGGGGATTATTCCAGGATTGCTAGAGCGTTGGTATGCGGAACGTAAAGTGTTGCAGAAACAAAAACGTGAAGCGGTTGATGAAAAAGAAGTGATGTTTTGGGATAAGCGACAGTTGATTAAAAAAATTAACTTAAACAGTTTATATGGTACTTTGCTTAATGTTGGTAGTCGCTTTTTCGATATTCGTATGGGGCAATCAACGACACTTGGTGGTAGAACTATTGCAAGGCACATGGCGGCAAAGTTAAATGAAAGTTTAACTGGAAAATATGACCACAAGGGCGAGACAATAATTTATGGTGATACTGATAGTGCATATTTTTCAGCATTTCCAATTTTTAAAGAAGAAATCGACAAAGGTGAATTAGAGTGGAACAAGGACAAAGCCATTGAATTATATGATGCTGTATGTGAACAAGTTAATGAAAGTTTTCCACAGTTTATGCACAAACTACATGGCATTGATATTGATCATGGTAAAATTATTGCGGCTGGCAGGGAGGCTGTTGCTGAACGTGGACTGTTTATTAAAAAGAAACGATATGGTTTACTTGTATATGACATGGAAGGTGAACGAGTAGATAAAGATGGCAAGCCAGGCAAACTTAAAGCAATGGGATTGGATCTTAAACGTAGTGACACACCAGAATTTATGCAAAAGTTTTTGGAAAGTGTTTTGTTGGATTTGTTAGAAGGTAAAGATGAAATATATATAAGAAACCGAATACTTGAATTTAGAAAAGCATTTAAAGATAGGCCTGGATGGGAAAAGGGAACACCAAAACGGGTTAACAACTTAACAAAGTACACAAAACAGTACGACAAAACCGGTAAATGTGGTGTAGGGCATGTTATGGCCGCAATCAATTGGAACCAATTAAAGAAAGCATTTGGTGATCAGTATAGTATGAATATCGTTGATGGCATGAAAACTATTGTATGTCGACTCAAGGATAATCCAATGAATGTTAAGAGCATAGGGTATCCAATTGATGAATTACATTTACCAAAATGGTATAAAGACTTGCCATTTGATCATGCTCATATGGAATCGACAATTATTGATAACAAGATAGAAAACCTAATTGGAATACTTGATTGGGATTTACAAGCAACAAAACAAGCAACTACATTTAGTTCATTATTTGAAGTTGTTTGACTTAAAGTATTACATGTGCTATAATACATGTAATGCATAATCTATATAAAAGGCAAAGATGAAAGATATTATTCGTGACTTAGTTAATCATACTGCAGGGTTAGGATTTATTGATAGTGTTAAAGTTAAAGGCACTGACGAAGTTACCCAATTTGAAGCAATGGATGTAGACAAATCCGTTATTGTTAATGCAACAACTCATACACCAGTTGCTGAATTTAAAGGTGAATTTGGAATGGGCAACTTAGGTTTCCTTAGTGGTATTATTAACTTAGACAGTTATGTCGCGGATGATGCAACTGTAGAAGTTAGTATGCGAGAACGAAATGGTGAGCAACAACCAGAAAGTATTACATTTAGAGATACATTTGGTAATAACGACCAGTATCGTTTTATGAGTAAAGAAATTGTTGAACAACAATTAAAAACAGTAAAGTTTAAAGGTGTAAATTGGGATGTAACTATTGAACCAAGCAAACCACGTGTTAGTGAACTTAGTGCAGTAGCAAACATTTATAGTGCAATTACGCCAACATTTAGTGCTAGAACTGAAAAGAATAACTTAATTTTTAATATTGGATCTGCTGATAGTGGCGGACATTT
>Ga0114994_10003220_pt1 | contig 11906 bp, 10 predicted proteins | sample ArcticOcean_MG_C_9_FD_87043 | JGI IMG/M metagenome (GOLD analysis project Ga0114994, IMG submission 87043) | Marine microbial communities from western Arctic Ocean - ArcticOcean_MG_CB2_152 | ecosystem: Environmental > Aquatic > Marine > Oceanic | place: Arctic Ocean: Canada Basin | collected... | reverse complement strand
TATCTTCGTTCATATTTTGGCTGCCAACTATTTCTATCAACTCGTCACTCGCCAAGTCCGCTAAATCGTCCCGGGTTTTGATTTCATTTTTGCCCAAGGCAACAACCATTTCACCAGTCAAACCTTCAAATCCCGCAACTTCATCACTTACGCCAGCTTTTTTACGTGCTGCAGTAAATGCCGCTTCTCGTTCCCCAATATATTGGCGGGCACGCTCACGCAATTCAGTAGCAACATCCTCACCAAAGCCCTCAATGACCACCAACTCTTGAATTGGCACGAAAGCAACCTCTTCGATTGTTGAGAAGCCTTCCGTCACCAACAATTGAGCTATAACTTCATCGACATCCAATCCATCAGTAAAGAGTTGCGAGCGAGTTTTGAATTCTTCGTTACGCCGGTCTGATTCTTCAGCTTCTGTTAAAATATCGATGTCCCAGCCAGTTAGCTGTGAAGCCAAGCGAACATTTTGTCCACGTCGGCCAATTGCCAAACTCAACTGCTCATCTGGTACAACAACTTCAATCCGGTTTTGATCTTCGTCTAAGACAACTTTTGTTACCTCTGCAGGCGCCAAACCGTTAACGATGAAAGTTGCCGGCTCATCCGACCAAGAAATTATATCAATTTTTTCGCCCTGCAGCTCAGCAACGACGGCCTGGACGCGCGAGCCGCGCATACCAACGCAAGCGCCAACGGGATCAATTGAACTATCCGATGAAATAACGGCAATCTTGGCACGGCTACCAGGATCACGAGCAACCGATTTGATTTCAATGACACCATCGTAAATTTCTGGCACTTCCTGTTTAAACAACTTTGCCATAAACTGAGGGTGACTGCGCGACAAAAAGATTTGCGGGCCGCGCTGCTCTTCACGAACATCAAAGATGTAGGAACGTACCCTGTCGCCATTATTAAAATGTTCGCGCGGGATACACTCATCACGACGAATTATGCCTTCAGCTCGGCCGCCCAAATCCACAATCACATTACCGAACTCAACGCGTTTAACCATACCGTTAACGAGCTCACCTATGCGACCTTTAAATTCAGCAAACTGACGTTTGCGCTCAGCTTCCCGAACTTTTTGAACAATAACCTGTTTAGCTGTCTGTGCGGCGATGCGTCCAAATTCGATTGGCGGCAAAGGGTCAATAAGAAACTCGCCAATTAGAGCATCCGCCTTCTTACTCTTAGCAACATCCAGGGTAATTTGAGTAATGGTATTTTCAATTTCTTCTGCCACTTCGATGTAGCGGGCCAATTTAATTTCACCGGTTTTACGATCAATTTCAGCGCGAATATCATGTTCATGGCCATATTTTGAGCGGCCAGCTTTTTGAATAGCTTGTTCCATCGCCTCAAGAACTTCTTCCCGGTCAATGCTTTTTTCACGAGCAACTGTATCCGCCACCAAGAGAAGCTCTGGGTGAGTATACATCGCGCTTGTTTCTTTGTTAATATCCATAATCCGTTCACCTAATATCTTGTGAGCCCACGTTAATTTTGGGTAGCCGCGTCAAGTAGCTCTTGGGTCAATAACAATTTTGCCCGGCGAATTTCACCAAACGGCAAGGTGTATGTTTCTTCTTTCACTCGAATTTCGATTTTTTCACCCAGAACCCCAAGCAACTTACCTACAAATTTTTTTCGTCCTTCAAACAAAAAATTCATCTCAACGCGGGCATCAAAGCCGGTATATCTTTCAAAATCTTTTAATCGTACCAAAGGCCTGTCTATCCCCGGCGAACTCACTTCCAATGCATACGCGGAACTAATTGGATCATCCACATCTAGTATTGTCGAAATTTCCCGGGAAATTATAGCGCAGTCCTCAACTGTCATATTGGCATCATCTTTGCGTTCCGCCATAATTTGTAGTGTTGCCTTGTTGTCACCAGAAACTTGGACTCGAACAAGGCCATACCCCAGACCTTCTAAAGCCGGAGTTATCAATTCTCGAATCTTTTTTTCTTGGCTCATTACCGAACATGTACCTATCTGGCCTCAAATAACGCCCTAAATAAAGGCTCTTTAATGCAAAAAAGTGGGCCCTCAAGCCCACCCTCAGAATTCCGATATACTTGGATTTGTCTAAGAACGTTTTGTATTCTCTCTCCGAGCATACAAAAATACAAGCTTTTTATTTATACCTCCAACAACCATTATATTTTCAGCTAGTTTCGCACCGCACGTTGATATGTTATATAAACGCATTTTTTCCCCTGTTTAAGTGCTTTAGCCTCATAACGCGTTGGTAATGCATCTGAGTAGCGAGCACGCCAATCCTCTGGTCCTTGTGCCAACCATTTAAAGTCAGGGTGCTTATAAAAGGCATCCAATCCCCAACGTACAAAGCTTATATCATCGGTCGCAAATCTAAATTCAGCCTGATCTATCATAATCCGGGACAAAGCATCTAAATTTTTAGAATTGATAAAACGTCTGCGATTATGGCGCTTTTTAGGCCAAGGGTCAGAGAATAAAACAAAAACTTTGTTGATTGAAGCGGGTGCTAATCTCTCCAAAAGTTTCCGAGCGTCATCATTATAAATCCGAATATTTGTCAGTGATTTTTTTTCAATCACCGAGAGTAATGCCGCAACGCCGTTAATATATGGCTCACACCCAATAAATCCAATATGAGGATAACTCTCGGCTTGCGCGGACAAATGCTCACCTGCACCGAAACCAATTTCCAACCACACTTCCGAGGTATCTTCAAATAAGGCTGTTGCATTAATTGAATTAGATTGTTCAGGTGGCACCAAAAGCGTCGGCAGCAAATCATTCATGAGCTGCTGCCGATGAGGCCGTATCGGATGGCCTTTGCGTCTACCATAAAATTGCGGCTCATCGGGAATGGTGTCTTTATTATTTGCCATATCCCGGTTTTAAAAAAGACCTCAGAGAGCCGCCTTGAGCGGCGCAACAAGATCATCTTTTTCCCAAGAAAACCCGCCATCAGCATCAGGTGTGCGGCCAAAGTGACCGTACGCTGCTGACCGGGCATAAATTGGGCGGCTTAATTGAAGATGTTCACGAATACCGCGCGGGCTTAAATCCATCACTTCTTGAAGAGCTGCTGACAACTTATCTTCATCAACACTCCCCGTTCCTGCCGTATCCACATAAACAGAAAGCGGTTTGGAAACACCAATTGCATAAGCTAATTGTATGGTACATTGCTCAGCCAATTCAGCTGCCACAACATTTTTTGCCAAATAGCGCGCTGCATAAGCGGCCGACCGATCTACCTTACTGGGATCCTTACCAGAAAATGCGCCACCGCCATGTGGGGCTGCACCTCCATAGGTATCAACAATAATTTTACGACCCGTCAGACCAGCATCACCGTCTGGGCCCCCAATAACAAACAAGCCTGTAGGATTGACGTAGAATTCACTCTCAGGACACATCCAACCATTAGGGAGCATTTTTTCAACGTATGGCCGAACAATTTCTTTGACTGCTGCTTGATCCAGACCAGCTTCGTGCTGAGTAGACACAACAACAGAGGTTGCACCAATCGGTTTCCCGTTTACATATTTTAATGTCAGCTGACTTTTAGAATCTGGCCCAAGGCCAGAAACTTCACCGGAGTGACGAGCCCGAGCAAGTTCGGCCAAAATAGCATGAGAATAATGAATAGGGGCCGGCATCAAAACATCCGTTTCACGGCAAGCATAGCCAAACATAATACCCTGGTCACCGGCGCCTTCATCTTTGTTACCAGCTGAGTCAACCCCCTGCGCAATATCAACAGATTGCGCATGGACATAAACAGAAACATCCATTTTTTCCCAGTGAAAACCATCCTGCTCATAGCCAATATCTTTGACCGCATTGCGCGCAACCAGTTCCATTTTTTCATGCGTGACTGAATTGGGTCCGCGCACCTCACCAGCTAGAACGATACGATTTGTTGTACAGAGTGTTTCCACAGCAACCCGGGATAATGGGTCAGCTGCCAAGAATGTATCAACAATCGCATCAGATACCCGGTCACTGACTTTGTCAGGATGTCCTTCAGAAACAGATTCGCTGGTGAAAAGATAATTTTCTTTAGCCACAGGTAAACCTCCCAAACATATAATTTTAGTCCGCAGGAAAAATTGAACCCGGCCAAAACTTATTAAGATTAAATAAAGTCGCAGTTTTCGCAAGGATTAGAGATCCGGTCAAGCACTATTGGGCTCCTAACCAAAGGCTTAAGAAATAATCAAAAAAACAAAGGCGCCGAAAGCCCCGGACAGACTGGTTTAGCCGGGGGGGCAATTTTATTCAACGGCTTCAGATAATTTTAACCTTTTGAAAATTTAAGTAGAATAGTAAATGAGATAAGCAATAAAATGTTGTTTGTTTGCATTTATTGCTAGTTACATTTGATTTCGTATTCAGAAATATAAGAATACAACCGCATTACAGATATGAAGAAAAGTGTAAAAGTAGGTACTTCAATAATTTAATCTAAACGGCGCACCCGTAATATAAGGATTATCCCTAACATTAATATAAAAAGGCTAAATAGTTTAACTCTTGAAAAAAGCGTCCTGTTTGTAAGGGCTTTAGGAAGAGCTACATCAAGGTAAGTGCGTTCATTTAATTGAGATCTTTTAATAATTCGCCCGTATCCATCAATGACCGCAGAAATTCCCGTATTTGCAACACGAACAAGAGGTAAACCTTCTTCAACAGCCCGCAATTGCGCAGACGCTAAATGCTGGTAGGGGCCGCTCGAAGCACCAAACCAAGCATCATTGGTGATATTCAATATCCAACCGGGCTTGGCCTGGCCTTCTTTAGCTACCGACGTCGCACCGCCGGAAAATATCACCTCATAACAAATTAGCGGGCTAACAAGCGGTGCGCCCGGCACCACTATCGTTCGCTGACCGCTACCGCTAGAGAAATCTGTCCGGCCCGCTGTTAATTTTTCAAAATTTACAAAATTATAAAAATACTCTCGAAGCGGCACATATTCACCAAAGGGCACCAGATGGAATTTATCAAACGTCGCTGAAATCTTAGCATCAGGGCCAATAACATGAAGGCTGTTCCAGAGCTTAACCCGCGTACCCTCGCCGCCCGTTCTACGAAGAGCGCCAGTCAACAAGGCTCCGTTTGGCGGGCTGATTGCAGCAACAACTCGTAAAGCGGCCTCATTACCGTCTAAAAAAAACGGGGTCGCTGTTTCTGGCCAAATGATATGGGTTGGTTTTTTATCATCAGCAAGGTGGGATGCCCCCTCGCTTAACTCAAGAAGATTATTCAAATGTTTACCGCGAAGCTGAAACTTCCATTTATCCTTTTGGTTAATATTGGGTTGCACAAGGCGAAGACGTACATCCTCAACAAATTGTGTTTCTGTGCCAGCCAAACGCCAAAAACCGCCCACCCAAATAAGTGCCAGGACTGCAAAGGGAAAAGTTGCCGCACAATATCGAAAACACTGGGACTTATGACCATAACCTAATAAAGCAACAGAGCTCGCTGCAATGATGCTCATTAAACTTAACCCCATCACACCCGACAATGAAGAAAATTGGATCATTTCCTCATTAAAAGTCCAAATAGTGCCTATAAAATTCCATGGAAATCCGGTGAAAAGCCAGCCCCGCACCCATTCAAATACGACCCAAAGCACACAGAAATAAATCACTCTCCGCAAGCCAGGCCGGGCCAGGCGGAAAGCAAGTGCGCTAACCAACCCGATATAAACGGCAAACGAACCGGATAGCCCCCCTAAGGCAAAGGGGATCATCCAAGCAAATTGTTGTGCATCAACCAAAAAAGAAAAAGAAATCCAATACAGCCCAGCACTAAAAAAGCCAAGACCAAACCACCAGCCGATGGCAAAAGCACCATTAAAAATGTGCTGTTTAATAACGTAACGCCAATTTCTTACCGGACCCGTGACAGATCCATCAAGCATCCAAATTAACCCCACAAAAGAAGGGACCAGGGCCGGTACAAAATGAATAGGCGGCAAAGCCAAGACACTAAAGGCACCTAACAAGAAAGCAAAAAATGCGCGGCGCCAGCCTTTATAGTTTAGAGCACACATCCGCCAGTGCTCAAATTTAGTTAACATTATTGTGATCCAACGGAAGGTATTTCAGAGTCAAAAGAACATATTGCCTTCAGGCCTCGAATACGAATGGTTTTAATACGCCGTGGATCAGCGTCAACAATTTCAATTTCTATACCACAAGAATGCGTAACCAACTCGCCCCTCATTGGGACACGCCCAGCGATAGAGAAAACTAAACCACCAAGAGTATCAAACTCTTCGCGCTCGTTTGGGGTAATAACTGCTCCTATTTTTTTTTCAAAGTCTTCAATCAACATCCTAGCATCAGCTTCAATAGAGCCGTCCGGTTTTAAGCTGAGTTCTAGGTTTTCTTCTAGGTCATGTTCATCTTCAATCTCGCCAACGATCTCTTCAACCAGGTCTTCAATTGTCAAAAGACCATCCACCCCACCAAACTCATCCACCACCAGAGCCATGTGAGTGCGCTTGGCACGCATCTCCAACAACAGCTCTAAAACCTTCATGGAAGGGGCAACGAACAAAACATCTCGCATGATGTTGCGCAGTTGGAGTTCCTCAACAGCACTATGTTTGGTCGTCGAGCTAAATAAAGAATTGGCCGCCATAACATCCTTAATATGGATCATGCCAATCGCATCATCTAAAGTTTTTTGGTAAATAGGCACTCGAGAATGCGCTTCACTATTGATTAGCTGAATGAGATCGGCAAAGGAGGCATTCACATCCAAAGCAGAGATATCGGACCGCGGTACCATCACATCTGAGACTGTTCTGTCTTTAAGCCTTAAAATATTTGATAGCAGATTGCGCTCTTCAGTTTCGAGCATGGTTGCATCGTCACCGTTTTCTTCAATCAGCTCTTCAATGGCTTCGCGAACAAAATCCTCGCCTTTTCGACGCCGCAGCAATCTCTCCCCCCAGCTTTTCAAGGAGTCAAAAAAAGAAGGCTTTGTTTCTGCCTCATTATGTTCGGATATTATTGGGAGAACATGCTGGGATGTTTTACCGCGTAAGCCTTCACTCATTTAACATCAACAAATTTAAACTGGAGTATAGTATCAAACAATTTTTTAGCCTTTTTCACCTAACAATTTACCTTTCTACTACTTTCAACCAACTCTCAAACTTCTGAAACTTGACTATATGGATCCGCAATTTTTAACCCCGCCAATATATCAATCTCCATACCTTCCATTTTCTCGGCTTCTTTTTCATCTTCATGATCAAACCCAAGAAGATGAAGACAACCATGGACTACCAAATGGCTAAGATGATTTGATAGATTATTCGGCGCTTCACTTTTTGTTGTCTCAAACGCGATGATTATATCTCCTAATGTTGGAACATCGTCTGGAATAATGAATTGATTTTCCGAGTAAGAAAAAGACAAAACATTGGTTGACTTATCTTGATTGCGATACTCGCGATTGAGTGAGCGAACTAAAACATCGTCGGCAAGTACTATCGTTGCTTCGAATGGTCTATTTTCATCAAATGCCGCCTGCCATGCAGCTGCCGCAGCAACTTTGCACAAACTTGCAACATCCGGCAATTGCCTCTCCCATTCAGGGCTTTTTATTTGGATAAAGGTGTTGACCGTGATCAATTTTATTTTTTCCAACTCGCGTTCTCAATTGCCCTTAGGTGTGACGGATTGATCCCCGCGGATTTTTTTCTCATAGGCCTTAATAATTCGGGCGACAAGCGGATGGCGAACAACATCAGCTTCGGTAAAACGGACCAATGATACGCCTTTAACACCTTCTAAGATCTCCGCCGCATCACGCAAACCTGAGCGCACACCAGAAGGTAAATCAACTTGGCTAAGATCACCCGTGATAACCATTGAAGCATTTTCACCGAGGCGCGTTAAGAACATTTTCATTTGTACGGCTGTCGTGTTTTGGGCCTCATCCAAAATAACACAGGCATTAGACAACGTGCGGCCTCGCATGAAAGCGAGTGGCGCAATCTCAATTTCCCCATTTGCTAATTTTTTTGCAACTTGGTTTTCCGGCAACATGTCATGCAGAGCATCGTAAAGTGGGCGCAAATATGGATCAACTTTTTCTCGCATGTCGCCGGGCAAAAACCCTAAATGCTCGCCGGCTTCGACTGCCGGGCGCGATAATATGATTCGATCAAATTTCCCGTTAATCAGGGCCTCAACCGCTTTAGCGACAGCCAAATAAGTTTTACCAGTACCAGCTGGCCCTAAACCAAACACTAAATCATTGTTACTGATAGCATCAAGGTAAGCGAGTTGTTGAGGCGAACGCGGGAAAATTTGCCGCTTTTGAGTTTTAATGGCAGGGACGTTTGCATTCAATGATGTTCCAATTTTGATAACAGAAAATGGTCCAGAACCAACAATTCTTAGCGCAGCTTCAACTTCAAAGGAATCTATCTCCTGGCCATTTTTAGCTTGATCATAAAGATTGCTCAAAACATTATAAGCAATCGCAGCTTTATCTTCCGGGCCGGAGATTGCTACCGTATTGCCCCTTGAATTTAAAACAACACCCACTTTTTTTTCTATTATAGAAAGATGCACATTATGTTCGCCAAACAGCAATGGCAACAATTTATTATTATTGAATTTTATTAGCAACGTAGTTGCTTTTAAAACAGATATATGAGGGGTGTCCTTTCGGGTACTTTATTTTGCCGTGAGGGTGCTGACCTCAAATGATCTATATCCACCAGCTAGCTAGCCGCTTTCATCATGGCGCAATAGGGGCAGAAGACGGTTTCTCTAGAATGACCTTGCCGCCCAAACTTATAGAAGTTGCAGTCAAAAGTTTTACAGCTGCAATTTGGCCAAAATATTTATCTGAAGCTTGCGCGTGTACAGGCTGCATAAATGGGGATCGTCCAACTAACTGCCCCTTAAAACGGCCCTTGCGATCAAACAGTACCGGCATAACCTTCCCAACGCTCTCTTGATTAAAAGTGGTTTGATGGTACACCAGCAATTCCTGCAAAGCAGCCAACCGCTCACTTTTAATGTTCTCAGAAATTTGATTTTTCATCAGCGCGCCTGGCGTTCCAGGGCGCGGACTATATTTGAATGAATACGCTTGGATAAATTTAACGTCACGAACCAATTTGATAGTATCTTTAAAATCTTGGTCAATTTCACCTGGAAAACCAACTATAAAATCCGAGGAAAATTTGAGATCGGAACGTTTTAGTAATAGCTTTTCAACAATACGATAGTAATCTTCAATTTTATGATGACGGTTCATTTTACTTAAAATACGGTCGGAGCCCGTTTGAACCGGTAAATGCAAAACCGGCATAAGTGCCATCACCTCGCCATGAGCTGCAATCAAGTCGTCATCCATATCAATTGGGTGGGAGGTCATATAACGCAACCGCTCTACGCCGTCGATCTCCGCCAGCTTGCGAAGAAGATATCCAAGACCCGCCTCACTACCTGTCCGACCTTTAATTTTCTCGCCGTGAAAGGCGTTAACATTTTGTCCCAAAAGCGTAATTTCTTTAACTCCACCTTTAGCAAGCGTTTCTGCCTCGGAAACAACTTCTTCAATGGAACGAGAGTACTCAGCGCCCCGAGTATAAGGCACCACACAAAAAGTGCAGAATTTATCACAACCTTCTTGAATAGATAAAAAGGCGGATGACCCTTTGGCAACAACTTTTGGGAGATGGTCAAATTTAGGTTCTTCTGGAAACTCAATATCCATAATACCTGTATTGCCGCCGCCCCCATCCGCCCGGATTGCACGCGCGACCATTTCCGGCAAACGATGATAAGTTTGAGGACCTAATACAATATCAACATAAGGCGCTCGTTTTAAAATTTCGACACCGGCGGCCTGAGCAACACATCCAGCAACGGCAATAATTGTGGACTTACCTTTATCTTGACGAGCTGCCTTCCTGTTACGAAAACGGCCCAATTCAGAAAAAAGTTTCTCGGTGGCCTGCTCGCGAATATGACAAGTGTTGATAATAACCATATCAGCGTCATCTGGCGTAGCCGTTAATGCATAACCAATGGGGGCCAATACGTCTACCATCCGGTTAGAATCATAGACATTCATTTGACAGCCAAATGTTTTAATATAAAGTTTTTTCATCAGCCTAGCACTTTATCGCTGAATCAAATAAACATAATTTAAAAGTTATATTGCTCATCCCGATCCACTCGTTTCGCCGGAAGTGCTGGATTTACTCAACTTAACGGCAAATAATTCCATCCGGTGCCCAATAAGCTTGTACCCCAATTTCCTCGCAATTTGGCGCTGGAGTTCTTCGACTTCTTCATCGTGAAACTCAGTGATTTTACCTGACTGGACATCAATCAAATGGTCATGATGATCATCGCTAGTTTGCTCATAACGCGCGCGCCCATCACCAAAATCCAGCCTATCCAATAACTTGGCTTCCTCAAAAAGCCTAACTGTGCGGTAGACTGTTGCTATACTGATTTTTGGATCAATCTTAACAGAGCGCCGATAAAGCTCTTCAACATCCGGATGGTCATCAGCATCTGACAAGACTTCAGCGATAATGCGTCTTTGCCCTGTCATCTTCATACCACGTTCAATACAAAGTTTCTCGATTTGAGATATGCTTTCTCTTTCAACCAATTTGGTTAAATTCCTTTAAATATTAAATATTATATAAATACGCGTAAATGATATCACCAAATTACTCACAATCCAATGGTTGATCAGAATACTTAATACCATTGAATATCAAAAGGCTGTAAAGAGATATCGAAAGATCTTATCACCGGGATTTACTACCAAAACCGCTTTTTTGGCCACTGGACTGTAGCGCTTGATATAGTCTAATGCTACCATCGGATAATTGCGAGGAAATGTTTTCTTAGGATTGTTTGAGAATTTTTAGTTCTTTGTCACCTAACTGGCAAACGATGAAAGCAGGCTAATAAAATTTAATCGTGGCCGCGACTTAAAAATGTTCCAGTTCACCGTTTCTCATATTCGCTAGGGGGGCGTTTAAACCTTAAATAAGCTGAGTCTGCTCAGTAAAATAAGCATTATTAATGCTGGCGCGGTCGATGAACTATTAAATTGCTAGGCCAATAGTTCAGTTTAAATTTCTCAATCAGTCATCATATTTATATATAAATTAGGGGCTGACCCAGCTAACACGATTTAGGTGTTATTATGGGTGGTATGAGAAAGAGCAGGTTAAACAATGCGAAGCAGTCTCGGTTGGTTGAATATTTTGTAGCAGGAACGACGGCCCGATGTGCTGCTGCTCTTGTCGGAGTTAACCAGAAGACAGCGGTTTATTATTTTCATCGCTTGCGTGAGATCATTAGTCATCATCTAGAAGAAGACGCTGATGCGGTTTTAAGTGGTGAGATCGAAGTTGATGAAAGTTATTTTGGCGGCAGACGTAAAGGTAAGCGTGGTCGTGGTGCAGCAGGGAAAGTCCCTGTATTTGGCCTTTTAAAGCGGGGCGGCAAGGTCTACACGAAGATTATTCCTGATGCCTCATCAGCGACTTTGTACCCCATTATAGATAAAAAAGTGGTGCCTGACAGTATTGTCTATTCTGATAGTTGGCGAGGCTACAACGTGCTGGATGTATCTGACTTCAAGCATTTTAGGATCAATCATTCCAAACTCTTTGCTGACAAGAAGAATCATATCAACGGCATTGAGAATTTTTGGAACCAGGCCAAGCGTCATATGCGCAAGTTTAATGGTGTTCCAAAAGAGCATTTTGGGCTATTTTTAAAGGAATGTGAGTGGCGATTTAACAACCCCAAGCCGCAGGATCAATTAAGACAAGTAAAACAGTGGGTTAAACAGTATTTGAACTAGTTAGCTGGGTCAGCCCC
>Ga0114994_10003216_pt1 | contig 11920 bp, 13 predicted proteins | sample ArcticOcean_MG_C_9_FD_87043 | JGI IMG/M metagenome (GOLD analysis project Ga0114994, IMG submission 87043) | Marine microbial communities from western Arctic Ocean - ArcticOcean_MG_CB2_152 | ecosystem: Environmental > Aquatic > Marine > Oceanic | place: Arctic Ocean: Canada Basin | collected... | reverse complement strand
GGGTCTGCAGGTTTAATTGTTGTTAATCCCAACGCTGATACGCTGAAACGGTTTGATAAACGCCGGGTTGAATTAGACAAAGTATCAATACGCTTAGCCCGCTTAAAAACCCAACCAGCTATCAGTCGCGATGGCACTGAAATCCGCTTGCAAGCGAACGTCGAGCTGCCCATTGAGATGGCTATGGTTGAACAAGTTGGAGCCCAAGGTGTTGGTTTGTTGCGCAGTGAATTTATGTTCATGAACCGCCGAACATTGCCCAGTGAAGATGAGCAGTTTGCCATTTTGCGACAAATTGTTGAAGGTATGAACGGCTATCCAGTGACGATTAGAAGCTTGGATGTTGGGGCGGACAAGGCGTCCCAAGCGGTGATTGGGGAAATGGATGACAGTGCGACAACAGCGCTTGGTGTAAGAGGGATTAGGCTTTCTTTGCTGAAACCAGAATTGTTAGAAACGCAGTTCCGGGCGATGTTGCGGGCATCAAACTATGGGCCTATTCGAATCTTATTGCCCATGGTTTCAACCGTTAAAGAGGTACAGCAAGCGCGTAAAATTCTGGAAAGTGCGGCGGCCAAATTAAAACGTAAAAAGATCAAAATCCCGTCCGCGTTGCCTGCGTTGGGGACGATGATTGAGGTGCCTGCCGCTGCCTTAGCTGCCGATGCATTGGCCCAAGTTAGTGATTTTTTGGCCATCGGTTCGAACGATTTAACCATGTACACCCTTGCCGTTGACCGGGTGAATGAGCACGTGGCAGATTTGTTTGATACTCTTCATCCTGCCGTTTTAAGGCTTATTCAATTTACAACAGGTGCCGCCATGAAGGCGCGAATTCCAGTGAGTATTTGTGGTGAAATGGCGGGCGACCCTAAACTGACGGCATTGCTGATTGGTTTGGGGCTGCGGGAACTTTCTATGTCACCGGCTAATATCCCTCGGGTTAAACAGCGCATTCGTGAAATGGATGCGGTTGCAGCATCTAATCGGGCTAATTTGATTATGGATCAGGTCGATTCGGGGCGGATCAGAATGCTTTTGGAAGATTTTAACACGCTGGCTTAGGCCATCTGTCGGGATCTATTCATTTCATCTTCACAGAAATGTTATTAGCAGTGTTACCCAGGCGTCTATTTTTATGGTAGAATAGTATCTATGTTAGGTGGACCGACCAAATTGTATTTGAATAGAAGTTGAGAGCTAGAAGTTTTGAACGATTCTCGGATAACGCAAGCGCCAGAAGCCCCTAAAGCAGCACCTGAAAGTTATTTGACCATTGGTAAAACCGTACTAATTGGTGTTGTGGTTTTTGCCATCATCATTTTTTTTGTTATGGGCTTTGATCAGTATTTATCGTTTGCAGCCTTGCGAGATAATCGGGGCCGCCTGATGGAATGGTATGAACTCAATCAAGTCATGACCATTATTTGGTTCTTTATTTCTTATACAACTGTTGTCGCATTATCGTTGCCGGGCGCGACGTGGATGTCGCTGGCAGGTGGGTTTATTTTTGGTACCCTTCAAGCAACTTTTTACGTGGTTATGGCTGCAACATTGGGGGCCTTTATCGTTTTTATTTTGGCTCAATATTGTTTAGCTGATTTTTTAAAGCAGAAAACTGGGAAAGCTGTCCAGAAAATGGAAGTGGGATTTCAATCAAATGCTCTGAGCTACTTACTGTTTTTACGATTGGTTCCACTTTTTCCGTTTTGGTTAGTCAATTTAGTGCCGGCCTTTTTAGGAGTTCCGGCGCGAACTTTTATTATTGGTACGGCGTTGGGAATTATCCCCGGATCAGCCATTTTTTGTTGGGTTGGCAGTGGTTTGGGGGCTGTTTTAGACGCAGGCGGCGTCCTTGATCCTGATGAAATTCTATTCAAACCCGAAATTTTAGGGCCAATCATTGGTTTTGCGGTTCTTGCATTGGTCCCTATCGTTTATAAGAAGATTATAAAATAGTTTGTGATTATGTAAGTGGGACCAAAAGGTGGTGAAGAAAATAAACATTGATATGTGTATTATTGGCGCGGGTTCGGACGGATTATCGGTTGTGGCAGGAGCTGCCTAAATGGGGGCCAGCTCGGTCTTATTGAAAAATATAAAATGGGCGGCGACTGTTTAAACTATGGGTGTGTGCCCTCAAAAGCACTGTTGGCCGCAGTACACGCGGCCCAAGCCCTCCGGGCAAGTAACCATTTTGGAATTCAAGCGAATATCGAAAAAATTGGCCCTGATGGGGTGTTCGGCCATGTTTGGCGAACCATTGCGAGAATTGAGCCCAAGGGTTCTGTTGAACTATTTCAAAGCTTAGGCGTTCAAGTGATCGAAGCGGCTGCTTAAATGGTGGGGCCTCAACAAGTCATTGCAGGCGATACACTGATCACGGCAAGACGCATTGTCATTACGACGGGAAGCAGGGCCTTTATTCTCCCCATTCTGGGGATTGCGGACGTTCCGCATTTAACCGATCAAACAGTTTTTGATTTAGATAAAATCCTAGCGCATTTAGTCGCCATCGGTGGTGGACCCATTTGCATTGAATTGGCTCAAGCCCACCAACATTTGGGGAGCAACGTCAGCGTTCTTGAAATGCTTAAAATTATGCCCAAAGATGATCCGGAACTGGTCGATGTCATTCGTCAAAAAAACATAGACGGCGGGATTGAATTACTTGACGGCGTAGAAGTGATTTGGCTTGATAAATCATCTGGCAGGGTGCGGGTTGTGTTGTCAAAAGATGGCACAGAACAATCGATTGATGGAAGCCATTTGTTGTTTACCTCAGGGCGAAGGCGGAATGTAGATGGGCTGGAATTAGAAAAGCAGAGATCATCTATACAGACAAAGGCCTTAACGTGGACGCCCACTTGTGCTTAACAAATAATTTTTTTACTATAAGCGATGTTATCGGTGGACTTCAGTTCCCCCATGTGGCGGGATATCATGCGAGCGTTGTTGTTAAAAATGTTTTGTTCAGATTACCCGCCAAAGCCGATAACCGGTCTGTTCCTTGGGTTACATACACGTCATCGGAATTGGTGCAAGTCGTTTTGAACAAAGGGGATGCGCGCAAAAAATATGGAGATACGATTAAAGTTTTAAGCTGGCCTGATGCGGGAAATGATCGAGCCCAAGCCGAAGGTTCCCACGCGGTATGATTAAAGTAATTACTAGATATAAGGTTAAAATTCTGGGATGTGGTATTGTTGGGTGGCAAGCAGGCGAGTTGATCCCACCATGGGTCTTGATCTTAACAAAAGTGACAGAGATTGGCTATATAGCAAAATAATTGCGCCTTATCCAAGTTCAAGTAAAAAATTTAAGCGTGCTGCAAGTAGCTATTTCACGTCTTCGTTATTTATTAAAAAGCCCCGAAAAATTGTTCACTTTTTATCTTGGTTAGGGTGAGTATGGAAAAGCATGAACAAAAATCATCGTATGCATTCACAGGCCTGTCGGCGCGCCTTCTGCTGTTGACCGCTGTTTCAATCATGGTTGCGGAAGCAATGATCTGGACGCCGTCGATATCACGGTTTCGAAAAGTCTATTTAGAAGAGCATATTGTTCGGGCTCAATTGGCGACATTGGCTTTGGAAGCCTTACCCGATAAATCGTTAAGTAAACAGTTAGCTGATGAACTTCTATTTTATGCTGAAGCTTATGTAATTGTTTTGCAGCATCTCGACCGTCGAGTACTTATGGTTTCTAAATCTATGCCACCAAAAGTTGATTTAACCGTTGATATTAGTCAGGGCACTTTTTTTGGTTGGATTGAAGATGCCTTCGATACTATGCGCCAAGAACAGAACCGGGTGCTTCGAGTTGTTGGTAAATCTGAAAAAGACCCGAACGTTATGATCGAGATTATAATAGATGAAACCCCCATGCGTGAAGCCATGTATGAGTTCTCGAAGCGTATATTACAATTGTCCGTGGGCATTTCTTTGTTCGCAGCAAGCTTGGTTTATTTGGCTCTAAACTTGCTAATGATCCGCCCTATGCGACGTATCACAGGAAGCATCACAGCCTTTCGTCGTGCCCCAGAAGATGCACTGCGGGAACTTAAGCCCAGCGGACGCCGGGACGAGATTGGAATTACCGAGCGGGAGTTGGCCCGAATGCAAGATGAGGTGCGCCAAGCCTTAGCCCAACAATCCAGGTTAGCAACTTTGGGTGCGGGGATGGCAAAAATTAATCACGACTTGCGCAATTCTTTGGCAACCGCCGTTTTGGCTTTTGATAGGTTAGCCTTAGTTGATGATCCTGAAGTTAAACGGACATTGCCTCGTCTTTATAACGCCATCGACAAGGCGGTGAATTTGTGTAGCCAAACTCTGAAATATGTGGGCAATGGAATGCCGGAAATACATATTTCAAAATTTCATCTTTATGATTTGATCGATGAGGTTGGTGTACAGTTATCTGAACCTCTGGAGGAAGACTTTGTTGAGCAACCCAGCGCTGAACTGGTATGGAAAAATCGCATTCCAACTGAGGTTCAAATTGTTGGTGATCGAGAACAATTATTTCGAGTTTTTTCTAACTTAGGTCGCAATGCGTTTGAAGCTGGAGCCAAGCATCTAACGGTAACATCAGATGTATCAACGCAAAAAATAGAGATACACTTAGCAGATGACGGGCCGGGATTTTTAGAAAAAGAAAAGAAGCAATTGTTTAAGCCCTTCGCCAGGTCCACAAAAGAAAAGGGAACGGGCCTAGGTTTGGTGATTGTTCGCGATATCATGAAAGCCCATGGCGGTGATATCGAATTGCTTGATCAAGAGGAAGGGACAACCTTTCTAATTTCAATGCCTATGGGTCGATGATCATTTATTTATCAATTGATCATTAACTATTCTTCACATGGTATTCAATTTCAATTAATAACTGAGCAATGCCTTGCATACAAAAGAACGTCCAAATACAATAAATTAAGAGGACGTGAGATAAATTTTGAGCCTTTGAGTATTGAAATACGAAACATATATTTAACACAGCTTGAGGAAGAAGAGCTTAGCTTTTCAAATGACATGGAAAGTGGATTTCTAGACGTTTATGCGTATAGGGATAATATACGTAAAAATCCATTGCACTTAATCTTTCTGATTTTAAGCTCTGTGAATTTCACCCGGATGTTATTGGCAGCATGGCGATAGTCGAAATTTTGTCATCAGAACTTGATTATAAATACCGATTTTATGGAATACAGGTGGTTAATATCACAGGTAAAGAATTAACGGGTAAAAGCGTTGGAACTGATTTGAATGATAATGAAGCGGTTTTAAATAGCAACGTTATTTAGAGTATAATGAAAACCAAAGCCTACCACTTTGATGCGCTCAAAGGTCGCCTCGATCAGTGGTAAAGAATATACCAAGACAACACTGTACTTGCTGATATCTCAGGACGGGAAAAAGTATTTTTGGTATTGTTTGTATCAAAACATTTAAATTGATCAGTCGTGATGACCCAACATTAAATTAAATAGGTAAGGAGACGTCGCCGTTTTAAAAAATGGGAAAAAATGTATTCCAAACAACTTCCCATGCATTCCCATCAGGATCAGAAAAGTATCCTGAATAGCCGCCCCAAAAACTTCTTCCACCAATTCGAGTAAAATCGCTCTGCTGTAACAGCCTGAATTAAAAGGTTTTCGACTTGTTCTTTTAGTCTGGCATTATGGGCCAAGGTAATGCCGCCAAACCCAGTGCCTACAACTTGATTTAATTCTTCCGCAAGGACATCTAGTCTATAGAGGCCCAGAATAATGCCGCCTAATTGAAAGGCGGTAATCTGATCATTGCTTGTGGTCTTCGATGCGGCCCAGTTGAGATTTTCATAAAAATCCCGACTGATTTTCAAGTCGCGAACGCCTAAAGAAACAAGGTTTAACCGTTGCTCCATGGGTCCTGATGCTAGTCCAGTTGGAAAACCAATGCTTTCAAATATTCAGTTTCAGGCATGAACGGATGAACTGGATGGTCTGGGCCTGCACCAGCACGATAAATCAAGCGTGGCGAGCGACCGGCTTGGCCAATACCGCGTGAAATTTCTTCAATAAAACGGTCTTCATACATGTTGTGTGAACACGATGCGATCATTAAAAATCCCAAAGGCTCAACAGCGGTTGCACTCATGCGGGCTAATTTTTTATAACCCTTAATACCAACACCAACATCTTTTTTGGTTTTGATGAAGGCTGGTGGGTCGGCAATCACAAGGCCAAACCGCCGTTTGCCTTCGGCAAACCGCGCCAGTGCGCCAAACACTTCTGTTGCACTAAATTGGCAGACCTTTTCGACACCGTTCGCTTCAGCCGCTTTTCGGGCCAATTCAAGGGCAGGCTCGGAACGATCAATCATCAAAACGCTTTCCGCGCCTTTTGCCGCGCAGGTGACGCCAAAACCGCCAGCATAGCTGTACAAATCAACGACCAAGCGGCCTTTTGCCAAACCAGCAACAAATTCGCGATTGCAGCGTTGATCGAAAAACCATCCAGTCTTTTGACCATTCAGTGGATCGGCATAAAACGTTAAACCATTTTCTCGAACTTCAAGTGGGACTGAAATTTCGCCCTGAAGGGTTTTCGATAAAGTGTCTAGGCCTTCAAGATTACGAAAACCGCCTTCATTATTGAGTAAAATATGCTTCGGTGCGATTACAGATTTAAGCGCGGATACGACATAATCAATTAATAAATCCATGCCGGCGGTTGAGGTTTGAATAACAACTGTGTCGCCAAAGCGGTCAACAACAAGGCCCGGCAACCCATCCGCATCGCCATGAATTAGGCGATAATGGGGTTCTGAAAATACCGCATCGCGCAAGGCTACCGCCCGGGTGATCCTGTTTTTGAAAAACCTTTTATCAATTCCTTTGGTACCCGTACGGGTGAAGCCCCGGTAGGCAATTAAGCTATTGGGGGTGAAGGTGCCAACGCCAAGTTCTTTTTTATCGTGTCGGACCAATTGAACAATGGAACCCGCAGACAGAGCCGTAGTTTCATCTGTCATTTGAATTTCGTTGGAGTAGACCCAACTATGGCCATTCTTAAAACGTTTGTCTGCGCCATTACGCAGGCGAATGATTGGCAAGCCGGATGGAGTTGTCATGTGTTCAACCTTTTATGTGTTGTCGCGAACGAGTGTCTATAGGCGCTTATTGCCTAATGTGGTAGCATTAATCTCCAATGGCCCATGCCATTAATCTCCAAGAACAATGCCTTCGCGCCGTTTGTCAGCTCCGCCGGCGAGCCCTTGGGGCGTCGTTCGAATGCCATGTAAGCCGCTTGCATTGGAAATTAATTTGACCTTATGGCCCATGGCTTCTAGTGTCGGTTTAAGGGCTTCTAGGCGACTTCCTTTTTCTAAATCGGTTGACCCATTACGATTTACAAAATATGGAGCATCAATAGCGGCGTCCATATCCATGCCCCAATCCAGTGCAGCGATCAGTGTTTTGACCACATAACCAATGATTCTGGACCCGCCGGGCGAGCCAACAGCCATGACTAAACTACCAGAGCCATCGAAGACCAATGTAGGTGACATGGAGCTGCGCGGACGCTTGCCGGGTTCCGCCCGGTTAGCAATGGGGGCACCATTTTTGGATGGTGTAAATGAAAAGTCGGTCAATTGATTGTTAAGCATAAACCCTCCCGACATCATCCGCGATCCAAAAGCATTTTCGATGCTGGATGTCATTGAAACCGCATTGCCAAATTTATCAACAACACTTAAGTGTGTGGTAGATAAGCCGTGCTCGTTTAAGCTTGGTGCATACTTAAGCTCCGCTTGAAGACCAGGCATTCCGGGTGATTTTTTACCACCGGCTTTGGTCAGCGATATTTGTTTGCTGCGTAAATCTAAATAAGCCGGGTCCAGCAAACCCAATGTGGGAACTGGAATGAAATCAGAATCAGCCATGTAGGTATTGCGATCGGCAAAAGCTAAGCGGCTGGCTTCCGCAACCAAATGCACGGCTTTCGCGCCAAAGGGCTTCATTTTACCCAACTCAAAACGCTGTAAAAGGCCCAATATCTGTAACGTCGTTAAACCACCCGATGACGGTGGCCCCATACCACAAACCAACCACACCCTATACGGCATACATACTGGCGGGCGGTCTTTGGCTTGATAACCTTCCATGTCATCAGTAGTCATGCCGCCTGGGTTTTGGCTGGCCTCGTTGACGGTATCAACAATTTCGTTGGCAATTAGACCTGTGTAAAACGTATCAGCCCCGCCGTTTGCAATCAGCCTTAAAGATTCTGCTAATCCTGGATTCTTTAGCAATGTGCCTTCGGGCTTTGGCATATTATTGGCGTCATAAAAATATGCACGTGTTTGGTTGAAGGTTTTTAGGTATTTGTCTTTTGCAATCAAACCAGCCAAGCGAGGCGAAATCTCGAAACCTGCTTTTGCCATTTGGATAGCTGGTTGGAACAGATCTTTCCAAGGCAACGTTCCATGTTGTTTGTGGGCCAGCTCGAACATCCTCAAAAGACCGGGAACACCTACGGAAGAGCCACCCACAACAGCTTCGTAAAATTTTTTCTTATTTCCGTCTTTTCTCAAAAACATTTTTGAATGGCTTGATTTAGGTGCTGTTTCACGCCCATCGAAGGACTGAATGGAACCGGTTTTGGCGTTGTAATGCATTAAAAACGCGCCACCACCAATTCCTGACGATTGTGGTTCAACCAAGGTAAGGACCAATTGGGCCGCAATGGCGGCATCAATGGCGCTTCCGCCGTTTTGTAAAATGGTTTGGCCCGTTTTGGCGGCATGGGGGTTAGCGGCAGATATCATCTGTGTTAGGGGTTTCGATGTCGATTTGGCCTTTGGTGTTAAACTTGTGTTCTGTGCCGGCGGGGCAGCACAGGCGCTTAAAATAGTGGCTGCAATGATTAGGGCATATTGCGCCGATGTTTTGTGTAAAGCGAATTTAGAGAATAGGACCATTTGCAACCTCATATAAAAAATAATGAGATCTTTTACCCTGTCCGCCCACAACTTTCCATTGTTTGTATGCAATAACAGGGTCAAAGAGACGTTATCGTCGTAAAAAAAAGGTTATATTGAGGTTAAAATGAATGAATTGATCGCAAATTTCAGAGCCAAACCAGCTCCTTGGCTGATTGTTTTGTTTATTTGCGTCTTGTGTTGGGGGATCCAAGCTCGTTGGCAACGGCAAAAAAGATCGAATAAAGATAAAAAATAATCGATATAAGTTTCCAATTATTAAGAAATTCTATTTTTTAGTTTGCCGACTGAAGCCATTGTGCGGTGCAATATAATCAGATATTGTCTACCCTATTGATATGACGTTAAAGGGTAAGACGAATGGAAGTCGTTCGGACTATTACTGAGCTTCGCGAACACGTAAGAAACTGGCGGAAAAAAGACGAAAGCGTTGGACTTGTGCCAACCATGGGCGGCTTGCATGCTGGGCATTTGTCATTGGTTGAGCATTCAATGCGCCATGCGAACCGGACAATTACGACCCTTTTTGTCAATCCATCACAATTCGCACCGCATGAAGATTTCGCCACTTACCCTCGCAAAGAACAGGCAGATCATGACATGTTAGCTGCCGCAGGGAACGACTTACTGTTTGCTCCAAACGTTTCAGAGATTTATCCCGATGGGCACTCAACTCGGGTTGATATCCAGGGCCTAAGCCAAATTTTAGAAGGCGAATTTCGCCCCGATTTCTTTGCCGGCGTAGCTACTGTCGTGACCAAGTTATTACTGCAAGCTCTGCCTGATGTGGCCGTTTTTGGTGAAAAAGATTACCAGCAACTGTGCGTGATCAAAACTATGGCCCGCGATTTAGATATTCCAGTACAAATCATTGGGGCCAAAACGATCCGCGAAGAAGATGGCTTGGCGATGTCATCACGTAATCAGTACTTAAGTGTTGAAGAACGTAAAATTGCACCTGTTTTGTATCAAGTAATGGCCCAAGTTGCCCAAAACGTTCGTAGTGGCGAACAACCCGCCAGTCAGCGAACATGGGCAGAAGCTGAATTGACCAAAGCAGGCTTTGGGGCTGTTGATTATGTGGCTGTTCGCGATGCGCAAACACTGGACCCGGTTCGCGATGCATCACGCCCAGCCCGTGTTTTGGCAGCCGCCTACTTAGGCCGCACCCGCTTGATCGATAACGTGGCAGTTTAAAAGCATTCGCTTTAAACCTTATTTAGGCTTAAACATCAGCCTTTATTGGGTGCCACATCCAAACGAACAACAATTCCTTCAAGGTCATCCGATAAAGCTGGATAGTAATCCAAGACTAAGGGGTCGTGACCTGGAATGATGTGATCATTACTATCGGCTAGATCCCTTAATTTTTGAAAACCTTCAACCATTTCGTTACTTTTGAAAATGATTGGGTACGGATTTTCTAGCTCCATATTCCCATACAGATGGCTGGCATCCGATGCCAAAACCACCCAGCCGCGCTTGGTATAAACCTGGACGACTTGCAAACCGGCGGTGTGTCCGCCAATTCGGTGGATCGAAAATCCGGGTGCTAATTCCGCGTCACCGTCGTGAAACTGAACGCGACCCTTATAAACTTCTCGAACCATGCCGGTCACATGATCAACATCGAAGGGGTGACGGAAATGTTTGTGGCCCATATACTTGCCTGTTGCATAGGACATTTCATCTTCTTGCAGGTGGAATTTGCAATTTGGAAATAAATCAAAATTGCCGACATGGTCATAATGCAGGTGGGTAATGATTACATCTTCAACATCTGCTGGGTCAACGCCGACGAGCTTTAGGCTTTCAACCGGGCAACGCATGATTTCTTTGTTGCGTTTTGATGCAGTTATCGTATTGAAGCCTGTATCGATAACATATGTTCGGTTTTTAGAACGTGCGACCCAAACAAAATAATCAATAGGCATATTGCTGTCATGAAAATCGCTTGAATCCATAAAATTAAGCTCAGCAGTGCGGTCGTGACGGGCATATTTAATCGCAAAGACTTCAAAAACTTCTGGTTCACTCATGATGGCTCCTTAAGGTTGAGGGGGCTGTTTTTCTGATCTGTCGACTTCGATGTATCGGCCAATGGTTTAATGTATTGGGGTTCTGTATCCCACGGAAAAAATACCCAAACGTCTTGTTCTACATCATGAGAATAGGTGTTTACGTAAGGTAATCCTTGAGGCTTGGCGTAAACAGTGGCAAAATGTGCTTTCGGTAAAAGCCGCAGCGCTTCTTTTGCCGTGGTTCCCGTATCAACCAAATCATCGATTAATAACCAGCCTTCTCCTTGTTCGGAAATAGCTTGATCTGGGACTTTAAGAACTTTAAGAGTGCCTTTAAGTTGGTCGTCATAAGTGGTTATGCACAGCGTATCAACAATGCGGATATCCATTTCACGAGCAATAATTGCGGCTGGAACCAATCCGCCACGGGTCAGAGCAATGACGCCTTTCCACGGGCCATGGGGCATTAATTTACGAACTAAATATTTTGAATCCCGATGGACTTCGGCCCAAGAAACAATGTGGTCAAATAAACCGTCGGGGGTTTCTGTCATTTGGATAGGTTCATTCTAGAGTTACTCGATTAAAAATGATTGTTCGATATAATGCAATCAAGTATTATAAAACCGACGCTCATGTTTTAATCATGAGCGTCGGTTTTATAATAGAAAGTCCATTCTTACTTAGCGCAAATAGATATGCACTTCATTGGACCGGGCTTGTGCAACCGTGCGGGCTGAAACAGCAACGCGTGCAGGTGGTAAACCCATTTCAATCAATGACCGAAGGACGTTCTCAGAATGCCGCCTAGCTTTGTTCGAGTTCAATGAAGCGCGCGCTTGTCCGCCACTGGTTGGGGCTACTGCAACCAAATCAAAGGTTGCATTTGGGAGCTGCTCTAAAACTTTGCTGACG
>Ga0114994_10003215_pt1 | contig 11923 bp, 7 predicted proteins | sample ArcticOcean_MG_C_9_FD_87043 | JGI IMG/M metagenome (GOLD analysis project Ga0114994, IMG submission 87043) | Marine microbial communities from western Arctic Ocean - ArcticOcean_MG_CB2_152 | ecosystem: Environmental > Aquatic > Marine > Oceanic | place: Arctic Ocean: Canada Basin | collected... | reverse complement strand
TTGCCTGTCACGAGGGCAACTATGCGCTGCCTAATATGTTGCAGGGTGCACGGGAAGAGGAACGGCGGTCGGCTGCAGGTGAGAATTAATTTACATCGTGGTCTGGTTTAACTAATTGGAGACAGAGGAAATCATGCCAGCAATTCGGCCACTGATCGCCGCGCTAGTCACTTGTCTATTTCTGGTCGGGTGTGCGACTTTCGGCAATTTAATCAATGAGGAAGGTCTGCCCGACCCCAACCCTGATGTCACCAATCCTCTAGTCACCAACCCCTTAGTCGCGAAACATAGGCACGACGAGCCCCTAGTGATGGAATCCGAAGGCGCCGCACCGGGCAATCCGATGGATCATCTCCCAACTTCCCAGTTGGCGCCGGGCTGGGAACTAGGCGAGCCTGATCTGATTGTGAAGCTTCGGGCGCCGTATTCGCTACCGCTGGAGGATTCCGACGTATTTCGCAATTTCGTCATACCGAATGTCACTGCGTCAGATCGCTATGTGCGCGCGCTCGAGTTCAGGCCAGGCAATCAAGGAGTCGTTCATCACGCCGAGTTTCGGCTCGACGAGAGCGATGCCTCGTGGCGACGCGACAACGAGGAGCCCGGCACAGGCTATGGGGGAATGGACAATGCAACGGCGCATTTTCCCGACGGTCATTTCGTCAATTGGGTCCCCGGCAAGCGAGCTACGGAGCTGGCCGAAGGGCTCGCCTGGCGACTCCCGGCGCAGGCCGATCTCGTGGTTCAGCTGCACATGATGCCATCGGGTATCGATGAGGTCATCGATCCAATGATAGGACTCTATTTTACTGATCAGCCTCCTGCATTGAATCCGCAGATGCTCTGGCTTGGTTCACGCTGGCTGCCCATCGCTGCCGGTGACTCCAGCTTCACGACTCGCGACAGTTACGAGTTGCCCTTTGATGTCGAAGTAATGAGCGTCCTACCTCACTGCCATTTCATCTGCAATGACATCAAGGCGTGGGCCACTCTGCCGGACGGCAGCGAGCAGTGGCTCGCGAAGAACGAAGAATGGGACTTTTATTCGCAGGAGGAGTTCAACTTTAAGCAACCACTTAGTCTTCCGCGTGGCACGACTTTGTCGATGGAATTCAGTTACGACAACTCCGCTGACAACTCGCGCAATCCCAACGATCCGCCGCAAGATATCGAATTCGGCCCTCTGTCGACTAACGAGATGGCCGACCTGTGGATTCAGGTCATGCCCCGGAACAAACGTGAGGGTATCGACCTGCAGCGTTCCTCATTCAGGCACTTGCAGACGAAGAAACGCGAACGGCTGGAACAGCTGATCGAGCTCGAGCCCGACGTAAACCGCTACCTCGAACTGGCCCGGAGTTATAGCCGTGCTAATCAGTTGCCCGAGGCGGTAACGCAACTCCAAAACGCGTTAGAGCGCGCACCTAAAAACACGACGGTGTTAGAGAATCTTGCAATCGCGCTGACGAATGTGGGTCGACAAGACGAAGCGCTCTTACACTGGCGGCGTTTTGTCCAACTTTCTCCAAACGATTCGCGTGCACAGTTCAATCTGGGCACGGCACTCGGCTTCTCGAATCAGGTCGCTGAAGCAGAGTTTCATCTGCATCGCGCCACCCAACTGGACCCTAGCTCTGCACCGGCATTTTTTCGATTGGGTCGCACACAGTCTTACCTGGGTCGTTTTGACGATGCGCTGGGAAGTTTTCGTGCCGCCACCGCGCTTAACCCCAATGAGCCTATGGCTCTGGGCGCCGTGGTTCGCCTGCTGGCAACTCATCCTGATTCCAGCAAGCGCAGACCCAGCGAAGCCCTCGAACTGGCCAACCAAGTACTCAAGCAACTCCCAAGACCCGACGCCAGCTCACTGAGTACCTTAGCGATGGCCCAGGCGGCAACAGGCGACTTCGTGCTGGCTGCCAGTACTGCAAGGCTGGCTTTGGGACTAGTCGCATCCGATGAAGGGTCATTGGAGATAACCATAAGGCGTCAGGTAAATCACTATCAGCAAGGCCGGGTCGCGGTAGTAAGAGCTGCGGGAGAAAAGCGATTCGTGGCGCCGGGCGAGCGAAGACGATCCTCCTACCTAATTAAGTAAAGCCATTCACAGGGAACACGAAAATGTCCGACGCTCTTTTCCAACCATTCATACTAAAAAATACCAGGTTTAAGAATCGAGTTTTTTCTGCTGCGCACGAGCCTGCCTTTACCGAAGACGGGATGACCGCAAAACGGTACATCGCGTATCACGAGGAAAAGGCCAAAGGCGGGATGGCGATGTCGATGATCGGCGCCTCAACTATTGTCAGCCGTGATTCCCCTGCAACATTTGGAAATGTGGATGCCTCCACCGATCGGGTCATTGAATGGTGGGGCAAGCTCGCGCAGACCGTGCATGCCTATGACTGTAAGGTGATTACACAGCTGACCCATCTCGGCCGCCGCACCAGCTGGGCTGATCCGGATTGGCTGCCTCTCATGTCAGCCTCCTGCGTGCGCGAACTGGCGCATAAGCAATATCCCAAAGCAGTTGAGATCGAGGATATCAACCGCATCAAGGCCGAGTATGTCGCCGCCGCGGTTCGTGCGGAACAGGCTGGTCTTGATGGCATTGAGTTAATGGCCTACGTGCAATTCGCTGGCTCTTTCCTAATTTCAGACCAGAACTTTCGCAGTGATGAATACGGTAGTGACAGCATCGACAACCGCATGCGCTTCAGCCTTGAAGTGCTCGAAGAAATTCGCGCCGTGGTCAGCGCTGACTTCATCGTTGGGGTTCGAACTACCGGCGGCGATCCTGATGGAATGAGCGAAGAAGAGGCGCTAGATATTAATATACGCTATGCCGAGAGTGGGATGACCGATTATCTCAATATCGTCTACGGCTCGGTCATGGGCAGTGAGTTGGGCGTCAGTCGATCGGTTCCGCCAATGGGCACACCTGCCTCGCCGCATATCGATAAGCTAAAAAATATCCGTAGTCAGATCAGTGTGCCGATAATCCATTCCTGCAGGGTAATGGATCTTGGCTCGGCCCGCAGTGCACTGGAGATTGGAGCGGTGGACATGGTGGGGATGACTCGGGCCCATATGGCCGATCCACATATTCTTTCTAAATTCGAAGCCGGTGAAGAGCACCGCATCCGCCCTTGCGTCGGGGCAGGGCACTGCATCGATCAGATTTACCATTCGGGTGCCGCTTATTGTATCCACAATCCATCGACCGGCCGCGAACAGTCAATTCCTCAGCTGGTCGAAAAAGGTGCCGGACCCGCGAAGAGGATTATCGTGATAGGCGCTGGCCCCGCCGGGATGGAAGCGGCGCGCGTCTGCAAGCTGCGCGGGCACGAGGTAAAAATTCTCGAAGCCAGTTCAGCTGCAGGTGGACAATTGCTAATCGCCTCTCGTGCACCGCGCCGAAGTGACCTGATAGGAATCGTCGACTGGCTCAAAGGAGAGCTTGAACATATCGGCGTGCCGATTGAATATGATCGCTATGTGGAAGGCGGCGATTTAGTCGACATGAATGTTGATATCGTCATCATTGCAACCGGTGGCATGCCCAATGTTGAATTCTTTGAATCTGGACACGATCTCTGCGTTTCCAGCTGGGACGTTCTGACGGCTCAGGTCAGGCTAAGCGGTGAGATTTTACTGTATGACGAAAATGGTGCCGAAGCCGGAGTAGGCACAGCTGAATACCTGCTGGATCAAGGACAAAAGGTGCACATGGTAACGCCTGACCGTCTTATCGGAACACACATCGGTCCTACCAACTATCCGGCGGTGATGAAAAAATTCTACAACGCCGGTATGCAGATGACGACCGATCATCGGCTGGTCTCGTTGCGCCGCGAAAGTGGCAAGATTATCGCGCGCCTGTGGTGTGATTTAACTTCGACTCCTCTGGAGAAAACCGTTGACCATGTGGTGGTCGAAAACGGAACCCTACCCGCAGACGATGTCTATTTCGAATTGAAAAAAGACGCGATGAATCTGGGCATGACTGATATCGACGCGCTGGCGGATCTGCATCCACAGACGATCAATCTCAACGAAGACGGCAAGTACCAGCTGTTCCGCATTGGTGACGCTGTCGCCAGTCGTAACGTGCACGCGGCTATGTTTGAGGCTAGGCGTTTGTGTATGGTCTTCTGATCTGCACGAGGCATTGCCGTGGATAATTTTATGAAGCGCTAAAGACAGTTGCGCCAAGCTAGATTTTTTTTTGCATTTCTCTGAAAAACATAAACAGAAAAGCGGTGGCCAAGACACTGAAGGCCATTACAAATAGTAAATAGTAATCCCAGCTAGATTCTGCGAGCCTTCCGGCGACAACATTAAAAATAGCTGATGAAATGTAACCAAACACATCCACTAGAGTGAGTGTAAAGCCAATGTGGTATCCGCCCAAGCCGGTTATATAAACGTTAACTGGTAAGTACCACGCTGGTGCAAACGTGAAACCAAACATGAAAATTAAAATAAAGCTCAAAATTTGCGTTGCGCCTGGGCTGAGCCCAAATGAACTTATAGACCATAGCAAGCCAACAAATAATGTGCTTAAGCTCAGACAGCAGATGAGTAATATTCTTAGGTTAGTAAATTTTAAGTGGTCGTAAAGAAAACCAAAAATCACCACAGAAAACAAGGCTCCAAGAGGGAGAAATGCTGAGGCTTTCGCGGCATCTGCAGCGCTTAAGCCTGTGGCTTGGTTTAGGTAAAGTGGGGCATAGCCTATAAAATCGTACAAAACAAATAGCATCATCATCATGAGTGTTAGGTAAACAAAACATAAATCTTTTTTCAGGATAATGACCCATTTAAAAATACTTTTTAACGTTTCAGACAAATTTGTATGCGCAGTTCCCTGGCTCAAATCTTTAAGACCTACTTTTGCGGGGGATGGTTTAATAAGGTACAGAAATAAGAATGAAGCCACTAAGTAAAAAGACCCCGCTATTAGAAAAGAAGATCTCCAGGTAAATGCGGCGACTAAAACACCTAATAATACGGCTGATAATGCGGTATGAATACGAGAGCTCGTTGATACAATTCCCCAAGCTTTGCCATGATGTTGCCTCGGAAACCATTGATTAATAAGCAGGCCTACAGAGGGCCAGCCTATGGACTGTGATGCGCGCATAATGAAATGGATGAGACTAAAAAAGAAAACAGACGAGGGGAGCGAGAGGGTCATTGTTGATAGTGCCACAGTAAAGACACAAGCAAACAAAGCACGCCTACCACCAATAAGGTCAGCAACTATTCCTGAAAATAACTTCCCGACTATTGAGCCCACTGCTCCCCAGGCTAATATTTCGCCAAGCTGAGACGTGGTTAACATGATGTCTGGATCTTCGGACATGGCAGGACTTAGGGCGCCGATCGTATTACGACAAAGCATTGTGCCGCCATAGGCCAAAAACATTAAGGCGAGGATTTTCCACTGCTGATGCTTTATTTTATTACTTTGTGCCATCTTGCAGCCTTTAGTTTATGCTAATGAATCGATTGGCTCTTATAGAGCTAATTTTTCACTGTGATCCAAGAAATCGCGCGTTTTCTCTTAGTCGGACTTAAATTTTCTTGTTAAGAGTAGTTCGAGTATAGAAGCTATGTAAATTGGGGCCGCACTCTCATCTGCGACGTCAGCAGTTCGCTTCAGCCTGTTGTAAATGTCAGAGCCTATTGAGAGTCGCCTAAGGAATCTCTGCATCTTTCCTCAGATGGCCATACATCATCTCTTCTGCATACTCTACACATTTAAATTCAAGCAGCTGCATATTCGTATCGAGTCGTCTATACAGTGGCAGGCGAATAGTCCAGGGCTTGGTGTAGACATTAGGATCAGTCAGGGTTGCTTCGTACATCAATACATTAGGACCCACGTGCGTATAACGTTCTGTCACGCGCAGTGCGTCAGTGTGGTGATTGCCCGCATGATCAAACCACGTATCTGGTACCTGATCAGTCACATCGATGACAAGAGAGTCGCCTTCAAAATGACCTCGACTGTGACCCATCCAACTAAAAACTGGTGCCTGAAAATCCGGTCGATTCATATAGACAAGCCGACTCGCACTGGCGAATTCATAGGCCATCACAATATGTTCTGATGACTGAACAATCTGAAACGGGAAAGGTAAATAATTGGCGCGAGGAATACCAGGCATATAACACTTAGCGACGGGATCCAGGGCCAACCAATCTTCCTTGTTTGTCTGTTGCTGTGCACGGGCAGCTGGCGTATAGGGAATCGTTTCACCCTCAACCACGCCAAGGCCAGCTGGTATTGCACCGACAGCTCCAAGTACAGGCAGTGGTGGAAAATCGGCGGCATGGGGTTCTATGTTGTAGTGCGCGCTACCCAACGCTTGCCAGATACCACCAAAATCCGGATCACCATCAGCAGTCCTTGGAATTGAGCTGTTTTCGGCAGCCTGGACATTCGCCAAACCAGCAAGAGAAATAGCCAAGAACGGGATGATCCTACAGCAGGTTTTTGCCAGATTATTCATGTCGGTGTCCATCGTTGTAAATGCAGTCAAGGCGGCTTAGCAGCAACCAGATTCTAGCCGCATTAGTGATTTGCATAGTGAGTTTTTGTAAATGTGCATGCTTATCTATTTGTTTCGATCAGCCATAGCGTCTTGTATGCCGTACAAGCCAATCATAGCGGCGGCCCCCAAGGGGGAAAACGGGTGAAAAGGTACCCAGGGGATCTTCTTCTCGACTGGCAATATCAAATCTTCACGTTCAGAATCACCCTGGCAGAAGCTCAATTCTCGGCCGAGTAAAGTAGCCATCGCAATACCACGACCATTGTAGCCCTGAGCGGCCCATACGCCATTGGCGAGACGGAGTATTCGTGGAAACTGATCGGTACTGATTGCAATCCACCCGCTCCAGCTTTCACCCCATTCCACAGATCCAATAACGGGGTATACCTCTTTGAGGCGCTGCCTAGCGACTTTCAAATCAGCTTTACCTTTGGCGCCCATGGCGGGGCCGCCGACCCCTAAATGTATCTGCCCATTGGGAAGCTTCCTGATGCCGGACCAGAGTTGCCGAGTGTCAGTGATGAAGTGGTTCTGAGGGAGAATATCAGCTAACTGAGCTGGATCAATAGCAGCGGTGGTTGCCCCAAAGCCTCGCACACGTACAAAGCCTTTCTCAAGCCCTGGCCAAACACCCTTTGTGTAAGCATTCGTGCAAAAGTATACATTCTCGCATTCAACGCTGCCCTGGGGAGTCGTGACCTGCCAAGTTCCATTTTGCTTCTGCTTTACATCGACAGCGGGGGTATTGGTGTATTGCTTGGCTCCTAGTTGATGAGCGGTTTTGAATAGCCCTCGAGCATAAGCATACGGGTTAACCGATAACGCGCGTCTATCAATAAGACCGCATCGGTAGTAGTCACTGCCAATGACTTGGCTAAATTCGCTGGCGTTGAGATATTCAACATCGGCATCCCGTGCTTGCCAGTAGTCGGCGCGCTTTTGCAGTTTTTTATAGAATGGCTTTGAGTGGGCGCCGAAAGCCCATCCACCACCAGCAAAAACGGCGTCTATATTGTGGCGCTTGAGTAATTCTGAAACGAGAGCGGGGCCATGTGCTAGAGCATCAATCAGCCGAGTGCCACGCTGCTCGCCATAGTGCCGGATTATAGCTTCTTCGCTGTTTTTGTGACAGGGCACGACTGAGCCAAAAGCACGTCCAGACCCACCCCAGCCAGGGGTTTTAGCTTCAAGCTGTACGACAGATTTTCCCGATTCACAAAGGTGTACCGCTAGTGTGCTGCCGGTAATTCCAGCGCCAATCACTACGGCATCTGCTTGAATAGGGTTAAGCAATGCCTCCCTTTCGAATTCGCGTGAATCCGGAGTTTGATAGGCTGTGGGTATACTGTAAGGCTCACGAACAGTGGATGACATGTTGTTTTTCTCAATCATGGAATTACAATTCACACTTAGTAGTAGGCATATACAAGTTATTCATTTGTATAATTTACCGTTTTACAGCGAATACTTCAAGAGGAAGGGCGCTATAAATGCTTGTTCATTTTCACAAGTTAGTCTTTAGACATCAGGTATCGAACACGCTAAGGAGGGTGTCGATGATCGCCTACTTTAAGAAGCATTTCAGTCACATGCGCGATCCCCGAAGCGGTCGTTCTTAGCGCTAACTGGAAAATAGCGTATGCTTAGTGGGCGAAATATGTATACTAAGTTCAATTTTTCGTAGGGTAGTGAGTTTTCAGTATGAAAATAATTGAATCGAAACCGCTCAGGCGCTCATTGACTGATGAGGTGAGGGATCATATCCGAGATGGTATTGCAGAGGGTCGATACTTGCCAGGTGAGTGGCTGAAAGAAGGTGCCATAGGCAAAGAACTTAAAGTTAGTCGTACACCGATCAGAGAAGCGATTCGCATCCTGGAAGCTGAAGGATTAATCGTGATGGAGCCGTGGAAAGGCATCACCGTGGCAACCCTTAGTCGCAGACAGGTATCGGACTTCTATGCCTATCGAGAAATGATAGAGGGACTTGCAGCCGAAATGGCTGCCAGGGTGATTACTGAAGAGGAGATTGAAGGCCTGGACGCTATCCTTTTGCAATTAGAGGAAGGGCGTGACCAAACGGGGAGTGAACTGGCCAATGTAAATGAGCAGTTTCACAAAATGATATTTGATATTTCAGCAAACAGGTTTCTTAACCAATCACTGGAAGTGATCAATACGGCGAAAATATTAATATGGAAGCCTGTCTACCCTACACATAAGCGCTGGGAGGAGGCTCAACAAGAGCACCGCAAGTTGTTCGATGCATTGCGAGCACGCGACCCAATAGCTGCCAAGGCGGCAGCGCAGCAGCATGTGCGTTCAGCCGGATTAACTCGTGTGGCAGCTATGGTGAGCGAAGAGCTAGAGGCAAATAAACCCCAATAATAAAATCCAGGGTGATGATGGTTTAGTCAGCCCAGACGATGGCTTTGGTTTGCATATAAACGCGCATTCCCTGGGTTCCTTTCTCCCGGCCCAAGCCACTCTCCTTATAGCCTCCAAAAGGTGTCGAGATCGATTGTTGTTTATAGGTATTGATCCAGACCGTGCCTGCTTGTAATTCACGTGCAACTCGCCACGCGCGTTTTAGATCGTTTGTCCAAATTCCGGAAGCCAGTCCATAGACGCTATCATTGGCTTGGCTAAGTAAATCTTGCTCGTCGTCAAAAGGTAATACGGTAACCACGGGGCCAAAAACTTCTTCCTGACAAATGCTGGACTGATTAGTGACATTGCTAATGACAGTGGCAGGATAGTAGGCACCTGATGCAAGCGCTCCTGCCTCGGGTATCTTCCCACCACAGAGTAAATCAGCTCCTTGTTCAACTGCTTGGCTAACTAGACTATGCACCAGATCACGGTGCGCAAATGTTGCCAGAGGTCCTAATTCGGTCGGTGATTCATCGGGTGGCCCCACGACTAATTCATTGGCGCGCTCAACCAACGATGATACAAACTTATCAAAAATCGAGCGCTGAATAAAAACTCTTGAACCGGCGACACAGGATTGCCCGGCACCTGAAAATATGCCGCTCACCACGCCATTAAGCGCAGCATCGAAGTCGGCATCGGCAAAGACTATATTTGGAGATTTGCCACCCAATTCTAATACTACGGGTTTCAACAAGGCGCCAGCACTCGCGGCGATTCGCTTTCCAGCTACCGGACCACCGGTAAAGCTAATCATACCAATATCTGGATGCTCGACTATCAACCGGCCTATATCGGAGGCCCCTGTGATGACGGATAAAACGCCGGGAGGTAAGCCGGCTTCTTCGCCTATGCGCGCGTACTCCAGTGCAATGAGTGGTGTGACTTCAGATGGCTTAAGTATCACGCAATTTCCTGCAGCAAGTGCTGGTGCGATTTTATTGGCTTCAAGCAAGGCTGGTGAATTCCAGGGAGTGATCAAGCCGACGATACCGATGGGCTCGCTCACCGCCATTGACATATAGTCCCCTCGCGCAGGCGTAACAAGACCTTCTAAGGTTTCGCAAACGCCCGAATAGTAACGAAAGCAGTTTGCCGCACCGGCGATCATTTGACGGCATTCGCTAATTGTTTTGCCGTTGTCGGTCATTTGAATATGACTGAGTTTGTCGGCATCCGCATCAATCAACTCACCGATCCGGTAGAGAAATCGAGCACGCAAATGCGGTTTCAAATCACGCCAGTCAGGATTGTTGAAAGCTAGTTGAGCGCCTTTTACAGCATTGTCGACATCAGCCGCAGAGGCGCCGCCGATCATTGCTACTTCATTGCCATTTGCAGGATTTATCGAGGCAAATGCTTCGCCACTGCCGGAGGTCCATTCCCCTGCGCTATAAAATTTACGAGTCTCGCTCACCAAATGCTCTCCTGTTGGCAAAGTGTTGTTAATAGTGGGGCTACTTAATTAATCAGAGGTTCCTTAACTATTAAGTCAAGTCCTAAGCCAGTAGCAGTCGCTATTTGTTAGCTTATCAATATCAAGCAAACAAAGAATTTTAATTGAACCTTTCCTTGGTCGCTATTATTCAATCGCATAAGCTCTTGACTAGTTTTATGCATTTGTATAAATTAACGCCTATGTAAGATGAATACAAGTATTTTATGTCGTGTCATTGCTAAGTTCTTGATGTTACGGAGAAGATGACGAAATACAGCAGCTGGGGAGATACAAGCATTGAGCGAGCAAGTAAAAGATGATTTTGATTCGGTCACATTAGAAATTCTGTGGTCGAGATTAATTTCTATCGCAGATGAATCGGCAGCGGCGTTACTACGCACTGCCTTCTCGACATTGGTGCGTGAATCCAATGATTTTTGTACCGTCTTGATGGATGCCGAGTGTAATTGCCTCGCAGAAAATACCGGTGGCATTCCCTCATTTGTCGGCATGTTGCCTAGTTCTGTGCGCGATTTTATTGACCGCATACCCATAGAAGAGTGGCGCCCGGGCGATTGTATTATTACCAACGATCCGTGGATTGGCTCCGGTCATTTGCCCGACATTACGATGGCATCACCTATTTTCTACAAAGATAAGCTGGTGGCTTTCTCCGGTTCGATTGCACATCTTCCCGATATTGGTGGTTCAGGCTGGGGTTCCGATTCTCGCGAACTGGTGGAAGAAGGTTTGCGTATCATGCCGGTGAAATTCATTCGAGAAAATGTAGAGGACCCCTTTGTAGGCGAAACGATCCGCTCGAATGTTCGCGTCCCTGACCAGGTCATCGGTGATATCTACGCTCAGGTAGCGGCACAGCGGGTTTGTGCTAAAGGCGTTCAGCAATTTCTTGAAGATACCGGACTGGATGAACTCACTAGTCTATCTAAGGCATTGCGCAGCCGAGCAGAACACGCAATGCGAACGGCGATTGAAGCCGTACCCGATGGGTGTTGGCATGCTTCGGTCGATGCAGACGGTTTTGATGATGAAGAGACGCATATTGAGTGTGAACTAACTATTAAAGGCTCCAACCTTCATCTGGATTTTGCATGCACCGCCCCACAGATTGCCCGCGGAATTAACTCAGTTTTGAAGTACACCTATTCCTATGCAACTTATCCCATCAAGTGCGCGCTCGATCCTGATAGCCCAAGGAATGAGGGTTCGTTCTTACCAGTTACCGTATCAGCTCCCGAGGGATCCATACTTAATCCGACTTCACCCGCTCCAACGGCAGCGCGACATTTAACCGGGCATTTTTTGCCTGGTGTTATCTACAGGTGCCTTGCCCAAGTTGTTCCTGAAAAAGTGAGTGCGGACTCGGGCAGTTCACCGACATTACGTACGGTCTATGGCGGTGTTGATCTCCAAGGAAATCGATTCAATCAAGTTTTGTTTGCCTGCGGCGGCTTGGGTGCGAATCATC
>Ga0114994_10003214_pt1 | contig 11924 bp, 14 predicted proteins | sample ArcticOcean_MG_C_9_FD_87043 | JGI IMG/M metagenome (GOLD analysis project Ga0114994, IMG submission 87043) | Marine microbial communities from western Arctic Ocean - ArcticOcean_MG_CB2_152 | ecosystem: Environmental > Aquatic > Marine > Oceanic | place: Arctic Ocean: Canada Basin | collected... | reverse complement strand
GATGCTAATGCCGCTTTTTCATCAGGATTTGCCGCGACAATTTCCCCACGAATCCCGTCGGTACCAAACAAACGTTGCACCATCGTCTCACCTGTGTTTGGATTCTGCAGCATGCACGCCTGTTACGGTAATGTTTGGCCAAACGACGCTGTTACAACCAAGAATTACGCCAGGGTTTGTGACGCTGTTGCATCCCAATTGGCAACCTTCTCCGAGAAGTGCACCGAATTTCCTCAGTCCACTGCCAATACGTTCTCCACCGATGCGAAGTTGAACTTCACCACCATCATTCCGAAGGTTACTAATTTTTGTTCCAGCCCCGAGGTTGACGCCTTTTCCAAGTACTGAATCGCCGACATAGTTGAAATGCGGAGCCTTTGCGCCAGGGAGAAGGACGGCATGTTTTGTTTCACTCGCATGGCCGACGACTGCTTCAGCACAAATCCAAGAATACGGGCGGACATATGCTCCATGGCGAATCTCTGCTCTCGGGCCAACATAACATGGCCCGATCAAATGAGCACCGACTTCAATTTGAGCCGATGCTTCGACAATGACCATTCCCTGTGATTCATCGACGGTAGCCCCTGAATCAGTAGCGTTTTGTGGCGATGATTGAAAGCGTTCGAGCACAGAAAGGAGTTGGGCTTTGAGTCCATCGGAACTTTTTGGTTGTAAGAAAGTAAAGACTGCATTCGAGTCAGGAAAGGTTGGACAGAACCCTTCCGGTGCATCAGTTGAGTACAATGATGGAAAAAGTTCCGATGCCGATGGGAGTGAATCCGGCCATTCCATGGCTGATGCACCGGCCCCTCTTGCATGAACTTAATGCTCAAATTAAGCCGCAAGATGGTAAAGTCGCTTTCCAGTGGAGTTATCGAGCGTGAACCCGATCAATTCTGGGAGATAGCGCGGAATGAAAAATCCAACCTTACGTGTAGTAAGGCCATGATTCCGCATTTTTCTTTCGTTCGATAAATGGTCAACAATATCTGCTGCTGAACATTGTGGTTGAGATGACACATATTCTATGATCTCATTTTTCAATCGGTTTAACCGAGCCTGTTTCTGAACGCCGTATCCTTTCATTGTTATCATATTCATTATGTCCGAAGCAGTATAACAATCCGGTGAGGGACCGCCATGGGACCCCACTCTTTGACCCTCGTAATCAACAAATATCGAGGATGTCAGACCATTTTTTCGAGGAGCCCCGGCGAAACATATCCTCATGGAATGCACGCTGACCAATGTGAACACATCGCGCCAAACGCCCGCGATTATCATAGCAACCGTAGTCAGTATGTATTGGCACCATGACCTGTTTCAAATCAATCTGCGAGCCATTGAATGCTGGAGCTTGAACATCGACAGATTCGACATGCCCATTCCAAGTGATATTCTCGACTGTCGGCGGCATGAGTTGTTGTGTCTCAAAATGTAACATTCCTTCAGCAGGCTTCACCGCTTTCCAAGTACCTTTTCGACCCTTGTCAAGCCAAAAAACCATCTGTTTCATTTGGTCAACTGTTGCGAGTGCGAGATGAGACTTTTCCCACCAACCAGCCGTCCGAGCCAATGTAATATGGATTACTCCAGGTTTCACTTCTCGGTTGTCAAGAGCGTCTACATAGGTTCGGCATAATCCCGAAAGTCGGACAGTATAGATGGGTAAAGGTCCAATTCCTATGTCTTGTAAACGGTAAGGGTTTGCTAATTCCCCCAACAACAGAAAAGGTCTACGCTCCTGCATTGGAGGGGCATCGTGCGCTGCAAGCAGTTCGTCAACTGTCCCTGATTCACTGGTAAATGTTGAACAATACGCTTGCAGTGATGGCCCTGCAAGAACTTCACTGCTGGTTTGAGAAGGAAACTGAAGGGGAATGATTTCACTCGAGCAGAAGAAAATTGATTCTTTCGGCAAAGCGATGGGCGAATTGGATGGCGTGTAGGGCCAAAGGCGAGGTGTGCTGCTCTCCATGACTGTGCCTCCTCTCCTCTGCTTCATCAATTCAACGCTCAAGCATCGAACACAGTTTCCTGAAGGCATTGTGGGCAAGTGACTTTGATCGGCCGAATATCAGGTATTCCCAGAGCAACCCCGCAGCTCGGACAAAGGATGGCTTGAGCGACATCCGCTCGTCGTTGAGCGGCTTCCTGTGAAGGATCGTATTCATATCGGAAATTCGATTTATCCAACATTGTAGCAGTCGAAGGAAGGCGTGGCGCTTCTTTCGAGTCGGGGATGAAAGGGGCCGCACTGGGGTCGTATTCACCGGCCATTGCAGGAGCCGCTTGCTGTTGGTTTTGAGTGGCCGGTTGAAGCGAAGCAAGAATCTCTTCTTCTGTGACGTTATATTGTTTCGTTATACGGTCAATTTCAAGCATTTGCTCATAACCTGAAAGCGCCCGTAATGCTGAGATTTCGTGCTCCGGAATGCCTGCCATGCTCTTCTCAGGAACTTCTGCGTTTTGAGTGTTCACTTATATTGAGTCGACTGGTTTCGCCGGATGTCGGAAAGCAAAGACTCGGATGCGGAATATACCATGTGGCCGAAACCCTTGAAAGGAGTGCGCGTTCGCCGGCGGAATGAAGGAGTAATTAAGATGGGTCAATCCAAGCCGAGAAAATATACCCGGGACGATTTGTCGCGAATGTCAGCAACAGAACGTTCTGCTACAGCACGTTCGCTCACATGCGGAGAAACAATGACTCAAGCGCATTGGATTTGGGACGACAGTTCCATGGTCGAAGTCATCGAACATTTGACTGAAAATAATTGGGACCACATTTTTGTAATCAACGCCGAAGGAGCCCCTCAAGGGCGAATCCACGCCGTTGACGTCTTGAAAATCATCGCCAGAAAAACGGTCAATCGCGACATTGCATGGATGCATGGCATTCCCGCTCAACAACTCGTCAACCAACCACCAATCACTGTGACAGAATCAACCCCTCTACTCAAGGCAGGTGCATTGATGTTGGCTCATGACTTGAATCAGGTTGGTGTAGTCGACCGTAAGGGTGCTTTGATTGGCGTCGTAGGACACAATACAATGGCTCGTAAGATGCCGAAGTTCATTCTTTGAACTTAGATTCCCCAGTAACGCTCAGTTTGCGCTTGACGAGTCCTCAATGAACGAACGATGGTCATAGCCATCCACAAAACAACCACCCAAGTCATTGGATATTGAAGGTCGCCGATAATCTCAGCAACACTGAATTCATAGGCCTCTCCGCGTAAAACACGGGTGGAGATTACCAATGCAGTATCGACGAAAGAATAGACCACCATCGCAAAAATACCGAGAATTAACAACCGGCCAGAGAAAGAACCTCGTTTGAGCCGTAACAACATAAAGCCCGCAGTCGAGGTCAAGAAGGCGATAACGATCCATGCAAGAGCGGAATGCACCACTTCCAACCACAGAACCGATGAACTTACCGTAGCCACATGGATATTGTATTCCCTATACCCTTCTGCAACGGCAAAAATAGCGCTGAATACAGTTGCAGTCCACAATAAAGAAGAGAACATTGCCGCGTCAGCATTGTCGCGCATTTCTTGAATCACCTTGTCGACGGTCGCTTCAATTCCTGCACCTTTACTGAGCAAATATAACCCAGTGACCAACGGTAAGCCGCCAATAACTACGCCGCCAATTTCGTTTGGCAGCATGATTCCAAGGCCAAGTAGCGCTAACACGAGGCCCACAGGAATCATAATCTTTGAACGCCATTTTGGATCTTCAAGTGCCTTGACAATGTAGTAGTAGGTTCCTTCGATACCTTTCGATTGCTTCACAATAATTTTCTCAACATGGTCGATTCGAACTTGCGATTGAAGAATAGGGAGGACGGATTCATCTTCTGCTCCATCAGTGACGAGAATCGCGGTATCCGGTTGGAAAGCAGCAACAACTTCCTCTAATTGTGCAGCAACCGCTCGGTCTGACCGAATACCAACTTTCTCATCGCCTGTTAAAATTGCAATCTCGACCTCATCTTCCTCGGCATTATTTTCGGCCAAGTTATCGTGTTGAGAAAGAGCTCCAAGAATAGCGTTTGTATCACTCTCTTCAGGGTCTGCAATACCGAGTTTAAGGGCTGCAGCCATGACTTGGCGACGTCCAACAACCGGGCCCCGGATGCCAGTTTTAACACCAAGGTCATTATCTCGGTCAACTGTCAAAACGAGTGTTCGAGTCATTGAGAATCACCTGTGGCTGATGGAACCTAGGCACCCCTCCGTTTCAAAGTCTTCGCGCGAAAGCCCGTTATTCCACGGAATCGGGTTGTTTTTCCCCGTCCTCGTTTGGAGTTGAAACTAAGGCTAATGCCTCCGCCTCCGCTCGTTGGTTCTTTGTTTTCCAACGTTGAGTAGCGCGGATATATTTGAGGGGGTGGTCCAGCCATGGTTGGTCGCACAATCGGTCATCACCAGGAAGCACGGGGCAGTTGTGATTCACTTTGAGTTTACCACATCCCGAAGGCGTGTATCCATGCTGGTATACATGGTCCACTTGGTAGGATGTTGTACTTTCACTGAAATCCGGCGCACCCCGGAAAAAACTGACACACGCTTCTTTCGGTAAGGCCAATGTTGCAGCCATCGAGGCAAGAAACAACCTTCCAAAATGATTCAGGTTGACGCCGTTTGACAATTCCGCCACCGCTTTTCTCATGCAGGGTGGCCAATCATTTTCATCAGCACCAACCAACGAAATAGCCTCTGACGCCTTTGTGGCCATGAGATTGCGAACCATACCAACCGGTTCAGCGAGCCGGACTGCCAAATCCATAGTAATCTCTCCCATTTTCTCCAAAGCCTCTGCCTCGACACCCGCCTTTATCCGCTCTCGAAGCAATCGGGAAAGTTTTGCAGATGAACCGTATTGCGGTTCTTCAAATAATGCGACCCAACCTTTGTGGACATCACAATTGGGCAACCTCCACCGAGACCCGGTAATTTTTGGACATATTTCGATAAAATCGCTGAGCCCAATTTTCCATAAAGGCCCCGATTGAGAGCGCCGGCGCTGTTGAAGTGCACCACCATAATTTGCCGACATGTCAGAAGCCAATGGCGCATTTTGGTGATCGACCTCTTCGATGTTTGCAATGTAGGTCCTAGCAATGACGCTGAGATTTTTATGGTCCTTGATGAGTATTTGTTCCGCACGTGCCGCTTCGGCTTGAGCCCAACGGGCGATTAGGCGTTCATCTTCGGAGGCGCAAACAACCAGGCGTGCGTAATAGAATGAAAAAGCCTCGATGATACGACCTTCTTCAGTGAATAAATCGCCCCCAACAACCTCGACACCCTCCTTTGATTGTATCGAATCAATCAGTCGAATTCGTGCCCGTGAGCGCGCTTTCTCCATCCACACGCCGTCTAACAATTCATCGAGGTCGATGTTGTGTTCGACCGCCATATTGCGAATCCACTCACCAGCTTGAGGCAGAAAAGGATAGCGAGCAAACGTCACTTCGTCGTCAAGAACCGGGAGGGAACTTGGGACGGGCATGACATGGCCATGCGCGCCAACTGCATAAGAACTTCAACGAAACAACGGATGGTTCATGTGCACGAGTCCAACCCCCAAAGCATGCATGAGGCCCCAACACTGAATGCATTGCTCATTCAAAATGAGGTCCGTCAAGCCTTTGGATGGTCCGAGGCAGACGATGCCGAGAGTGCATTGCAACTCCAACGCTTTCTTCAATATCATGATCGATGGTCCCTTCTTCATCGAGAAAAGGCTCTAAAGCGAGTCACAAAACAACTTTTGAACGCTCAACGCGTCATCATCATTGGCGCTGGCGTTGAGGAAAATGAACTCAAACAATACACTCAACCCGGAGATGTTTTTGTTGCAGCCGATGGTGCAGTAGGCGCACTTCAAGGATATTCTCAATTGGCTTGTATCGTTTCCGATCTTGACGGTGGGGATTATTTGGATGCAGCAGCTAAGCAAGGACAAACAATCGTCGTCCATGCTCATGGCGATAATGTACAGCAATGGCAAAAAACACTTACTTCATGGGAACAATGCACCCCTTTTCCACCGCTCATACTCACCCATCAAGTGAATCAGCCCATACCTGGGATGCACAATTTCGGCGGATTTACCGATGGCGATCGAGCCCTTTGCTTCGTACTTTCGTTGGGCTGCGTTCCAAAAACCATCGAACTCGTTGGCTTCTCACTCAATCGAGTAGGGCAATGGTCAGGCGTCACAGTTGCTGAAACGAAACTCAAAAAACTCGAATGGATGGAACGAATCGTTTCAGAGTTAGGGTTTGGGCATTTCATTAAGAAATGAAACACACTGCTAAAACGAAACACAGAAAAGGAGACAATATGGAGCGCAAAAAACTCAATAAGATTTTGTGGCCAATCGCTCTCCTACTCCTCAATTCCCTTTGGTTTGGAATTTCGGATAATGCCGCCCCATATGAAATCAATGACTTCGAGCATACCATCGAAGAACGAACGATTACGTTGGCGGGTGTATTTGGTCAAGACAAACCGATGCCTTCTGTGTTTGAAATTGAATTTCGTGGACTCACTGCCGAAGAAGGTGCAGTTGGGTGGAAAATATTCGATGACAACGATGTAGTTGTAGCACAATGGTCGGGCGAATTGAATGAGTCCACCGGCTGGAAAGGCGAATTAAAACCTGGAACTTACCGTTTCAACACGACGGTAGGCCAGGGCATCATTACCGAACAAACGCTGTATATTCAACCGTTTGGCAGTTATGTATTTGAGGGCCACATAGCTCTTTCAACACTGCTTATTCTTGTGGCATTTACGGAAACATTTGCTCGAAAAAAAGGAAGAGAGTATGTGTTAAAGAAAAACAGTAACGGCACACAGGCGAGAGAGAAAGCACCATTCTCACGCACAAATTCCGGAATGCCCGAACAGGAATCAACCCTCAGTGAAGCTGACCCTTGGAGGGCTCCCAAAGGTTTGCCATAACGAGGTACTTACCTCTTCACGCTCGTCTGACTCCCAAGAGAAAGTGTTGTTTGAACGGCCGATTTCCGGCCGATTTCAAAACAGAAGTATAAGTGCGCATAGGGGGAGCTGAGCATATGAGCCAATCCTACCTGATTATAGGAGCGAGCAGCGATATTGCTCTGGAACTCGGTTCAAAACTCCTTGAAAATGGACATTCTATCACGCTTCTCGCTCGAGACTCAGACCGTGTCAAGAGTTTGGTGACGCAGGGAGCCCATTTTATCCAAGGCGATGCATTGGACAAAGAATGTATCCAGCAAGCTGTGGATTTGGCGAACGAGAACGGTGGGGGGAAAATTTCGGGAGTCGCTCACTTAGTGGGTTCACTCGTGTTGCGACCCCCTCACGCATTGAGTTTGGATGCATTCAATGAGGTCATTCACACGAACCTTTCCAGCGCATTTTTGACGCTCTCTGTTGCAGGCAAGTCGATGCTCCGTAATGACGGAGGTCGTATGGTATTCACATCAAGTGTCGCAGCGAGCCTAGGGATGATGAATCATGAAGCTATTGCCGCTGCGAAAGGCGGGATTGAATCAATGGTTCGCTCAGCAGCAGCAACTTACAGTCAACGCAACATCCGTGTCAATGCAGTCGCTCCGGGTTTGACTGATACGCGATTAGCAGAAACGTTGTTGCGTTCTGATGCAATGAGGGAGGCCGCAGTAAACAAGATTCCTTTGAAGAGGATCAATCAATCGCAAGAAATTGCTTCAACAATGCAATGGTTGTTGTGTACTGCCCCAGACAACATAACAGGTCAAATTTTCCATCTTGATGGCGGAATGTCAAAAATAAGTGGGTGAACATATGACTTGGAAAAACGCAATTAAAACAAAACGCCTCAAACCTGGAAAAACCAAAATGGTTACCTTAGGATTGAAAACCGTCACGGTGGGACAACTCGACGACGAATATTTCGCAACCGGGGGCCTATGCCGCCATATGGGATGGCCATTGGCGTGGGGTGGAAAAATCAAAGATGGGTGTATTCGCTGTCCATTGCATCAGTCGACGTATCACATTGAAGACGGTAGCGTAAAAGAATGGTCACCTTTCCCATTGATTCCTCCTTGGGGAAGATTGCTCGGAAAACTTTCAAAACAAAAAGATTTGAAGATCTATGAAACACGGGTAAAAGACGAGTATGTCCAAGTATTCATCGAAAAAATCAAATCTTGAGATTTGCTTGTCGGGCTAATAATACGATGCGCATACTGTGTTCAAGCATTGCCGCATTGGCCCACGCTTGGTCGAGGTCTGCGCCAACAGCGTAAGCACCCATGCCACGAACCACAACACATCGCATACCGCCTTGTTTGAGGGCCTCGACAATTTGACGCAAGAAATCATCTGGATTATCCTCATCTGGATCGACAATAATGACCTTGCCAATCTGTTCCTTTCCAATGCCATCGATTGGCTGAACGAGAACTAAATCTTTCTCACAACTTGCAGCTGTGGTATAGGCTCCGTGTGAATGAATGACTGCGGCTGGCCCGCCAGTAACGAGGCTGACTGAGGCAAGTACAACTTCCATGATTCTCCAATCAGCCGGAGCGCCTCGTGGCGCTGGCCGGCCGAGGAGGCCTGCGCACAAACCGCGCTCATCAAGCCGAGGCAGCATAGTACGATTTCGTGTGGCAATCATGATGCCGAGGTTATCTGGGTGAAGCATAGCGATGTTCCCCATTGTGGCGCGAATCAATTGTTCACGGTCGAGTTGCCGAGCAAGACGAGCGAAATCACTGACGATGTAAGCACCAATGACGATATCTTCGATGACTGCCGGAGGCATTGGCGGGGTTTCGAGTTCTTCAATCACATCAGCAACGCCTGCCATGGATTGTCGCAAACGTTCAACTTCAGCATTGAGGCGAGCGATTTCTTGTTCTGCAAGCATCTGTTGCTCATTGAGTGCAGATTGAATCTCTTCGCTGTTAAAATTAGTATTCGACTCGACCTGTGCATCTTCAAGTACGATTTGTTCTTCTTCAACAGGAGTGTCCTCCGGCATAGGTTCTTCAGACATTTCCTCTTGAACCATTTCTACGACTTCGGGTGAATTTGATGGAGGTTGAGAAACCAGTTCAACCGGAGATTCCGTGGGTGGGCCGGATGGCGGACCTGAGGGAGGGCCTGCTGGTTGGCTTGACGTAATTTCCTCAGAAATTTCAGAGGCTGGTTCAGCCGGTTCTGGGTCGGATGGAGGGCCGGATGGCGGACCTGAGGGAGGGCCGGATGGAGGGCCTGATGGAGGGCCTGTTGGTGGGCTCGCGGTAATTTCTTCAGAGGTTTCAGAGGCTGGTTCAGCCGGTTCCGGGTCGGATGGAGGACCTGATGGCGGACCTGCCGGTGGACCTGCCGGTGGACCTGATGGCGGACCTGCTGGTTGGCTCGCGGTAATTTCTTCAGAGGTTTCAGAGGCTGGTTCAGCCGGTTCCGGGTCGGATGGTGGACCTGATGGCGGACCTGCCGGTGGACCTGATGGCGGACCTGCTGGCGGACCTGCTGGAGAAGTGGAGATTTCCTCTTCAATCGTTTCGTCCTCTTCGAGAGGTGCTTCTGTACTTTGCAACTCTTGAGTTTCTTCTACGACTTCTTCTTCGGGAGTTTCTTCAGCGATTATCTCTTCGCCAATTCCAGTCGTTTCAATGACTTCCTCTTCATCGGCTTTCTGTAGCCCGCCGAGGTCGCCAAAAGCAGCATCGAGGAGATTCCCAACTTGGGTATCTTTTTGCTCTTCTTTTGTTTGCTCAGCAGATGTTTTCTTTCCCACCATCGATAACGCCCCACACTGGCCACATGGCGCGGCTTAAATAGCGGTTCCGTAACGGAGTTCTTGCTTAGGCCCGCTTGGTGTAGAGGTTATCATGCAGGATTGTCATTCCTGCGACCCGAGTTCAATTCTCGGAGTGGGCGCCTATCTCTTCTTTTCTCGGTGTTGATAAACAGTTCTTGATATACCCATTCGGGGACACAAGGGCATGGACAAAAAACCGATGCTCGCAGTTTCTGCATGTTTACTTGGAAAAAAAGTCCGCTACAACGGAGATGCTGCTGAGTTCAGAGCACTTACCCGTAAGTGGAACGGCCATTTTGATTTGGTTGGCATCTGTCCGGAAGTCGGTATTGGCTTGGGCGTACCCCGGCCAACGATTCGTCTGATCAATGACGGCAATTCAATCCGTCTTGTCAATCCAAAGAATGGTGATGACTTTACCACACCGATGCTTGAATACGCTCAGTTACAAGCAGACGCCTTGGTCGAATCTGGCATCTGTGGATTCGTGTTCAAGAAAGATTCTCCAAGCTGCGGGCTCGAACGCGTTAAAGTCTACCGGGAAGGCCACGTTAAAGCAACCCGTAACGGCATGGGCATGTTTGCTAAAGTGTTTACAACCCTCTACCCCCATATTCCGGTCATTGAAGAAGGACGTCTTACTGACCCCAGCCAGGCTGAACATTTCTTGGCCCGAGTACACTTTTTTTCTTTGTGGCGCGAAGAAGGCCATAAAGGTTGGACGGCCAAAGCAATGATGCAATTTCACACCACCAACAAACTCTTCCTTTTGAGTCGTTCTCCCGATGCAAAACGTAGACTTGGCCGCCTTATTGCAGAAGGTTTTGATAACGGTGACCGGCCTGAGGTGGTAGCTCTTGCTTACATGTCTGAAGCGCAAAAATCACTCAATGTGCTGACAAAAAATGGCCCAATAGCGCATACGATGGAGCGAATATTGGGTAAATTGTCTCATAATTTAACGAAGAATGAACGCCAAGAAATGCTGGAAGTTATTCATAATTTCCGCCGGGGCTTGCTTCCCCGCTCAGCGCCATTCACACTGCTTCAACACCACATACGCCGATGTGAACTGGAGAATCCAGCCAATCAAAGATTCCTCTCTCCAATCCCGTTATCACTTGGCCTCATGGCAAGAGTGTAGTCGAGAAAAGTTTCTTTGAATCCACGCAGGTCTGATTGAAGAAAACTCTTCAAGATAAGTGATGGATGTCTTCTTGAATCCGTCATAAATCAACCCATTTCGACTTTGTTTAAATATGGTCACGGTATTAAACTGACGAGGAATATCCATGAGTGAGAAAACATACATTGTAGAAATAGCCGACCTGACAGGACACAGCGTTGTCGAGATGACCAAGACCGAACTAATTGACCAAGCCACCGAGAGCCAAGGTAGCTGGGTTTTTGTCGACAACCGAATGGTTGCTTCAGACGAACTTGCGAACACAGATTTTGACACAGCCCAGCACATCCGTATGGTTCCTGCCCTTCAAGCAGGCAACGATTCGAGTGATGAACCAACCTATACCGTTGAGATCGCCGACCCGACCGGACACAGCGTTGTCGAGATGACCAAGAATGAAATCGTCGAAAAAGCCAAGCAACAATCCGGCGCTTGGGTCTTTGTCGACAGCTGTATGGTGGCTACCGACCAACTCGCAACCACTGATTTGAGCACAGCTCAGCACATTCGCATGGTACCGGCCCTTCTTGCCGGCCAGTGAGGCGTTTTTAGAGTCTGAACGACACCATCCTCAAGGGACACCTTCAAGAAAGGGTGGTGGGTCGCGTTGAATGGAGTCGAATGCTATGGTTGAACTCGTTGATTACAAATGCGCTGTCTGCGGAAACCTTGAATCGTTCCACCGTGAACGTAACGGAATTAGTTGCAAAGCGTGCGGTTCCCGAATATTCATGAAGTTACGCCGTCAAGGCAACAAAACGATCAAAGCCGAGTGATTTCACATCACCCGACTCTCGCGCAGGGTTGAAAGACCTCTGACAATAAGAGTGATTACATGTCATCTTGGCTCGCAGAGAAAGCGCCTCTTTTGTTTGAGGACTTATTGCTTCCAGAGACGGTTCAG
>Ga0114994_10003213_pt1 | contig 11931 bp, 13 predicted proteins | sample ArcticOcean_MG_C_9_FD_87043 | JGI IMG/M metagenome (GOLD analysis project Ga0114994, IMG submission 87043) | Marine microbial communities from western Arctic Ocean - ArcticOcean_MG_CB2_152 | ecosystem: Environmental > Aquatic > Marine > Oceanic | place: Arctic Ocean: Canada Basin | collected... | reverse complement strand
AGCAAACTATAGGAGAGGATGAATGTATTCTTCCTAGATGGGGTTTCAAGAGACGAGCTGGAGTTGATGACACTGCTACACTATATCCAGAGTTAAAGACATACCAATTAAGTCGCGATTTTCCTACAATAAATTTTCAGATCACCAAGAGAAAGAATTTTCATATGATCAATTCAGCTGATAGTCGATCAACCGCAACGAACGAAACTATGGTAATCGAGATAAATTACATATTCGATCAATGGAATGTGACAGATAAGATTTTGGAGGAAATTCACAAAATCACTCGCCTCAAGATTCAATGCGAACCAATTGCTGCAGATTATGCCGATCATGATCTGATCATACCACCAGGTTATGAGACTGACGTGAGCACCAGAGACAAGTGGGTTGATAAAAATATATCCAGAATCAATGATGCTGGTAGTCATGAAGCATATAAATTAACAACAGAAAAAATTGTGTTCGCTGACTCCACTCTCAATGATTTTGAATTCAAGCATGGTGTGTTCCTGGTGGGAGATGGGACATCTGATCAGACCATATCTGGAACTGATCTAGTCACACTGACACCAGCAATATCATCACTCAAAGTACCAGCCCGGGTGGTGTCTGATGGTGCTGGTGGTACCAACGGTGCAAAATGGACCACTGGTGGGAGTGGAACTGTGAGTTAACCTCAGTAAATAATTACATGAGATTCTCATTACCCTACACTCCTGGATTGCTTGATTATGTCGAGTCTCTGACACCAGATACAATCAAGTCTATACATGATGTATATTTCTCAGATCCGTTGATCAATCCAACTGCTCGGCACTTCAGTGATATCGATTTTGTGGATCAGATGTGGATTGATCTCAAGTTGATGAAATCTCGATACAATATCAAGATGAACTACACCATGAATCCAAGTGTGTGGAAAAATGATGTGTATCTCTCTCCAGGGAAGCAGATATTGATAGACAATTTGATTGATATATACACCAGAGGTTGTGACATGCTGACTTTCAACAATCTGATGCTGTTGAGAGACATAGATTTCAGAGAGAATATACCAGACTTCGCGATCAAGCTCAGCATCAACAACAAAGTATCCACTCTGGATGAGGTTGAATTTCTTCATGAACATGTGCAACTCAACAACTTCATATTGGATCGGTCAGTCAACAGAAATCTAGATGAAATCATCCGAATTCATGAATGGACTCATGACAAGGGTATATCCTTGACTTTGCTGGGTCAAGAAGGTTGTATCACCAAATGTCCATTCAAACAGACATGCGACAACATGATATCAACATTTCATGACTATGACATACATGAGGTGAATGACATCAGATTGCAACACAGTCAAAAATTTTGTGATTCTCATTACAATGATAATCCAGCGGACATGCTCAAGAGTCCGTGGATATCCCCAGCTGGTCTGGTGATATATGAACCTTATATAGATTATATCAAGCTGGCTGGTAGAGGTGTAGATATAGACAGTCTGAAGGTTATGTTGGGCTCGTATCTACATCAGAAATCAGATACATCGTTGAGCGATATATTCTCATCACATCACATCATGAGCCCAATCAAGACCATCACGGTGAGCGAATTGGAAGAGAAAGGATTTTCTCATCAAGTATCCAGATGCAAGAATCAATGTTCAAGCTGCAATTTTTGTGACAAGATATATGAATCTATCATCAATGATAATTGATTCACTTGTTCAAGCCGACACCCGGTCAGTTGATGCTGTGTCGTTGTATCAACCAGATGCAATCTACTGGGTGTTTGTAGATGACAAGTCTGTCATCCATAATATGTTCAGTTTCGATCTGGATTGCGATATAGAGGAATCTCAGATGGGTTCACCTGTTCGGTTGGGTTCGATCACAGAAAATGCCTTCACAATAATAAAAAAATCTCTACTGGGAGTAGGTGTGGTGTGCTTGCTAGATGCTGCAAAAGAAGAGATTGTATATTATAGATTGATGTCAAATGTCAATAAGATTGATGATGACAGGATACAGGTGCAGATCTCACTAGCGGATGAATATAATGTCAATCAACTGCTGGACAGCTGCACCCTTAAGTCTGCGAAATTACCATCCAAAGACAACAAAAAACTTCAATGCACCATCAAGGATGTTGATGTCAACATGTTTGACGTCAAATTCCACGATCCAGGCAATTATAACCTCAAGGTAGTCACGAGCTTTAAAGATATCAGAGTCAAGTGTTATATACCATGGAGTATCTAGAAGCGTCTCAATACATAGTGATGTTCGCGTTGATGAACTGCATCAACGTCACCATCAAGCAACATCATGTGTTAACAAATTTATTGAATCCGGTGCTCTCGCGATTGCCCAGCAGCATCAGAACATTTGTGATGTGTTCACTATGTGGTGTGTTGCCGGTGCCTGGTAGAGTGGTGATCACGAGCATGTGCCTGGATTGCACTCACAAACCACAAGCAAACACAGGACTATTGGCTTATATATCATCACATCACTATTACCTGTGGAGCCCCGCGGAGAAGAGTGTTATAGTGTGCATGGTAGGTTTGGGTATATCATACTCACAATTCATTGAGATCATGTGGGTACCACTGGCTATATACGTTATCTTCATGGTGTGGTGTGCATATGACACGCAGATTGCTGATACTATTAGCTTGAACTCAGGATCTCGGTTTGTCTGGATGGATGGATTGATGATAATGACGTGTTTGATGTCGATGGTGATCAAGCCTCATGTGATGATTGGTGAATTCAAGCTATCATCCATAGTGATAGCCATGATATTGATGTTCTTGTACTTCTACTGTAAGTACAGACCAGCGATTGGAGAGATGATGAAGTCATTTGAAGTGACAAGTGTGTGCGTGCTGTCCGTGATGCTGATGCTGGCCACTTATGTCAAGCATCATGTAGATGACTATGATGAATATATAGTTGATCAGCATATATTCATGGTCTGCGTGGTTTCTTTTGTTGTGTCATTTCTGTTGGGTAGTTCGTCTAAATTTTCAGCAGTATGTGTGATGTGCACTTTGATGTATGGTATGGAGTACTTCTGCTTGTTCTATATAGTGGATTTCTGTGGGTATCTCATGAGCCCATTCCACAAATGCTTGCCCATATCCATAATCAAGTTCAACACATCATTAACCACCATGTACACTTACCTGTTGATATTATGCATTATATTAACTACATACTGTGTTGTACAATTGAACCTCTAGTATAAATAATCATATGGCAATAACACCAGATTTGAAGAATAAGCTGAACTCACCAACTGATTTTGTGGGTAATAAGCTGAGCAACGAATTACCATCAATGCCAAGCTCTGGAATGCTTCCGGCGGCTCCATCTATAGATGGTGTTGATCCATGCAGCAGTTCAGAGTATCTCAAAAACAAACTGGGTTCCATGCCGGTGCTTGGCGACATGTCTTTATCTGACTTGGTTCCCAACATAGATCTATCCGAGATATCAGCACCAAAGTTACCTAAAATGCCATCCATGGATGACATCAAAGGAGGCATCAGCGACACGCTGACAGACATGAAAGATGGTGTGACTGATGCTATGGATTCTCTCAAGCCTAGTAACCTGATACCTGACATAAAGAAAGAACTAGGCGCTGCGGGTCGAGAGGCCTTGGCCGGTGCTTTAGAGAACAAAATGAATGATATGCTGGGACCTATCAAGGGAGGTATTGGTAACAGGATAACAAGAAGCATCAAGTCTAATCTATTGATGGCTGGATTGTCTGAAGTGGGTAACATTGTAGCCGGTGAACCTAATATATTTGATCCATGTGCAGGTAAGGATAAATTGAAAGTTAACTCACAGAGTGTCAAGTCGGCTGCAGAGATGGGCAATCTGAACAACATGATGAACACATCAGTAACGGACATGACCAAAGACTTCGCAGGTGCCAGCAACAAGAATGCTAAAGATATTGTTCCAGTGTACGAGATGCCTGATTTACCGGCTATAGGTTCAGCACCAGCGCTACCATCAACAGAACTTCCAGGTGTATTTATGAAAGCTAGTTCCGCCAATCAGGCTGCAACAGAGAAAGTTGCCGAAGCGTCTGCAGAAGATTTCAAGCAAAAGGCGTCCAAACAGATGGTTGATAATGAAGTCAGAGAACAAGTTAAAGAAAAATCTAAAGAAGAGAGTGCAACTGCATCAGAACCAGCCAAATCATCCATCGCTGGTAATCACTTTCCACCTCCAAAACCTCCTGTAGTTGAGATGCACTTCATAGAATCTGTAGCATTGGGTCCAAAGCCTGGATGGGGAGGTGTTGGTTCACCTAACTCATATGACTCGAATGGACCGGATGTGAATGATGACATGCTAGACATGCTCAAGAAGGACATGCTAGAAAATTGGGTTGCCAACACAACCACCAGAGGAGACAATGATGTGGTGTACTCTGATACCACCGCAACGGTGGTTCTTCAAAGAGCTAGAGACGATGTGCTGAGCGCTGAAGACATACGAGATACATGGCATGATTATATAGGCTCATATGACGCAGAAGGTAAAGTTGAGCCCACTAGACACTACATGATATGGTGCACTGCAATGGCGAGTTCTAATAAACGGGATTGGATATCTGGTCAGCACAAAGTGACTGCCTATGTTGCAGCTAAAATTTATAGAACCTGTGACAATTGCAATATGATATTTAAGAATTATGAGTATCATGTAGCCAATGCCACCAGAACTGCGTTAGGTAAGAATGCAGAAGAAGCGTTCAAGAACGCGCTTGAGGCTGGAGTAGAACATATGTTCCAGTATAGCTTCAAACCGGAGATGATGGTCAATATTAAAAGATGAGTGGTAATTATAACGGTATGTATTTGGGTGTGGTTGTTCAGAATAACGATCCAGACAAACGAGGCAGAGTCAAGGTGTATGTCCCTCATGTATCAGTCAATGTGTATGATGATTGGTATCAACAAGATGAGGATAAAAAATTTAGTTTCCCAGGAAGCAATATAGACAGCGATCTCAGCACCATAATAGAACCTCTGAAGAGTGTGTTACCATGGGCTGAGCCAGCGATGCCTCTAGCAGGAGCCAGTGGCTCTGGTAGATACAACTCACATCTAGATCAAGCCTCAGTATCTGACACTTCTAATCTCAAGACTGCTGTAAGTGGTGGTCAGGATTATGATGTAGAGAGTAAATACAACTTGAACACAACCGGGATTGGTGAATCACCTGGGAGGAAGTACGAATCTGAATCGATGCGGCTCAATGATGCATTCACCACTTCATTGAGCGGAAGCAAGAACGCTCCGAACAAAATAAATAGATATTCACATCAGTACAAACCAACCACATACAGCAACCAAGCGAAAGGTTCATTCAGTGTGCCTAATGTGGGTAGTCATTTGTGGGTATTCTTCGAATCTGGTGATCACATGACACCTGTATACTTTGCCGCCAGCACCGGCAAGGAAGACTGGTCTGGTATATATGACTATAATGATGATAATGACTACCCTGGTGTCAGTGAGAATGTGAGCAAAGATGATTTCAAGTACTATGACCCAGAGACTGAACTGTATAGGAACAAATATGTATTGAACCAGAAAGCTGGAAGCCTTGAGTTCATAAACACTGACAACAGAGAGATATTGAAGATGACTCACTTCAGCGGTTCGTTCAAAGAGTTCAATAATAATGTCAACATAGAATTAGCCTCTCAGAATGATCAGAAACTAGTGATACAGGATCAATTCTACACAGTTCAAGGATTCAAGAGTTTATACACTGGTAGAGATTTAGATGATATAATCAAAGGAGACAAATATAAGAAAATTGGAAACCTGGATATAGACACCCACAAGCAATGGAAAACTTTAGCAAAGATTGTACATGATGTGAAAGCGCAGTTCGATACATTGAGATCAACACAGTCTGGACAATTTGCACCTTGCCCGGTGTGTACAGATGTATCCCGGATGGACAAGATACACAGTGTCAACAGTTTCATGACCAGGCACAATGCTAGCACATGGTACACTCCGGACAACATAGATGCATATGCGGTTCGAGTGGTCGGTAAGAATGAAATCACGGACAGCCTGACATCAGATATAGAGATTGTCAAGAGATATGTAGTTGAAAATCAATTTTCACAAAGTAGCGGTTTCCGAGGTGGAGGCAAAGGAAATATATTCGGGAAGACATGTCCGGTGTGTTCAGGTTCCGGTGATAGTCCCAGCACCATGAATGGAACATGGGAGATAAATCCAGATAAAGCTGTACATTTTGATGACATCTACATGACTGCAATAGAGAAATTATTTGAAGTAGAGAAACATCTAGGTCATGGTGGTAGTGAGTTGATTGAAATCGCCAAGCATAAGTCTGAGACTATAGGATTGGTGATGAATGATTTTGCTAGCACAAGAGTTGACCCGGTGGGTAAGATATACAGAGACAAGGTGATCGTTCATCCAGAAGGTGTATTGAACTCACAAAAGCCATCACCTTTGATAGAGCATGTGCATGTGGATGATCTACCAGGTGGTTCTTACACATTGAATGTGTGTAATAGATGGAATGTACAAGTAGGTTCTGGTGGTGTCAGCATGAAGACCACAGGACCTGTGGATATAGGAGGTACAATCACTAACGTGGTTGGAGAACAAGTAAACATAGCTGGTCAACATGAAGTTAATATAGATGGTGGTAGTCGTATATCCATGATAGCAGATATAATCACACTGAGACAGAGAAATCGTGATCAAGTGTTAGTGGATAGTAATCTTGGAGTGTCACAAAATGTTGTGATTGGAGGTGGTTTGCATGTCGAGGGTGAACTCACAGTCAACCATATAACAGCTCCAGCTGAAATTCAGGAAACTGATCCAGTTGTCATATTTGGTCAGCTACTAGATGGATTGGTGTTCGATGTTGACATTCACGGTGGTACACACACAGATGTGGTTCACTCGAGTGACAACCACCCTCACTGGACTGGTACGACCATCACCGTGATTGCTCATAGTAACCAAGACAAAGTCCGGATGTATCCTCACACTCATCATTTCAAGAATGTACCGTTGAATCTCAAGTCTGATAATGATGAGGTTCGAAAGGATGCGATGGACAACAATGCAGCAACCAGAAGAGATTCTAAGCCAATTGAATCAAAACCATGGAATAAGAAAATGGATGACGTCAATGACAGCAACATGAAGACTACATCTACAGATGATCTGGCGAGTAAGCAGGATTTCTTTGGAAAGTCTTGTAGTGAAGACAACTGGTGCAGTGAGTAGCTTAAATTTTAATTACCTGATTTATCTTCATCATCCACTATCTGCTCTATTCTCTTGACTTCCTCTGGATGTCTGAACCGGAACAGATTTATGATAATATCATTGATATGTGATGATCTGATACAATCTACAATATCTTCATCATTCCAATTGATAGAATAATTCTCCGGGATACTATCCTGATTCATCTGGATGATTGTCTAGATATTCTGATAGCACCATCGCGATCCATTGATTGAAACTCAAACCTGCCTCATGAGCTCTCATCATATAATCTAAAGCTTCTTTCTCAGTGAATTCCAGCTCTACATCACTTGTGGTTGTGTCCTTCTTGGTGATGTGAATACCGTCTGAACTCCCATTAAATTGGAGTTCATCATCAACATTCCATCCTAGCTTAGAGAGCAATTCATCAGGTATGATTAATATTAATTCACCTGATTCGTTCTGTGTTAATTTTTGATAGTATTTCATTTTAAAGTGGAGCCACCTGTCGGGGTCGAACCGACGACATCCTGATTACAAATCAGGTGCTCTACCAGCTGAGCTAAGGTGGCAGTGGTATTATTTAAGTTGGTTGTATGTGATATCATAAAAAAGCTGTATTATTAATATTATAACGTATAAATAATGATATGCAAACATTTAAGCAATTTTTCTCTGAAGATGATTCAACCATCACATATGATAAGGAATTACCAGCTCAAGAAGCTAAAGGTAAGGTGGATGAACTGTTAGCTTTGATCAATCAAATAAACAGAGCCATAGACACTGCTCAGAATGAGATAGAGTCACAGACATACACTCGATCAGAAGCTGAAACACTGAAGCAAAGAATCGCTGCATTGAGCAAAGACTTAGAAGGTACTCGCCTCCCACCGGAAGCAGAAGGTCAAGCTGGTCGAGGTTTCACTAAACTATCAAAGCTTCACAGAGATAACACTGAATACTCCACCTCAATTGCTGAAGCAATTGAAATATTTAAACATATAGTATCATCACAATCATAAGGTGAATCTACTGATCAGTGAATCAGTAATACTACCACCTGGTGTGATCACATGCGTCAGAGACGTGACTTTGTATGCAGTCACGTTCAATCATTATGATGTGTTGATCGAGACACATGACAAGGATCTTATATTTGGTCTGTTGACTAGGTTCGGTGCTCTGGATTTTGTTTCAGACATAGTACACCCTGGAGAAGAGTATGGCGTGACATTGAACAATGAACCTGGAGGTTGTAGTATATGTGTGGATTGTATTGACTACACATCATTATCATTCATCATCACCAAGCTCACGTCTCAACAGAAATGACCTTGAATGTATAAATAATTACATGGGCCCAGTAATAAACACAGTAATAGGCGCCGGTATCAAGATTTGTGTCAACTTAATCAATCACTGGTTGGAGCAGAAAAGACAAGATCAATTGATGCTAGCAGCCAGAGATGCACACATGATTGAAGCAATAACAGAGAACCAGAGATCACAAGCTAGTGATCCATTCGTCAAGGTGACTAGACGCGTGCTGTTCATGATGCTCACATCTACCCTGTGTTATTTGATGATATTTTATGCCATGAACCCATCCATCAGTTATGATATAATAGTACCCAGAAATTCTTCTGGATCTGTAGGTGGGTTGTTCTCATGGTTGGTTGGTTCGAAGGAATATGATGTGGTGACGCTAACTGGAGGGTTGATGCTGAGCAGTTTCATGGATCTATGCTTCATGGTGGTTGGATTCTATGCAGTTCCCAGTAAAAAGAGATGAAGGACATCGCATTGATGTTGTTCATACTGGCCGTGTCATTGATTGGTGTGTGGTTTATTGGTTCAGGTTGTGCTTCTGTGAATATCGACCCAGTGACTAGTTCCAAACTCACACCTCCACTAGTTGTGTCGGATCCTATTCATATGATATTGAATGATTCTACGGAATCAGAACTTGAAGTTGATGTGGTCAAACCCACACGAGTCATGTTGTACATGTTGTTGGCAGTGATAGTGTTGTCATTCATGTCTTATACACCTGTCTTATACACCACACTCAAGACAAAGATATCCAGTGTGTTGAGACGGTACTAGATTATATGAGTGATCGATTGCTTCTGCACTCCATGACCGAACAAACTTAGAGTGATCGCTTTCGTAATGTCTAGTGTGGTGGGGCGATCGGTGCTATCACCATCAGTGGGGTGGCATTTAATATCTACAGATACTTGTTTTTGATCCGTGGTGAGAGTTTTCTTGTAGGACTTAGACCCATCATCATTATCCGTTAGGCTCAACGCGGCTGAATTTGAATCCATGAAATGATAGTAAGCAACGTCACCACTGATATTCAATTCCCATTCAGAATCAGCTGGAAATGATGTTGCTATATCCCAATCGATAAATATTCGGATGGTGATTGTTTCAGTTATTTTTGTGAACCTGAGAATTGAGTTATTTACCATGTTTCCGAAGACTTTCACCTGTCGGATCCACGCCAATGGTAGTTTTGCTGGTGCTGGATGAACACATGTGCTGTTTCTCTTCACCACCACACCATCCCAGTGCGTCAAGCTGTCTTCAGGACACACTCGCCATGTATATGTGGTGAGTCCAATTATCAACGTGCTCTTATCAACTGGATATTTAGACGCATCCCATGCAATCACACCCTCTGGTCTCTGATCCGGTATCGTTGCTGCTTGGCCGCTGGTTGCCCCGGATCCTCCGGCACCTCCAACAGTCCGCAATACATCTACCGAGGGAAACAAACTATTAGTATATGAAGCTAACTCTACACTGTTGTTGTGTACATCGAACTTCATGATTCCGTCACCACCAGCACCTGCATCCGTCGCAGTTGCTCCAATCCCGGTGGTGCCATCTGAAGATCCTAGAGGTATATCACCCTCCATAAGGTTCTGGTTTCTGTTATCAAAACTGATACCACCAGCTCCTCCGAAGCCTCCAATTCCTGCGCCGCCTCCTCCTCCACTACCACCTATAATATCTCCGGTGAATGTGACAAGTGAACTGGCTCCACCTCCACCTCCACCTCCACCACTGATCGAACCAATCCCGGAGATTGTGGTGGGTATGGTGATGTACAATCCATCACCTCCGTTGTTACCTTTCATGAAAGATAGATCTGCATCACTACCGGGCAATGACACATTTTCAGGTTGGGCGGCATCTGCACGATAACCATGACCAGAACCACCAGCGCCAGCAGATCCATTGATGGTGCCGTTGTTAATAATCTTGAGGGTGCATGTACTTGGCAATCCATCTGTTGTCAGAGCTGGGTCACCACGGACACCATACAAACCACCACTGGCATCTATAGTCACTTCAAAATTCAATGCAGATGTACGATTCCAAGTCGGGTAATTGCTGATTGCGTATTCATACAAGCTCAATGAGGTTGAGGATGACGCGATGTTTATTTTTATGGGGTTTGGAGCTTCTGGTGGTGCAGCTGCTGGAGCTGCTCCAATACACTTCATGGTGAACACATCAACTCTGTTGCATATGATAACCACGGTCCATTTCATGTATCCTTGCCGTAAAATATGTGTGATATTGAATTTACCGAAATCAGAGTGATTTCTATCAGTTGATGCTGCTTGAATAGAGGCTTCTGCTCCCATCAAATGATAATGCAAACTACATGTAGAGTTCATGGCGGTGATCATCAAGTATGGTGTGATCATGAAATTCGGTCGCTCCTTGATCTTCAGATCATGCTCTTAGCCACAATCGCCCATAGATCAATCGTCCTGCTACTAGATTGATTGGTGGCATGAGTGGTGAAGCTGTAATATTCGCACTGAGCGATTGCTGAAGCCACAAAACCTCCGACTGGATCTCCAGTGGAATTATCACAAGGGTCAAAGTCTGCCAGGGTGATGAATGGTGACCAACCACCTCGTATATGTCCTTCTAACCTGTCCAGAGATGTGTTGAATCGTGTCTCACTATCTTCCATGTAACCCACTTCAGCGTGTTTTGATATATCACCAGCGGGTTGTGATAAATGTTCGGTTGTTTGTTGTTGGTCAATACCACCGTGTATCTTAGTCTTGCCTGTTTTCATATGATTAAATATTCTTGAACTTACGAGCGATAAAATTCAACCCATACTGTGACACGTGATTTGATTGACTCAACATACCATATGATATATCGATCTTCATCACACCATAATTTAAGTCAGTGTCTTTATCAGTCGTTTCATCAGGAGATTGTTTCCAATTGGGGTTCACGGCGATGGTGGTCACAATTTTCTTATTCCGGTTCAGCGCGCAACCATATCCCATCACTCCACCAAATCCTATGTATTGATATGAATATCTATCATCTGACACACCAAGCATATCAGCTACATCGACAACGATAGCTCCGGTGTATCTACTTGATGGTGCTGGGTTTGTGAATGCCATGTAATTCAATCCTCTTGAATTCTGCAAACCAGTGAAACTCAGGCTATCATAAGAGTCAAGCCATCCCGGAGGGGTGACTGAGCTGGTCGAGGTTAAGTTGTCACACCCCAAGGATCCGGATCCACCTTGTATGTGTATCACAGCTGTGGTCATTTTCTTGACAGCTCTGATCTT
>Ga0114994_10003212_pt1 | contig 11939 bp, 8 predicted proteins | sample ArcticOcean_MG_C_9_FD_87043 | JGI IMG/M metagenome (GOLD analysis project Ga0114994, IMG submission 87043) | Marine microbial communities from western Arctic Ocean - ArcticOcean_MG_CB2_152 | ecosystem: Environmental > Aquatic > Marine > Oceanic | place: Arctic Ocean: Canada Basin | collected... | reverse complement strand
CGTTGTTCTATTCACAATCGACCGACTTGCCCGTTCTCCGCGGACGACGGTGCGTAGGCGGACCTCCAAAAAGGCCCCAGACCCGTGAGTTATGAAATAAATTTGCGTTTGAGGCGCTTCGGTCCTGGGACGGTCCATCCAACCCACCTGAACGAACACTACATAGCATAAACTGGTCCATTTGCTCGGCGCGGCTTGACAAGTGCGCGACCCCTCGTTCTCCTTAATTCGGGCACAAGACCTGGACCTGGGACTACCAGGGCCGGTACCATCACCATGGACCTTGGCGCGATCGTTTGTTTCATCATCGATCGACTTACGTGAGGTCCAGATCAATAATATTCAGACCCGAGCGTGGGCAGCCCAAAGTACCCTTCTCGTCGTGTATAAGTCATATACTTGATTTCCACTATAGGTGGGGTAGTATGGGGCCCAACGAGACCACTAGTATGATTCCTGGGGGGCCTCGAGTAATTAGCGTATTTGACGGTAGCGGGTGCCATCGCGCCCAAATAAAACACTTTTTGGGGATGCAGATCGGCTCTCGGTTTCCCCATGGGTTAGGGCTGAAGTTGATTAGTCGCCTACACCGCACGCGCTGGAGCTCGGGCCTCCCAGAGAGCTCTGAAGATGATAGTTGGCCAAGTTTGACTGGAGCCAGATGGCTGGCAAAGGACCTGGCTCACATGTATCTGGTGCCGGAAGCGCCCGCGCATGCGGTGTAGGCGATTGCACACGTCTAGTACCGACCCTAGGCGACCCCAGAGAGACCTGCGGACAACGAATTGACAGCATTCCACCGGCGCGGCTGACCACTTCAGCACCGCGAATCAAGAAATTAATTTTTTCGCCCCCCAGAAATCGTCCTATTGATCTCTTTGGACCAGTATCCAACCGAACGACACTCAAGCAACTGCATGGCGCGTCGATGGAATCGTAAAGCACTATACGGGTTTCCGCCTAATCGACCCGGCCATAGCTCTACCTTCTGAGACGCAGCATAACACCCATTGCTCTAAAAAAAGACAGCTTACAACGCTGGAACGCTCAGCGACAAGCAGCAGCAGCACAAATGCGCTGGACTGCAGCCATGCTCTTGACCGCAGCACGCCTGCGCGCTGCCGCGCTCGTGACGACACGACGGCGGTCGACGCGACGCAAACTGCACGCCTTGCCGGGCGCCTCGGACTACCACATTCCCGTGCTGGGCAACGAGTGCGTCGAGTGGCTCCAAAGGGACGACGGTATTTTCGTGGACTGCACGCTCGGGGGCGGCGGCCACTCCTCTTTACTACTGGAGAAAGTAGGACCAAACGCAAAAGTCATCGGGCTGGACCGCGACGCCAATGCGATCGCTGCGGCAACGAGCAGAATCCAGGACCCGCGCTTCAGCACGATCGAGGCGGTCTTCGACGAGGGGCTCCAACGAGCGTACGACGAGCACGGCCCCTTCGCCGGCGTGCTCATGGACCTGGGCATCTCGTCGCGGCAGATCGACGACGCGGAGCGGGGCTTCTCCACGCGCTTCGAGGGCCCCCTGGACATGCGCATGGGCTCGTCGGGCAAGACCGCCCTCGACGTCTTGAATGCATTGGACGCCCGGGGCCTCGCGCGGCTATTGCGGGCGAACGCCGACGAGCCGCACGCCGGGCGCATCTCCAAGGCAGTTTTAGAAGCGCTTCCTACCTTGGTCACGACCAAAGATCTGGCGGCCGTCGTGAGCGCGGCGGTGCCCACGTCCAGTCCGCCGGCGCTCGACGCGAAGCGGCGGAACAAGGCCGCGGCGCGCGTGTTCCAGGCGCTACGGATCGAGGTCAACGACGAACTGGGCGCGTTGGACCGCGCCCTGGCCTTGCTGCCGCACTTGGTGGAAGAAAAAGGGCGCGTGGTTGTCTTGGCCTATCACTCATTGGAGGACCGCCGCGTGAAGCGCTTCTTCCGGGACGGGAAGATGCGGGGCGACGCGGCGCGGGACGCCTACGGCAACCGCCTGACACCCTTCAGCCCGCTCACGCGCAAGGCGCAGAGCGCGGGCGACGAGGAGGTGGAGGCGAACCCGCGGGCGCGGTCCGCGCGGCTGCGCGTCGCGGAGCGGACGGGCTGGTCGCCGGCCTAAGACCTGTGTGTGTATACAACAGATCACTCACAGCCACAGAACAGCAGGGGGGACTTCTTCTTCGGCGGCGACCGGATCGGCGCGGCGGGCGGCGCCGGCGGCGCCTGCAGACCCGACAAGTCGTCGCGCGAGGGCAGCCGTTCCAGACCATCTCCAGACGGTGCGAACAGGCGCCGCGGGTCGGGTAATGCGGCGCCGTCGTCGACGAAGCCATTTGTCGTCGCTTCGTCAGGCACCGACGAAGCGCTGCTGCCGGCGGAGGCCATTTTTTTTATGGCTGTGGACTACACACACGACGAGCGCTCTCGTAAATAAACCACGGGTGGTTCCTACGTCACGTCGACGGCGTCTGCCACCGACGAACTTTATCTTCACACCACCTCCAGAGGATGATGCACGCGCTTTGGCGTTCGCGCGGCTTGAGCGCTGCACGGATGATCGATTCGTCAACACAGCAGTCGTCTCTCAGCGCGCCGCTGGCCACGCAACGCACAAATGAATTGGGTCATATTCAGTAGCAAAAACCCGAATTGACCATGTAGAAAACCGCACGATAAATCATATTAAATTTTGATCAGAGTTGAGCCTGCTGCCGAAGCTCAAAGCGGCTAATAGGTCGAAAAAAACGGTGCTGCACTTGTGCGAGAGTGCACACTGCTACAAGCCACCAGAGCTCCAAGCATAAGCATGCGACTGCTCTCCTTGATCCTCCCGCTCACCTACAACAATGGTCTGCCGTTCGTCACGGAGCAAGGCCTCGACATTTTGATCGACAGCGGCGCGGGCCGGAGCTATCTGGCGCAGGCGGTCCTCGACCGGGACGGGCCGCTCGCGGAGCGCGCGCGCGCGGTCGGCGCGGAGCTGTCGTGCGAAGCCGCGGGCCTCGCGTTTCCTGGCGCCTCGGGCGGCATCCTGGGCTTCGACGCGTTAGGAGCGGGTCCGTCGTTCGAGCTGGCGCCGAGCGAGATGCGGCTAGATGAGACCGCGCCGCCCGCGGCGTCGGTCGTGCTCGCCGCGAAGGCCCTGGGCACGGCCACGGCGCCGTACCCGGTCGTCAGGTGCGAGTTCTACGGTGCGCTCGCGTGCGAGGTTGACGCGTTGGTGGACACGGGCTCGCCGGCCACCATCGTCAACGAGGCCCTCGCGACCGCCGCGGGCCTTTTCCAGCTCGAGGACGAAGAGGACGAGCAGGGCACGACAACGACCGGCCTCGGAGGCGCGTCGGTGGCGTTGCGGCGGTGCCGGGCGGCCGGCATACTCGTCGGTGGGTCAAGGGAGCGGCCCTCACAGACGGTCCTCGTGGGAGACCTCCCGCAGTGGGCGGCCCTCGGCGTCGCATCCGAGCCGGCCTGTGTCCTCGGCCTCGACGTCCTCGGGACATCGCTCCGCGCGGTACGTGCTACGCCGCCGAAGCGGCGGAAGACGCGCGGCGAACGCGGTGGCGGCGACGCGCTGTCGGCGCCGCGGGACGGGGAGGAGTGGGGGTTGGAGATGACTTAGTTTCCCTATCGAGGTGGGTCTTACGCGCGGCGGGTGGAATCTAGACATCCCGTGGACTTGGGCTCGCCGTCGACGACTCCCCCGGCGAACGTCGCCGGCTCGAGCGCCTCCGTGAGGTTGGCGACCTCGAAATAGGTGCCGGCTTTGGGGCAACACGAGCATTGGAATTTTCCCGACTGGCAGAGCATCAAGCCGGGGAGCCAGGGGCAGTTGCACGCGACGAGCACGGCCTTGTCGCACGGCATCGCGCACTCGTCGTAGATGCACGAAAAGCAGTAGCATTGTTTGGAGCAGCAGGTCGTCGGTTCCTTCAGGTAGATGGTGCAGTTGGCCGTGCAGCAAAAACCGCACATCCCAATGCACGAAAGGTACTCGCCTTTCGGCGCCATCTCGGGCACATCTGGGTAATAATCCTTAACCTTCTTGCAACAACCGACCACGCCGTGGCCGCACGGGTAGAGCGTGGCCCCGAAGAAGGTACAGAAGACCTCCAGGGACTTATCGTGGTTGTCGCCCGCGAGCAGCGGGCCGCCGAGGCACATGCCGTCCTGCGCGAAGCAAAGGACTTGTTGGTGGCCGTGGCACAACGGCAAGCAGCCGTGGTTCTGGTCGATGTACGAGATGCCGCAGCATAACGCCGCGCACACGTTGAGGTCGTCCTTGGAGACGTGGATATTCCGGCCCGCCATCGGCGGCGCGGACCAGTCGGCGACCATGCCGAGGGTGTTCGTGGGCTGACGCTGGACAACAGTCATCTTGGTGGACTCTTTGTGGTGGACTGCTAGCTCGGCTGCTCGACAGCTGTCAAGACTAAAAGTGGCTTTCAAGTTTCAAGTGATAGAGCGCGAGAGAGGAGAGCAGAGAGACGTCGACGAGCGCGGAGAGACGATGGCCTCAAACGTCTCGGCGATCTATGTGATTCCTGAAATAGAGCAGCGCTTGTATTTGCTGGAGTCTTTGAGCCACCAAAGAACGTGCAAACCCGGGGGCGATTTTTGGACCCAGACCCCCCTCCTCGGCGGCGTCCGCAGGCGACCGCTAAATCGAAAGTGGGAGAATTTAGGTTTTGTCGCCAGGCGCACTCAAGAGCGGCCGACGCGCGAGGAGCCTGCCTCTGTGTGCTTGCGTACCCCGGAGTGTGGCCGATTTTTCACGCTAGTACGCTGGTGCAGACTATGCGCAATCGCTGGTCAGGGCTTGCTGTTTTTGCTCTCAATCGCAGACGGTGCGGGGTGTCTTGAGACGACTCCAACAACTTACTCCGCGGCGACGGCGCCGACGCGAGCGCATCCGCGGAGTACCGCGCCTCCAGCTGCCGCTCGTCCAGCGCCGCGAGGCCCGCCAGCGTCTCCTCGGCGAACGCGCGCCCGCAGTCGATCGCCACGCCCCGCGAGTTCACGATGACCTCCTTGGTCGCCACGGGCGACGCGTACTCGTCCGCGGCCTCCACGCGGTAGAAGAGGGCCTTGCGCGCGATGGCGGCCGCCACGACGTTGTTGCGGCACCGGCCGTGGACGTGGGCAAAAAGCTTCGGCAGTTGCGGCAGCTCGTCGTGGAGGCCGGCGAAGAAGATCAAACACGCATGGTCCATGCCCTGGCACGGTTTTGGACGGTTGTCTTCGTCGTAGCCGGCCAAGCGCGAGACCGCCCCGGTGCCGCCCAGTTGCTTCATTAGCGTCTTGTCCGACGCGATGGCCGTGACGAAGGCCTCTCCTAACCCCGAGAAGCCGGCGAACGCCACGGGAATGGCCTCGTCCAATTTCACCGCGGGCAGGGTCGGCTGTTTGTTCGTAAGCGGGACACAACCCTTGGGCGGCAAGGTACACTGCGGGTTCTTTTCTTTCATCTCCGCGAAGACTTGCGACACGTGGTGCTTTAAAACGTCCTCCCGCTCCAACGGACTCTTGTCCGGGGCCTCCAAAGCCACCGTCGCGCCGGTCGCGCCTGTGACAAATGCGCGATCGAACGCTTCTGGCAAAGCGCGCCGCGCGCCCTCCATTGATGCCGTAACGTCACCGCAGCCCTCCAGGTAGAAGACGCGCAGCGCTTTATCGGTGAGGTCGACCTGCTCCGCGGACGGTACTGGTGCCGGCTTGGGCTTGGGCCTCCGCGGCGGCCGCGGCGGCCGGTCCGCGCCCGGCGCGTAGCAGTGCTGCTTGTGCACGGGCCAGGCCCACTTCTGGCACTCTCGCGAGCAGTAGTACGTGTCCTTGCAGCGGCCGCAGTGCTTCGTCCACTCGCCCGGCCGCTGGCAACTCGCGCAGCGCTTCACGTACTCGTAGAAATTCTTCTCGATCTCGCGCTTGAGCACCGGTATGGACTCCTGCTGGCGCTTGATCTGCTCCTGGGCGAGCTTGTTCATCGCTTTCGGCACTGCTGCGATGGCGTACAGGTGCTGTTTCGAACGCAGCGCTTACGGTGTGAGCGGAGCGATCCGTGCGCACGATTTGCTGCAGCGGATTGATAACCGGCGTACGTGTTCGCCGAGTACTTCGATTTCGAGCGAGCTTGCGAGCGCTCATTTTTGTGTACGGGTTCTTCCTCGAACGCAAAACGGGTTTCGCCACGGTAGCCGCGCGCCCGTGCGCGGCTGTCGCTGCGCTGAGCGATGTTGGCCCTTCGAACGCAAGCCCTTGTCCAGCGAGCATCGATGCGAGCATCGATGCGAGCACCCATTCGCTTTGCCACGCCATCGAGGCGACCGGTCAGACTCGTGCTTCAGAGATGCAAGAGCACAGCACCGCAGACCGTGGCGCCCTTCCCCGTGCGCTGCACGATTGTCGGAGCAGCGACGGCGGTTGCAACTCCATTATTCCCAGTCATCGGGAGCTATCGCCTTGCGTGCTACCTCGTGCCGAACAAAGGCGCGCGCCTCCTGCTCGTGGGGTCGGCGGCGGGTATTTTCAGCTTCGCTATTCGGGACGCGTTACCTTATATCGTGGACCACGCTGAGTTGCTAGCTCCCATGGCGTTGGCCAACGGCGCGGTGGCGTCCATCGCGTACGGCGCACTCGAGGCCGCGGCCGGCGGCCCGGCAAAACTGCTGGACGGCGCGGGACACGTGCTCCCGCGGTTCGCCCCGCTGTGGCTCAAGGTCGCGGGCCCGGCGGCCGTCGTGGGCGCCGGCGTCGGCCTCGCGACGGCGCTACTTGCGCCCTATTCCTACGCCACATTGATGGAAATGCACTTTGGAATTGAAATGCCAAATTCGGCGCGATTCGTGGACCGGTTGATCCCGGTGACGGCGCCGACGGGCTTCGTGGCGGGGGCCTTGCTAGGCCCCGCGTTGCGGCCCGCCATCGCCGGCGCCGGCGTTCCCTGGACGATGCTGGCGGCCCCGGCGGTCCTCTTCTTCGCCGGCGGCGCGCTGTACCTCTACCGCGACGCGGCGCCGGTCGAGGCCTTTGCGGCGGGGAAGGGCTCGGGTGTTTACCATGTTGATAACGAAACGCGCGATGCCGCGACGTCGGTACCGCGCGTCGACGCCGTCACCCTGAACGTCGAGTCGCAGCGCGGCGCGGAGCGTATTGCTGACGGCGGTGAACTTGCCACCAACGGCGTCGGAATCCGCAAGGCCCTCGCGGACCGAAGCGTCCGCGTGTACGTGGACGCCCGCCACGCGCGTTTGGACGTCGCCCTGTCGCGGTTCCCCTTCCTCGCGAGCGTCCTGGACGACCGCATGCTGCTCGAGACGTTCTCGCCATCCGTGGACACGCAGCGGGCACTGCGCACGGATGGGGTCTGTCGCGCCGCACTGCTCATGAGCAAGGGCGTAACGCCGCGAGACGCCGCGAGACAAGCGCGGCGCGAGGTCTTCGAAGCGGCACAACCGGAGACGCGCCTCGGCACGCTGCCCGTCGCGGCGGCGCTGGCCGCAGTCGTGGCGCCGGACTCCGACGTGGCGCACACTGTCGATATAGACGTTGGCGAGTTGGCGGCGCTCCTGAAGAGGCACGATATACAAGTGCCGGCGAGCGCGTATGACGACCACGTCGCGGACGAGGCGCGGCGGCGGACGTGGCGCCTCGTCGGGACGGCGCTGCTCGCCGGGGTCGTAGTGGCCGCGCGGGAGATGATGTAGTTTGTAAAAAACCTTGTGATAAACATACAAATCACTTTTACACACTGTCCCCGCTCGACAGCCTCAATATGGGCACGCCCGAGGACGGGTGCCGCTCCATGGCCCAGCCCCTGCCGGCAAGTTTGAGGAACGTCCGCCCGCCCTTAGCGTCATGGACCACAGCCCGCTCCACGATGTCCACCTCCTCCCCCGGCATGAGCCCGCGCCCCGTCCGCGGCGCGGCGAAGTCCGGCGCCTCGCGCACGTAAATGCCCACGGCGGCATCAACTACATAAGGTAGCGGCTCCTCGAAAGTCTCCGAGGACACGACGGTCGCCTCCTCGCCCAACCGCAAGCTCAGGTCGATCGCGGCTAACGCGCAGTGCTCTGTCAGAGCGACGCACCAGAGCTCCATGTCGCGCGCCTCGTCCGCGATCAGCCACAACAACTGCTTCCCCGCCTTGTTAATGACTGAAAAGCTCTTTTCCTCCACGCGGAACCGCACCGTGGCATCGCCGTCTAAGACCAGACTTCCGGCGGGTCTGCCGGGCGCTAATAGTGTTGCGGCGCTCCTGGCCGACGAGTGCACGTCGCGCTCCTCGTACCATTTTAATCGTCCGGTCGACAATACGAAGAAGCGGCGCACCGGTTCGCGGTTGAGTTTAAGGAGGAAGTTCGAGGCCACGGCGCGCATCGTGAGAAAGCCGCTCCGCCTTCTCGGCACGGCCCACGCCAGCTTCTTGAGGGCCTCGACGTCGCGCGGCGCGTGGGAGAGGAGGACGGAGACCTCCTCCCGCGCGGCGGCGGCGCAGCCCATGAAGTCCATGGCGGAGGCGTCCACATCCTCCCTCGCGCGCTCCAGAGCATCCAAAGCCAGCGCGTGCACCTCAAAAAAGCCCGTGTGCGACGTCGTGAGCAGGCTCCGGCAGTGCTTCGGCGCGTCCTGCGGCGCTTCATCCCCTATCGAAGCCTTTAATGCATCGTTGGCCGAAGCGACGCCGGCCAATCTCGCCGCGACTAACGTCATGTTGATGGACGCGGCCGCGAACGGAAATGGACCTTCCAACAGCTTTTCACACGTCTGCGGGTGGTGCTCGAGCCCGTGCAAGAGACAGTGCAGCCCAAGGAGCCTGTGTGGAAATCAAATTTCAGGCGCCCCACGCGGTGGTGTCTTCGCAACTGCATCTGCTCGATGGCGTGGAGGTTCCATGCCATGGACGCGCGTTGTCCCCGTCACCGCGTCTGCAAGATGGCGTGGAGGTTCACAAAGGTCTCCGCAATAGTTCTCAGGATAACCTAACTCATTGGTTGATTTCCACACAGCTAGGAGCCCGCCGCCGCGGAATTCGCGGTCGGGTGCCGTGGCTTGGAACCCTGCCAACTCCCAGCCCTTCTCGCTCTCGGGCCCGCGGTGCGCCGTCGGTTCGCGGCCAAGCAGCTTCGATGTCGCGTCGAAGACGCCTTTGAGCAAGCGCTCGTACTCGTCATCTCCAACCACTGCGGGCGTTCTCAATAAGGCTCGCAGCACGTCGACTCTTGCTCTGGCAGCCCCCGAGAGCTGTTTTGATGCGGCGTCTTCCACTGGCCGCGTGAGCAGGCCGCCTAGCTTTTGCTGGAGCAAGTCCATCCGTGCAAAAACACGAGCGCAGCCAAGCTTGAGCACCCAACCTGTCCAAGAGCGCGCCAGGGCACGGGTTTTACCAGCATCGTGACAGCAGCCACCTACGCTCAATACCAAGCACTGGACTCGCATACGTCGTCCAGGTATAGAGTCGATGCATACCGCCCCAGCATTACTCCTCTTTGCCGCGGCGGCGCCGGTGGTAGCAGCACTACACCCGGTCCCCGTGGTGCAGCGCCGGGCTCTTTTAGGAGGCGCCGCGGCGGCATTCGTCGCGAGCTGTGTCCGCAGAATTTTTTACGACGTTGAGGCGTATCGTCGTTGGCGTCGGTGATGCACCGGGCCGCAGTAGAGCGATTGATAAAACACAGGTTGTAGCGCCGCGCCGACCCGCCAACGCCGGCGGCCTCGAGCAGTTCCTGACGTTGGCCGACGAGCTCGGCGCGCTCAGCAAAACCGCACAAGCCGGCAAGGCGAACGCCAAGGCCCTCGAGCAGGGCTACGTCAAAACGGTCGCGCCGCTCGCGAACGCGGCCGCCAAAAACCCCTACAACCCGGACTACGAGTTCGCCGAGCTCATCGCGCAGAAGATCGGCGCCGACGCCGCGAAACTGAAAGTCGCCAAAGCGGAGGACGCGGCGCCGCTCCTGCAGAAGCTCGTGGAGTCCACGGACGCCTACTGCCAGACATTGACTTGTGCGAATGTCCTAATCTATCGTTAAATGAGTCGGCATTTCCATAGTCGTCACGGCGTACTCCCCCGCGTAGCCGCTGTCGGCGCGGAGCTGGGACGCGTAGTCGCGCCGCGTCGCCGTCCGCGGCCGTATTCGTGGCACGTAGTGGGGTTTGCCCGTGGCGCGCGGGTCGTCCAGATCCTCGTGCGGGAGCGGCGGCGCGACGTGGCCGTAGGCAAAGCCGTCGTCGGGGCCCCGCCGGCTGTGGACCCCGGGGCCGGAGCGCGGACCGCTCGGCAGGCTCGCGCTCTGCGGCCGCCGCGCGTCCGGCGACGCCAGCACGGCGTACCACGGGTTTGTCCGCGCGAAGGCGGCCTCGCCCGGCGGAACGGCGCGCGCGCCGTCGCCCATATCCTGCGTCGCGTGAAACGCCTCGGAATCGGATGTGATCGTGATGCCGTTGCGGCTCGCGGGCCGGGCGGGCGGCCTGCGGCCCCGGCGGCGCAAGGGCGGTGGGGCCGGTGTCCGCCGCTCCGCGTACTTTATGGTGCGTTGCTGGCGGCTGGCCGTCGTCGGGCGCGCGGCGTAGTTCTTCGGGCGCTTAAGCTTCTTCTTTTTGCTGGGCGCTTTGGTGGGCATCCTGCCGCAGCGGTGGCGTCGTCGACGGCGTGCGGCAGCCCCGTCGGCGGGCAGCGCAGGCGTGGCGAAGGGCAGCCTCGACGGCGTGCGAGGGCGTGATGTCACGCAGCGCTGTGCACAGCGCGGCGCAGAGCGGCAACCCGAACTAACTGGGGCTACACGTGTCCGGGAATGTGGTACCCCCTGTATTCGAAGTCCAGGAGGACTGATAAAGAAACTGGCAGCTCTAGACCCGCCCACAAAAAATCTTCGATGAACCGCGAGAGAACTTGCGAGAGAGCAACAAACTTACAGAATACACTAACTATGCCCGCAGAAGCCGCAGCCCCCGCAGCAGCCCGTCGATCTTCTCGGACTCGGATGCCGGGGCGCTCCTCGAAGCGACGTGTTCGAAGAGCGCTTCTTCCGCCGTGCCCCGCGCCAAGACTTGATCGACGACGATAGGGCCCTTGCATCCCAAGCGATTGGCCCGGGACACGACCTGCTTGTCGTAGCTTTGGTCCCATATCGTCCGCAAGAGGAAAATATGCGTCACGAAGGGTAGGTCGAGGCCATGGCGGCCGTCGTGGTGGAGCAGTAGGACGCGTGCCGCGCCGCGGTCCAGCTGTCGCGTCTGCTCCGCCCCGTATGCACCGCCGCAGCGCGCGATTGTCTTCACTACTCGCGGCGGGCCACCCGCGACGAGCGACACAGTCTCCCCGACGGAGTAGACGCGCCCTAACCGATGATCACGCACTTTCTCCTCGAAGACTCGCGTCGGCGTGCCCTCGACCGCCGTGAGCACGAGGACGCGCCGGATGCACGTCTTACACCGGTCTTCGCTCGCGGCCCCACAGCTCGTGCAAAGACGATACGCAACGACGCCGCTCCGGAACTTGCGCAACTCGTCGGCGCGATGCGCCCCCCAGTGCTGCGCGACGGCGTCTTGCCCGAGTCGTAGGACGAGGTAGTGGCCAACCCAGTCCAAAATCTTCCGGTCTTCAGCAAATAGAATGGCGCGCACCGGCCGTGACGACATTCCCGCCCGAAACGCCGCTACCGCGGATTCCAGCCGATTTAACACATGGCGCGCCTTGGTATGGGCGTCGTCGACGACCGGTGGAGTCCACGCCGGCGCCGCAGATGCCGGCGCCGCAGACGCAGTTGTCGCGGACGCAGTTGTCGCGGACGCCGTCCCCGCGGTCGCCGCCCCCGCGTCGAAGGCCGCCGCGCGCGCCGCCGTGTCCTGCTCGAGCTGTGCCTCGCGCCACTTCAGCTCGACGCCGGGCTGCAGCCAGACAAAGGCTTCGGCGCCCGGCAGCTTCTGGCGCTTCGAAGCCACGTGCGCGT
>Ga0114994_10003211_pt1 | contig 11939 bp, 8 predicted proteins | sample ArcticOcean_MG_C_9_FD_87043 | JGI IMG/M metagenome (GOLD analysis project Ga0114994, IMG submission 87043) | Marine microbial communities from western Arctic Ocean - ArcticOcean_MG_CB2_152 | ecosystem: Environmental > Aquatic > Marine > Oceanic | place: Arctic Ocean: Canada Basin | collected... | reverse complement strand
TCGAATCACGTATGGGTCACAGCAGCACTGAGCCTCGGTGGTCCGGGGGGTGGACTTCAGTTCCACAGGCGTTTCACGACGCAGCGGTTCGATTCCGTCTGGGCTGCGACACACACAGTCGAGGGCGACACATCGCCATGAGAGGACGAGGTGGTCACGCGTTCCTTCCCCACCGCAGGGCGATCGCGGCGCCTTCGCGCGGTGCTCCGGCGACTACGCCGTGGTCGTGACGCACGACGAGGACAAGGGCACGACGAAGCTCCGCCTGCCCTCGGGCGGCAAGAAGTCGGTCAAGAGCAAGTGCCGCGCGATGATCGGCATCGTGGCCGGCGGCGGGCGCACGGACAAGCCCATGCTCAAGGCAGGCCGCGCGTACCACAAGTACCGCGTGAAGCGCAACGCGTGGCCCAAGGTGCGCGGCGTGGCCATGAACCCCGTCGAGCACCCGCACGGAGGCGGCAACCACCAGCACATCGGCCACCCGTCCACGACGCGGCGCGACGACGTGGCGGGCAAGAAGGTCGGCCTCATCGCGGCGCGGCGGACGGGCCGGCTCCGCGGCATCAAGAAGACGGCGGTCGACAAGGTTTAGAGTGGCGTGTAGCTGGGTTCTCTTTTAGTTTTACTATAGATGCTGGTTTTTATGCTGGCTAAGTTTGAGTAGCACGCAGGGCATATGCGCAGGTGTTTCGCAACTTCGCTCACGCTAAGTCGTCTAAGAACGAGTCCCGGCTCGCGAGGGCGTTCAGCTTCCCCATCTGCTCGTCCGAAAGCGGTTCGCCTCCTTCTGGACAAAATTTGGGAACGCGTAGGGGCAGGCGCCTGCGAGGAGTCCGTGCGTCGGTGCCGTTCTCTCGCGGCACACGACGGCAGGCGGTGGACGCCATCGAATCGAAGAGGACGCCGGCCGCGCGCGCGACGCTTCCGTCACGGCCACCTTGGTCGCGTGGAACTGCTTGATCACTTCTTCGACGGACATGTATGCAAAGTGCTGCGAGTGGATCAGGAACATCTGTTCTCTGTCGAGCTCGCAGAAGCGGATGCGAGCCTGGTCGTGCGCGTCGAGCCGCTGAGCATACTTGAGGAACGCAAGAAGCGCCGTGAGGAGCGCGTTTATGGCGGGGCGGATAGGACGCTGACTATAATTTCGTTGTACCAATAGCCAACGCCACTGTCGGGGAGGAGACCCACGACGGTAGCTATGGATATGCTAAGGATGATGGACGGGAGCATGAGTAAGTAATAACGGCGCTTGTAGAACCGCGCGGCCATCGCGTGGAGCTTCGCGAGCTGCGCCATCTCCATACGCAGCTCTGCGATGCTGACGAGTTGCCGCTGCGTCAGGTTCGTCGTCTCTGGCGACTCGTTTTCAAAGTCGCGCGGTATCAACTCGATGGACGAGAACCGGGCCTTGAGCTTGTCCGTGGAGCCGGAACAGTCGCTGATCAAGCCGGCCGTCGGCGCGTCGTCGCCGACCAACAACGCCGCTTCGTTTCTCTCCTGGGGCGTGAATTTTCTCATCGCGGCGACGCACAAAGCAGTGAGATAACACTTTTAACGCTTTTAACGCGGTTTCAAACGTCGTGACGGCCAGAGCGTCGTTCAGGGTGGTATCCTCGAGAATTTTAATCCCAGTGATGACGATGATGTCGTCTAAGCAGCACGAAACCCCGTGTGCGAAAGCCGCGCAAGCGCCCAGCCAAAACCCGTCTTGTGCACAGCACGCGCACGAAATTGCGCACGAACTAAGCCTACTCGACAACATCCGTCGAAGTGCTATGTTAAACGCCACTCATGGATAAGAGGACCCCAAACCTGGGTGCCCGAAACACTAGCTCGACAATTCGTCAAACCCGGATATATATTATCGAATATTACGTAAACTTCACCACGTCCAGCCCCACGCCGCCCGCCACGTCGTAGAACGCCGGGTCCGGCGGCAGGCGCCCCACCATGGCCCGGTCCAGGCCCGGCAGCACGTCGGGCGGCACGACGCGAAAGCCCATGGCCTCGTACCACCGGACCAGCTTCCCGGAGCCGCCGTCCCGCTCCACAAAAAGCATATACCGGTAGTCGAGCGCGCGGCAGGCGCGCATCGCCTCCTTGAACAGGACCTCGCCGATCTTCCGGCCCCGCGCGGCCGGCTCCACGAAGACCGCGACGCCGGCCGCGACCTTCGCCGTCCCGCGCCGCCCGTCGATCTCGACGTGCGAGGCGTCGCCCCCGTGGAGGATCGCGGCGAGGGCGTCGTCCGTGCCCGGCGTCGGCTCGTCCGGCAGGCGCACGAGGTAGTAGCCGAGCTCCAACCCAGCCTTGGTCACGGCGGCCGTCCGTAATTCGCCGTTTTTCACCGTGGTGGAGACCGTGGCGCGGTCGTGCCGCGCCGCCCGCGCGAAGGTCCGCTGGGACGCGCAGCCCTTGAGGAGTTTCCGCCACCGCCGCTTTTTTTGTAGGGGCGCGTAGAGGTGGTGCGGCGCCGCGTCCGCCACCGCGCGCAGCTCGTCGCCGGCGGCCGTGGCGACGCCGTCCGCAATATCGAGCCGCGCCGTCCGGATCGCGCGCGCGTTCTTGTATTCCGCGGGGAGGCGCCGCCGCCGCGCGAGGGGCCTGCGGCGATGGCGTGTGAGGGGAGCGGCGCGCGCGCCGGAGCGGGACGCCGGCCACGCACCGCGTCGGTAGTATGGAGGGACACCAGGGCCCGCGCACGTCGCCGGAGTCGGCGTAGAACTTGGTGCCCGCGCCCCGGTCCTTGACGGTGCGGACCTGGCCGTCGAAGTCGCCGTACGATGAAGTGGAGAGGCCGTACGGGGGGAGGCGGTTCTGCAGGGCGTAGCACGCGCCGTCGGCCGTACACGCGACCGTGACGACTCCGAGCGGCGTGGGCACGCGCCGCAGCGCCCCGGGCCGGGGCAGTTTATCTGCGTCGCAGACCTCGACACGAGGCGCGAGCGTCGGCGCATCCCCGACGCTCACCTCGGCCGCGTCCGCATTGAACCAGGGGCGTATGGCATGCGCGAAGGCGTCGCCGATCTCGACCGTGTAGCCGCCCTCGAGGCCGAAGATGACGGGCACGCCGAGGTCCTGGGCCGCGTCGCGCGCGGCCCGCCCGATGGTCACGTAGTCCGCAGGTTCCAAACGGCACTGCGCCAGGGGGTCGTCCAGCAAGGCGTCGAACCCGGCGCTCACGACGAGGAGGCCCCTGTCGCCCTTTGCCTGCGCGGATCGAAGCGTAACCACCGTACGCTCAAAGACGGACACGGCACCGCGGACCGCGACGCGCTCCTTGACGAACTGCAAACATGCGTCCCACGCGCCGCAAAACTCCGTACGATCGGCCCCGCGCGGCACGCACGCGTTCAGGCGGTTGCCCAGCATGCCCGCGTCGGTCGGATCGTCGCCCGTGTTGGGCCAGAGCGGCGCCTGGTGCGCCGACGCGTAGAGCGCGCTCGCCTCCTCGTCGGCGAAGGCCGCGACGCCGTTGCCGTGGTGGACGTCAAAGTCCACCAACGCCACCCAGTCGCAGCCCTTCACATCTAATGCATAAGCAGCGGCGCCGGCCGCGAAGTTGTAGAGGCAGAACCCGTCCGCCGTGTGGCGCGACGCGTGGTGCCCCGGCGGGCGGGAGAGCGCGACACCTAATTCATCAATCGTCGCGTGGTCGACGGCGTCCAGCCAGAGTGACTGGGCCCGCAGCATGGTCGCGTGCGAGCCGCGCTTCGCGTACGTGTCGACCGCCAGGCGCGTCCTTCCGAATCGGTGCCACCGCGACGCTTTTTTTACCCTTGCAATATGTTCCGCCGAGTGCACCCGGCGGATCGCGTCCTCGGCGTCGCCGCGCGGAGTCCCGAGGTACTGCCAGGTCGCGTCGGTCTTCTCGAGCACGCGCTTGCAATCGTCGACGCGGCGCGGCGTCTCCGGGTGGCCCCTTGCGTTGTTATGCCTGGCGTGTTTGGGGTCGAAGAAGATCTTGACGCCTCCGGGATGCAGTGCTACGACGGCGTGCGCTGCCGCGATCAATGCGTACCGCATCGTGCGGCAGTGCTGCAGTGCACTGCAGCGTTGCCTGTGCTTGACTGCGTGATGCACTGCCTTGCTGCAGTGATGCTCAGTACTGCCTGCGCTTTGCTGTGAGCGCTGTGCACTCGCAAGTTATCGTCGTGCAGCAGTACGCTGCGGATGTTAGGACGGCTTTTGCGATGTCGAAAAACCCGTGTGGTGCGTGAAACCCGCGTTGAGGCACGAAGCTCGGACGACCGACCGACCGACACGCGACCGCGACACGCGACGCGACGCGGCACGCGGCGAGACGCGAGACAAGCGCTCGGGGCAAGCGCGCGGTTGGTACCGACGTACTCATCGCTGGAGGCGAAATACAGTCGCGCGAAACCGAGCCCGACGCGTGAGACAAATGGTCTTCACCACCCGATGCCTGACTGGTAATAAATTGCCCTTGACTTGCGTCTTTGCGGCTGTAGCCATCGTGTTCATCCATGGCCTCACCCTAAATGTCGCGCCGAGGGAGCCGGAGCTCCGCGAGCCCGAGGCGCGCGCGTGGGCGGCGGCCGAAGACGAAGCGCCGCGGCCGAAGGCGGGCGTCGTCTTCATGTCGTACGCGGACCCGCGCACCGACGGCCACGGGAGCGGGCCGACGGAGGTCGTCCACGCGGGTCGATTGCTGAAGAAAATCATGCGACCGGCCTACCCCACGCTGCTGTTCGCGAACAAGGCGACGCTGGCGCACCGCCACGACCACGGCGTCTTCGACGACGTGCGCGAGCTCAACTTGAATTCGAGCCTCTATACCACGGAGCACGCCGGCGCGGTGCAGGCGCTCCTGTCGGCGGCCTCCGACGATCGCCGCCATGCGCTCTGCAAACTGTACGCGTATCTCCAGTCGCCGTTCCCGCGCATGCTCTTTCTCGACACCGACGTTTTTGTACTTCAGCCCTCGTTGGTGCACTCGCTGCTGGGGCACACGCTAAAGCTCGCCGACATCGTCGCGCCCGTCGACCCCGCGCACGACACCGTGCCCCACGCGCCCGTCTTAAGCTTCGGGATGCTGGCGTTTCAAGCCCACCATCCGGAGGTGCGGCGAATATTCTCGAACGCCGTCGTGCGAATGGGCCTGAAGCACGTCTACGGCACCGCGAGAAAGGAAGACCAGGAGGCGTTCTACCTGGAGTGGACGACGGGCTCGTACCATCACCTGCGCGTCATGCCGCTCACGGAAGAATACTACTGTCCCCAGGTGGAGCTGTCCAAGGACCGGACGAGCGCCGTCTGGACGACCTCGTGGTCGCTCGCGAAGGACGACCAAGGAAAATCAAAGCACCGGCCGTACGCGTGCCGCGCGGTCCACGGACATAAAAACGCACCCGGCGGGCGGACGCCGCTCGCGCTCCTCGAGTAGTCCGTTCGTTCTGTCTAATATTTCGTTAACAATGGCGTGGTGGCTTTGTATTGTCCCTAACCCCGCTGTCACCGCGAATGAAAAATAAACCACAAAGTACTTAACCCGCGGGGCTCCCCACCGCCCCCTCGTCCCAACGCACCGCCGGGGGCCAGTAGACCGCCGCTTCCTTGAAGGCCCGGAGTGCCGCGCGCGTCCGCAGGACCATCCACGACTCGTCGTCGCAGCCGCCCTCCCTATCATCGCCCGCCGCGTAGACGCGCGTCCGCAGCACCCGCCGCTGCGACGACAGCAGGTGGTCGTCAACTAATTTGAGCAAGTCCTCGCGCGTGACCGCCAGCAAACTCTCCGCGCGGAACTCGACGTGCGAGAAGCGGCGCCGGCCCGTCGAGACCTCGTGCCAGTCGCGCGAGATCACGTCCCGCAGCGCGCCGGGCCGCTGCAGGAGCTCTTGGGAGAGGCCCCGGGCCTGCCGCGTTATGTCGTCCTGAGTAAAATCCGCGATCTCCTCCCGTAATGCGAGTGTCCAGGCCTCGATCCGCGCTTCAATACCTTTGGGGTCCAGGCCCGTCGCCGACTGCACGCCGCACTGCAGCGCCACGGCGCCGGATACTACATCTAAACCCGCGTCGACCATGTACCCAAGCTGCTCCTTGGTCCGTAAGCGATCGAACGCCGACGTCGAGGCGATGCGCCCCAGCAACGTCGCGGCGCCGTCTCTTTTATTAGAGGAGCTCCAGCCCATCGACGCCGCGTCCGCGTCATCGCCCGCTCTTCCAACCTGGAACACCATCTGCACGGCGCAGTTCGGGTCACCTTCACCGGCGACTGGAGCGTCCGCGTCGCCCGCAAACAAAGTCTGCTTCCGCTCCGAATCTTCCGCTAAAGCTCGCAGTTCAATAACCGTGTCGCCCGCCGGCAAACGCAGGGCTTGATCCGGTTCCGGCAACGCGGCGTCTTTCGGCAACGCTATAGTACGTGCTCGCTGCGCAAATTTCTGAGCCCACGCGTCGTCCACGTTACCGGCCACGTAAATTTCGAGGTGCGCACTCGTCAGCCGCCGCTTGAGATCAGAGGCCGCCACCCCCACATCCGTGTCGGTAAAGGAGGCCGACGCGGCCCCGACCGAGTCCACGTCCACTAAATCGGCGTCGCCGTCGATCAAGCGCCGGGCCCAGCCCCCCGCGAGGCGTAACGGATCGTCCCGGATGGAGTCGGCGCAGCGCCGCGCCATGTCCTCCGCGTCCGAGAGGAAGGCCCGTTGGCCGGACTCTTTATCAGCGAAGCCGCAGTCGTCTGAATCTAACGCTTCCGTCAAACGGTCGGTGATCAATTCGAAGGCCTCGTAGGACCGTGCGTCGAACCCACTTACCCTCACCTCCAGGCCCCGCCGCGCGGCCTCCATCGTGAAACCTAATCCCGCCAACTGCGCGTCGTACGAGTCGTGATTTAAGGACGACATGAGCGCGCCGCAGAACGCCCGGTCGCGCGCCAATTCCGTAGCCGTGGACGGCTCCTTGAACCGGAACAAAGCGATGCCTGCCGTCTTGGGCACCCGCGGCACACTGGGAGGCGCCCGCGCGTAATCGGAGCGCTTCCACAGCGTCGTGGCCTCCGGTGTATTAGCCAAGCGCACCACGCCGCGCCCCTCCTTCACGAGTGGAGACGCCTTGGACGCGAACTTGTTGGGTAAAGGGAGCTTCAAAGAGGACGGCGAGGTCTGTTGCAACGACCACCGCGCCACCGTCTCCTCCATCAAAGCCGTGCCGTCGTAGGCCGCGCCGTGCCACTTTTCGGTGGACACGAGTGCCGTGTGCGACGACCGCACGTCGAAGACGACGCAGTTCTCCGGTGTTAAGGCGTCTAAGACGACTTGCGTCGCCTGGGGATCGTACGGGCCGACCAACGCGGGTCCGGCGATCGGGCTGCGGGGGTGCTCCCACAGGGCGTCCGCCAAATTAGAGGCCGTGTCCGCGGCGCCGCCCTTCTCCGAGAAGTCGAAGCGCACGGTGCCGAGGTCCGCGAGCTCCTGGTTGGCCGTCCCAAGTTCAGATGCGGACGCTCTTTGGATCACGCCGATCCAGCTCCACAGCAAATCCAGGACCTCCTCGCAGTGCGCGTCGCCGGCATCTGTTAAATCGACGGCCAACTCGAACAACTGGCCGCCGTCGTTCGCGACCGCCGCGCCGCACACGAGCGAATCGACCCAGCTCAAGGCTCTTAGCTTCGAGTGCAGCGTGTCCCGCCCCTCGTGGCCCAGTAAATGGCTCACGAGCACCTCGGGGTTCGGTTTGACGTCACCACTACCCGTTCGTAACTGGGCCCGCGGCGGCATCGGGAACAGGAGCTGCAGACTCCGCAGATCCCGCACCGGCGCGACGCGCACCCTTTGCGAAGTCTCCTTGCTCGTCCAGGCCGGGCCCAGCGCTTTGAAGGGCAGGGTACCCGAAGGGACGGCGCCGAAGCGGCCCGGGGCCGTCACCAGCGCCTCCAGGACCTCCAGCGACTCGCGGCCGACGACCGCTAATCTCATATTCGCGGACACGTAGTTCGCGCGGTTCCACTCCTTCAATTCGGCGTGCAGCCCGTCGATGCCGCCGGCCTCCTTCAACAACGTGTCCTCCGAACCCGTGGAGAAGCGCGCGAAGGGGTGGTCCTGGGCGGCCGTGGCCTTGAGGACACTATGTAATCGCCAGCCGTCGTCCTGCAGGGCCATGCGGTACTCAGAGTCGACGGCTTTGACCTCCCTCTCCACGGCGTCCTTCTCTAGGGTCGGCGCCACGAAGAACTGCGCCAGCCGGTCGAGCGCGCCATCTAGTTGATCGGCGTTCACATTAAAGTAGTAGCACGTCGTGTCGTCCGCGGTGTACGCGTTGCACCCGCCCCCGTTCGAACTAAGGTACTTCTCGTACTCGTCCTCCGCGGGGTACTTCTCCGTTCCTAAAAAAAGCATGTGTTCGTGAAAATGGGCTAAGCCTAGTAACGTGTCGTCGAAGCTCCCGGCTTTGACGCTGAGGGCGGCGCCGGCCTCGTCGGCGTCGGCGTCGGAGACTAGGGCGACTTCTAATCCGTTCCCCAATCTCAGGAGGCGGTACTGCCGCTTGTCTACACTTGGGCGTCTAAAGTTCGCGTCGTCCACCAGGATCTCCGTGTCGGCGACGGCGGCCGCTCTTAATGGTCCGAGGCGCCGCGTCGCATGCTTGAGCGGTTGCGTCGACTGCACTAATACGGCCGCGACGAGCGCGTAGCAGGCTGGCCACGCCATCCTTGCACGTGCCACGGCGTTGCTACACAGCTGCTCAGGTAGCTGGCGGCGCTTGGGTGCAACGCCGGCGTGAAAGTGTCAGTGCAATTACAAGCTCCTTGCAACGCTGCTGCGTCTTGCGCGATAGCAAAGACGCGCCACTTACTTGATGCACGGGTTTAAGTGACGGGTTTTCATCGGTCCTTGCATGCCATCGCCAATAGTAATATACACTTACACCCCAATCCTTCAGGGAAGGTTCGCGAGGGCCTTCGCCCGCCGTTTCTGCGACGCGGCGATGGCCTCCGCGAGGCCGGAGAGGCCGTCCACCTTGGGGGCCGCCGGCCCGAGCGGCGCCGCTTTCTTGAGAGCCACGCCGGCCTTCAACTGGGCCATCAGGTCGCCGCCGCCGGCGGGCCTCGGCGCCACTTGCTTCGCCGGCTTCGGCAGGACGAGTTTTTGAGGTGCTGGGGCCGCGTCTGGGAATAACAAAGCGGGGTCGACGCCGTCGGCGCGCATTTTCTGCTCCACGGCGCCCTGGGGCAGGTGTATCTTCAGCATCTTCTCGTACTTGGCTAAGGATGCGTCGCCCGACGCCGGCGCCGGGGGCTTGGGCCGCGGCGGCGGCGGCGGCGGCTTGGGCCGCGGCGGCGTGGGGGGCGGCGCCAGCGACGACACCGGGGCGGGATCGGACGGCGCGGCTGCCACTAGCGCGGGCGCCGCCGCGGGCGGCACCGGCGCGGATGCGGCGTCGAGGCGGTCGCCCCAGGTCCGTCCCGCGTCGGGCGCCGGGTCCGCCTTCTTCGGCGAAGGCGTCGGCGGCGACGCCGCCGGGAAGAGCCGGCGCGCCGGCGACTGGACGGCGTCGTAGAACACCGGCGAGGGCGTCTGCTTCGGCTTCTGAGAAGTGGCCGGCCCGGGCGGCTCGGGCGTCCGCGGCGGCAGGGGCGGCGCGACCCTGTCGAACGCCACGCGCTGCGAGACGCGCTGCGGGAGCGGCGGCGCTTCCTTTCGATCCACGGTCGAGAGCCGGTGCTGCGCGCGCGTCGAGACCGTGGCCACGGCCCACTCGATGGCCGCGCGCCACCGCTCCAGTTCGTCGTGACACGCAGCCCGCAGCTCCAGCGCCCCGGGCCGCGGCGCGCCCGTCGCCGCGTCCACGAGCAGGGACGCCACGAAGTAGCACGGGTCCTCCAGACCTTTGGCCCGGCCTCTGAAATGCTTGGACGACGCGTCGTCCGAGACGCGCGTCGCGGCGCCGACTTTTAGCGCCCCCTTACAATGTCGCCGGTCTCGGTCCGCGTAGTAGGTGAGCGTGCCTGTGACAGGGTCCAGATCGACGAAGCGGTCCTGCCACTTGCGCCGGCCGAACAGCGAGGTGCCCCCGCCCTTTTTTAGGAGGCACCCGCGGCACCTAAGAACAGTCCCGTCGTGGGTCCGGGCGTCGTCTACCACCTGAGCACAGGGCGCCTCCCGCCGAACGACGCGCGTCGCGCCGGACTCCAAGTTGACCTGGATCATTCGGGTCGGCGGCGGCGTGGGCACCCGGTCACTTATGGCATACGCGCCGAACCGCACCTCGAACTCCCTCAAACCGATCGGGTTCTGGGGGCACGCCAGCTTCACGCAGTCGACGCCCCGGGCGAAGGCGTCCTCGAGGAGCCACGCCTGCTCCGGGGAAAAGGGCTCCAAGTTACCTTTTCCGTCGTAGTGGCCGTAGGAACTGAGCGCGGGCGCGTCTTTTATAGAAGGCGGCCCTTTGGGCGGCGTGGGCGGCTCCTGCCGCCAGGGCGGCTCCCGCTCGCTCGGCCCGAGCGGCGCCGCCGTCTGGAGCACCTCGTCCACGGACCAGCCCGTCGCGCCCGACGCCTCGTGGCAGTAATACGCGTAGCCGTTCGCCTCGTCGAAGCCCGCTACAATACCGGCGGGCAGGGGCACGCCGGCGGCCTCTTCTTTTGTCCAGCCGCTCGCGCCGCTGGCCGTGGACATAAAGTAATGGTTGCCGCAGCCGTCGTCTACTTCCATTACATGGTCCATTACAGGGCCGTCGGTGGCGCGCGGCCCAAGGGGCTGCTGCCCCTCCCTGACCTGGGTCTTCACAGCCTCGAGGCGCGCGCGCCTCGGTCACAGCGAGTACCGCGGCTGCGTGTCCACTCTGCCGTACCAGGAGCTGGCCGTAGAGGCTTGGCACAGAGCACACTCCTCTTCCGAGCCTGGGTCTGGCTTTTTGACTCGAACCCGAACCCGACCGTGGGGTCTGGTGGACGTCGTATTATTCCTCTGCACGGCCGCGCATCGCGTCTCGGCTCCACGAGTAGATGGGCGTCTCGACCTCCCATTGCTATCTCATTGCTGCGGGTTTTCTCATCAAAATTTTACCAGGTTTCACCGTTTACGTCTTGACGTCAAATTATTCCCAGCGGATACGCGACTTTGCCAGAGCTCAAGCTCGACACGTCCGGTTCCGGCTTGCCCAAGTCCATCCGCAGCGCGCGCCGCGCGGTGCGAGCCGGTGTGCTCTAAGTCTTGAGAAACAAATGACTCGGCGACGAAGCAGCCTGGCCATCGCCCTCTAGCGTCTCCGCGATTAGCTCAGTCCTCTGATTCCACACTGGCACGCCGAGGCTGCATTGAAATGTCGAGTGTATGACAGTTAGGAGGGGCGGACTCTACTTCCCGAGCCCGAGCGCGAAGGCCACGCGGCGCCGCTGCAGCCGCGCCGTGACGCCGATGTCCTCGAAGGTCTCGTCGAGCTCCTCGGGGCTGAGCGACGCGAGGAAGGCGCCGTCGCAGGCCTGCTCCTCGATGGCCGCGGCGGCGGCGGCGAAGCCCGGGCCGACGGCCGCGATGAGCGCGGCGACGCCGGCGGCGTCGAGCGTCGCTAAATCGGCCGCCAGGCTCGACCCGCGGTTGCCGAGGTGCACCTCGGTCGTCGCGGGGCGCACCGGGGCTGCCGGTGCCGGCGCCGCGGGCGCCGGTGCCGCGACGGGCGGCGGCGCGGCCACGGCCGCGGGCGCGTCCACGGCCTCGGCGACCATGACGTCGCGCGCCGACTTGATCTGGTCGGCGACCTGGCCCTGCACCTGGGCCGGGAGCGGGTTGTCGAGCTGCACCGAGCCCGCGTAGTGCATCAGCCCCGAGAGCGCGCCCTGGACGACCTTCTGGTCCTCGCCGGCCAGCGCCTCGCCCGCGGCGGGCGGGCCGTTGATGGGCCAGCCCGTGGCGTCGCGCGCGACGGGTGGCGGCGGTGCGGCCGCGACGGGCGCGGGCGGTGCGGGCGGCGCC
>Ga0114994_10003207_pt1 | contig 11945 bp, 13 predicted proteins | sample ArcticOcean_MG_C_9_FD_87043 | JGI IMG/M metagenome (GOLD analysis project Ga0114994, IMG submission 87043) | Marine microbial communities from western Arctic Ocean - ArcticOcean_MG_CB2_152 | ecosystem: Environmental > Aquatic > Marine > Oceanic | place: Arctic Ocean: Canada Basin | collected... | reverse complement strand
GATATATCAGGTGTACCAATCTTTACTGTTAATTCTTCAGGTGTTGTTACTGTTGATGATACATTACATGTTAAGGGTGATGTTATTGCATACTACGCATCAGATAGGAGATTAAAGGATAACATTAAACCAATTGAAAATTCAATTGACAAGATTAAAATGATCGGTGGTTATGAATTTGATTGGAATTCAAAATCAAAAAATAATCATGGTCATGATGTGGGTGTTATTGCACAGGAAATTGAAGAAGTATTACCTGAACTTGTTGGTACAAGAAGTGACGGATTTAAAGGTGTTAAATATGAAAAATTAACAGCACTATTGATACAAGCAAATAAAGAATTAATTGAAAGGGTGGAAGAACTCGAATCTAAACTTAAGAAATAGATGTCAATTCATAGAGGACCAAATACGAAAAAAGGTGGGTTGATGTTCGGATACGATACTGGATATGGGGTATCAAATAACACCACATCCACAAGGTTTTATCCAGGAGAACCAACAGTTAACTATACTACAGACACACCATCTCAAGGTGGTTGGACAGGTAATTATGATGTTGTGGACTCGTCTTTAAAAAAGTTTAAATTTAATATCACCAACTTCAACGGTGTGGCGGGTTCTGGCCAAGGGTGGCGTTCATTTACTTGGGATTTACGTGCATATGCGGGACAATCTGTAACCATATCGGGCACAGTTGAGGTACCTGATGAAACCAACGGAATATTTGCTTGGATAAGAATGGGGCAGACTAACACACATACAAATAATGGTAGTGGTGTCGGCACATATATGGGATACTCAGTAGCTAGCGAATATATACATAAAAATACAAAAACAAAAGAGCGGATAAGTTGGAGTGGTACGTTAGGTAACTCAGGTACAGCAAGTCAACCATCAGGTAATGTTGGTTTTACAGTGTGGTACAACGGAGGTACATCTGGAATTGCTGCGGGATGTGAAGTCTCAAATATTCAAATAGAGTTACACCCACATGAAACACCATTTGTTAACGGCACACGATCATCAACAGAGTCACTAATAGATCTAAAAAGAACAACAGATATTGACGTATCCAGCATGTCATTTGACTCTACAGGTCAACCAACATTTGATGGTACAGATGATGATATTGATTTAAAGTCTGATGTAACCTTTAAAACATCAGGTGGGTGGACTGTGGAATCCGTTGCAAGGTATAATTCCGTAGCTGGTGGATATAATAACGTCACTTCTCCCGCAAATTTTATAGGTTCCGACTCAATTTCATATAATAGTTGGTACTGGTCAGTACTTAGTGGTAAGTTGGCACTATGGAATATATCACCTGGCGTGTGGAAATATGGATCAACTACACTACAACAAGATACGTGGTATCACGTAACAATAGTATGTTCTGACGATGGAACATCATACCAAATGTATTTAAACGGTGTCGCTGAAGGTGGTGACCACACAACATACAGTTGGAATCCATCTTATTCGGGATTAAAAATAAAGTACATTGGGAGAGGAAATAATAGTAATGTTAGATTAGTTAATGGTGATATAGCAATTACTAAAGTTTATGGTATGGCACTTACACCTGAAGAGATTAAACAAAATTTTAACACATATAAAAACAGATTTAATATATAAAATTATGGCATTTGAAAATAGAAGATGGTTGGTCATACCAACAACAATAGTGGAATCAGTCGATTTCAATGAGGTCTTGGAGAAAGACATTAATAGTCTAAGAAAGTCTGTTGATGGAACCAAAACTTTTATAAAATACGAAATAAATGAAGTGTTGGAAAAATACACGGAAGAGTATTATGATGCTGAGGATCCAACAATTGTACACACTAACACAATTGAAGTTGGTATATACGGAAGACCTTCAATTTATTCGGAAGAGTATAATGAATATAACCACCAAGAAATTCTTAATCTTTTAAGTACTTCTGAGTGGACACCAGATGATATAAATTAATATAATGGGAGTATCTTCAGGACCTAAAATAGTTAGAAGTGGATTAACATTCGCAATAGACTCTGGCGCTTCGATAAGAGGTTTTAGTCGGAACGGGACTGCGGGTTTAAATAACACCTCAAATTCAATAAAGGATCTGATTAGTAAACTTGAAATGGATTTATCAACTACGAGTTATTTAGAAGGTGTTGATCTTTACACTTTATACGGTATAACATATCCTGAAGGTAACTATACCCCCGCCAGTCGAGACGGAATAACGTCGGGTTTTAACAATATAAGTTCGGGGTTACTATATGATGCAAGTAGGTCACTCAATTATTATGTTCATGATGGTACCTCATGGGTATCCAGTTCATATTTTAATGGGTTGAGGCAAGGTGGTCATTGTTATGATTTATACTCAGGCCATGTTGATGAATCAAACAAATTCTTAGCTGATTATGATGTAATAAAAACAAACTACCCCAATTCTACACATATTTTAATAGGTAGTCATGCTTGTCAAAATTTTGATGTTACGGGTATTAGAGAGACTTTCGTTGATTTAGGTGCTCCGAAAGATGTTTTAACGTGGGCCAATGGTACATGGAGAGAATTTGTTTTGGTTGGAAGACCCGGTTTAGGTGCGGGAAATGCGTTTGGATGGGTTTATCAGAACGAATCCGCGGAAGTTGCACATTTAAATAGTGCAATACCTTATGAGAACCCTCTTGGGAATACTTCATTTGATGGTAGTGATGATTATATCGATATCGGTTCTGACATAATGATTTCACCCAATAATAAAGGATGGACAGCGGAGTATGTTTTTAACACCGATAGTGCATCCACATTACAACATTTCAATTCAGCAGAAGCGGATGATTTTAACGCAAATTGGTTAGCATTATATAATTCAAAATTGGCGGTATGGAATGTAAGTCCTGGGTATTGGAGATATGGTAGTACAGTGTTTCAATCTAACACATGGTACCACATTGCATTTGTACAAGACCCTGGTGGAACAAACATGAGGTTTTATGTGAACGGTGTTGCTGAGGGAGGTGACCATGTAGGAAATTCATGGACAGCATCTTACAGTTCTTTAAAAACACGATATATCGGTAGATATGAACATGCGGGTGGGTATAGTAGATATTTCAACGGTGAAATACCAGTGGTTAAATTTTACAAAGACGCTTTATCTTCTGATGAAATAAAACAAAACTATAACTCATACAAAAAAAGATTTAACATATAATGAATATAGGACCTAAAATACATAAAGATAACTTAGTATTATGTTACGATGCGTCGAGTACTCGATCTACTTTAAGGACTCATCAACGTAACAATATACTTCCCGATCCTGGTGCTTGGGTTACAGGTACTGGTGGTTCATCGGGTTATGGTGGTAATGGTAGTAGTACTGAACAACTTAGAGTTTTAGTTGGTGATGATCCGTGGGATAGAAATTCCGTTGTATGGAGAACAACTCCCGATGCCACATCAGGAGCTGATGGTGGTTGGAACAGTAGTTATTATACTGTTGATGTACAATACACTTATAGATACTCTGTTTGGGTTAGAAGACATACCTCAGGAACGGGAGGTACTTTTTACATGGGGATGAATCCAAACCCAATAAGAAATGATAATGGATCTTCTCAAGGTAATCCTTACTTTACATACCCATCTATTGCGTCGTTAACCGAAAACGTATGGTACTTAGTTGTTGCTCATGTTTTTTACGCGGGTTATAATGGTAAAAGACATCCTAAGTCGGGATGGTATGAAAACGGTATTAAAATATCAGACAAAAGTTATGGTAATGTTGGTAATCAAGATTCAAGGTGGTCAGATACCACAACATCTGCACGACACAGGGCTTACCACTATTACACAACAAACACATCATCGGGTATTGAATTTGCATACCCAAGAATTGATAAGGTAGATGGAAATGAACCAACAGTAGAACAAATGTTGTTTAGAGGAGAATCTGGAGTACATAATTTAATTACAGACTCAACCAACCCTGTAATTACACCATATAATAGTGGGTCGTATGGTCAAATTAGTGATAATTATCGACATTTGAATTGGTTCAACATGGACGGAACTGACGATTATATATCTCTTCCTTCTACAATTCAAAAAACCACCTCACAATCTTGGACTGTTGAAATTGTTTTTAATCCGTGGGATCAATCCGATACAAGTTGGAATGGTATATTCGGAGGTAATTTAAGTTATGGTGGTTATTGGATGTTCCATTCAGGAAACTTAACATATTATGAAGGGTCTACAACTGCTGCGGGTACACAAATTACATATACAAGTTTAACCAAGTCATCTCATTTTACTGCGGGTAAGTTTCATCATTTAACTATTTCATATAGTAGTACAGGCACTAATACGGGAACGTATAATATTTATTTAAATGGTGAGGATTTCACGACCTTTAATAAGACGTTTTCCTTTGGGTATAGTTTAGGTCTTAATTCGATTGGTAGGGGTGATGGTAATAGATATGGAACTAACAATGTCGCATCTTTTAAGTTGTGGGATGAGGATTTGACGGAAAGTCAAATTTCGGGTAATTATGAGGCTCATAAAAATAGATTTGATATGGGTACATACCCAATGTAAGAAAAGAATATTATGGGTATAATTCCATCAACAGGGACAGAAATTAGTATGGGTAGAATATCAAGAGCACTTGGTACTACATCGGCATACCCACCACCTGTAGGTACTGACATCAAACTTAACGGTACTCTCGGTATTAATAGAAGTAACGCAACTACTAACATATCCGACATAGTTTCGGGATCTTCAACAGAAGAATCAAGTGATTTTGGTGGGTTAGATACACCAAACACATATTAAACTTTATTATACTGATTTAATTCCTTATATTAATGTTATGAGGAGTCTTTATGAATTACTTTATATAAAATGGTCGGGTATTGACTACGATAGGGATAAACTAAATAGATTTATATTAAATCTTAAGGTTTATAGGTTCCTATCTGTCTTTTCGTCTAAATTTAAAGATCAATATCGAAAATTAAAGGTAATCCACGGTATGTACGACATGGTGAAGTTAGAAAAACTTCATAATGGGGATGAAGAGACAATAAGGATGTCTATCATCGAAAAATATTCAAGAATTGGATCTGTTGAACTTCTAATCAACGGTGTTTACACAAAAGAAACATATACAACTATCACGAACCTACCAATTGAAGATTTTCAGTTGGTCACTAAACGTGTGCAGGAATTAATAAAGATTGCTCAAAGTGTAACGACTCAAGACGACACTGTATCTGAAAGTACACCAGGGACATGAAGAAAAACATATATTCATCATCAATGTGGGATGGTAGGAAATTGAAAGTATCAATATTAGTACCAACAAGGGATGTGGTACATTCACAATTTGCATTCTCACTTACACAATTAATAAAAACAACAGAAAAATCTAACATCGAGACCTATCTGTTCTTCGATTCAAGTACAATACTTTTAAACCAAAGGGAAAGGTTGGTTAAAATGGCAATGGAAGTGGAGTCCGACTATATTCTATGGTTAGATAGTGACATGACTTTCCCTTCAACCACACTTTTAAGACTACTGTCACACGAAAAAGATATTGTGGGGTGTAACTACCTAAAAAGGTCAAAACCCGTTAAACCCGTTGCATATACAAATGTTGGTGATTGGGATAGTTGGGTTCCGATGGAAACAAAAGATGAATTGGTTAAAGTTGAGGGTGTTGGAATGGGATGTATTCTTATGAAAACAGATTTGTTTAAACAATTAGAAAAACCCTACTTTGAGTTTAGATATAAAGAGGATACTGACGATTGGTTTGGTGAGGATTTTATTCTGTTTGAGAAGTTAAGAAACTCGGGTGGTGAAATCTTTATTGACACACTTTTAAGTAATGAGATTGGTCACTTAGGGATTTATTCTTTTGGTAAATAGATTTGATTTAACGTAGACTTTCTTTTATCGTTTTTTTTTCTTATATTATAACTTATGGATCACATAGGTTTCGGTATGATGTGCTTCGGTAAAGAAGTTTACTTTAAGGGCACTCAGGAAAAAATAAAGAACCTCTTAGATAGAGGATACTCGTGTTATGTATTAACAGACGACACCGACTTCTTTCTAAAGAAGTTTTGGGGTAGATCGTTGCATCTAATCCCTTACAATAGAAATTACAAATCTTTTTATGATAAAATTAGTTTAATAAAGACTATTCATGGTAAACATGACATAGCGATTTTATTAGATGCTGATTTACATATTATTAATTACGACCTTTTTGATAGATTAGAGAAGTACGACTTTAACGAGGGTGTTTCGTACGTTGATACGTTACTAAACCATAGTGGTAAATTCAAAACAGTTGGTGATATACCAATGGAAGGTGATGAATGGTTAGAGTATGGAAAATATGTTACCCAATTATACCCAAATATTAAGGATATTGAAACTTTATGGGAATACTTCATCATATTCAATAAAAAAGGGTTTGATTCTGAAAAATTCTTTAACACATATGAAAAACTACAAGTGGTTAAGGAATTTTGTGATGTTAAGTTAGAAAAAGAGGTGTCAGGTGCTGGTGAAGGGATATCAATCTCTGTTTCGTGTTTAGTAAATGATATACCAATACAAAAAGATAATAGATTAGTCTCACTAACAACTAATACCTTAAAACCAATAACAAGACACACACCTACCAGTGAAATACCCGATTATTTAAAATGATAGTTGATCAAAACTACATAGAGAATAATATTACAACAGATAATGGTAAAAAGTTACCATACTTGTGGACTCACGGTGCGACGAAAGAACACATGGGTGATGGGTTATTAGTTTACTCTTTAATCCAACATATGAGATACAAAAACTGTGTCTGTATTGGATCAGGTGCAGGTTATATTCCGAGAATCATGACTCAATCACGAATTGACCTACACAAACAAAACATATTTGAAGGTGATCCTGCATATAGTTGGGGTGACATAGGTTCAACCTACGTTGTGGATCCGTGTAATGGAGTTGGTGGTGAAACAAACATAAGTGATGAGGATGGGTTCTATCGAACTCACTTCTATCCTCGTTTTATAAAAGAAACCTCGGAAGAGGCGTACTATAATTTCTTCATTAAGGAGGATATCAAAGTTGATATTCTTTTTATAGATGGGGACCATTCATATGAAGGTGTGAAAAAAGATTTTGAGTTGTATTCGAAGATATTAAACCCTAACGGTTTGATAATTATTCACGATACTGATAAAACATATTCCGAAACCTTAATCGTATCAGAAGACGCAAAAAAAGATTTTTTCCCCTTCGATGGTCCACATAGACTTGTTGAAGAACTAAAAACAAACAAAAAGTGGGTGGTTACTAACCTTTTTAATCACGGAACCATAAAAGACAAACCATCCTCAACAGGAATAACAATAATAAAGAGAAATGATTAGATTACTATGTGTGTTGGGTCATGGTCATGAACTATTACCACACTTTATTGAACATTATACAAAATATGTTGATGAACTACAATTTGTGATATACGAATCCAAAGCATCACCACGTATTTTAAGTAGATCAAAACCAATTATTGAAAAATACGATAATTGTAAAATTATAAAGGTGGTAAAGGAACGAGAGTTTGATTGGGAGAAAGTGACAATTCTTTACAATATGTTTAAGTCAAAAAAGAAAAACGACTGGTGGGTTATTGCGGATATTGATGAATTTCATCTATACCCTAATAATAATTTAGAAACGTTAATTGATGATTGTGAAAAGAATCTATGGTCAATTGTGAGAGGTGGATTTATTGATCGTGTAGGTCTTGACGGATCATTCCCAATGATACCAAAGGAAGGAACATCAATTTTTGAGACATTCCCAATGGCAGGATTCTTCAGACACCCCATGAGTGGTGCATGTCCAAATAAAGTTGCAATATCTCGTGGTGATGTTAAGATAACGAATGGTCAACACTACGCAGAAATAAATGGACAGACAACATGGAGATGGCAAGGTTGGGGTCACCCACTTATTGCACCACCTGAAACACATTCGGTTCAAGTACACCATTTTAAATGGGATGAGACATGTGGAACAAGGATTAAGTCAGTTGCTGATTTAAATGAGAAGTATTCGTATTCGAAAGAGTACTATCAAATGTACGATCAACTTAAAAAGAATAACTTTAAAATAAACACAAAATTAAGGGAGTACTTTTTCTTAAAATGTGAAGAAGATAATTTTACTGAATATAAACATTGGAATAAATTAATGAAAAAAATAACAAGTATTTAACTATGGCAAAAAAAACAACAGATGAAATTTCTCCTATGGAACAGGAGATTTTACTACTCGAAAAGAAAAAAGTAAAAGCATTGGAGAGAATTGCAAACTCAGTGGATGCATTAACAATTTGGTTTGAGGAAATCGATAAAAAATCGTGGGACGAAAGAATGCAATTTTATTTACATGAGTGGCATAAAAATACCATAGGAGATAATGAGTCAAAAGACTAATCATAAATTAGGTGTCATTGTTCCGTATAGGGATAGGTATGATCATTTAGTATCTTTCAAAACATCTATATCGAAAGTGTTAGATAAATCGAACATCGATTACGTTTTGATAGTTATTGAGCAAGATGATGCAAAACTTTTTAATCGAGGTAAACTTCTTAATGTTGGATTTAAAAGAGCACTCAAAGAAAAATGTGATTATGTTGTTTTTCATGATGTTGATATGTTACCTATTGAGGTGGATTATTCCTACTCAAGTGTACCCGTACATTTAGCCACTAATTTTATAAGTCAGGAATCATCATCTGAAAGAGATATTTTTGATTCATATTTTGGTGGTGTAACGATGTTTCCTATTGAGGATTTTCAAATTATAAATGGTTACTCAAATGTATATTGGGGATGGGGGTTCGAGGATGATGATTTATTCAGTAGGTGTGTTGGTAAGGGAATACCTTACGACACCAAGGTTATTGATGTGAAGGGTGGAACAGGGGTTTCGTTAAAATTTAATGGCACCACAGCACACGTTAAATCTAAATTCAAAGGAGACTTATCAGAACAAACTACTTTTTTAATAACCATTAACAATGAAGATGTTGTGTGTGATGTTGACGAACCATACGATCGATACACAGTACTTTCAATACCGACCTTAGACTTTTCAATTAGTTATGATTCGTTTAGAAGGTTTAAAGTTCTTTTTAAAGAGGATGGTGAATGGGTATATATTGATAGTAACTTAATACAACCACAAAAAACAACACTATTGGTTACAATCGATAACCACAGGAAACAAGTTAAATTTTATCAAGATGGTGAAATGGTGGGTGAAACAAAATTCAAAAAAGATTTTAAAAAGACCACAGGTAGTCCGTTATATATAGGTTCTAAAAATGGTAAAACAGAATTTTTTAAAGGTGGTATCTCACAGGTTGCAATATTCAATAACATTCTTTCTCAAAAAGAAATTGAAGAAGTATCTAAAAACGATGTCTTTAGTTTGACAATGCCATTTGGTGATTATCACTCAGATGGTGAACTAACACAATACTACGATATGAAACAAATAAGAGAATATCGTTTAGTGGATTTATGTGGTGAGGGTGAAAGTTCTGAAATTGTTGACTGTGAAGTAATCAAAAATGAATATCAAACAGAAAAAACATTAAACCTACCATTTAGGAGAAGATCCATTTTTAAATCTTTACCACACCAAGTTTCGGGTTATCAAAATGGTGGTTGGTCTGATGTTAATATTAGGTATAATCAATTAAGATTCCATAATGAAGTTGAAAGGGGTTATAGAGATCCTGATGAAGATGGTCTTTCTAATTGTGATTATAATATTTGGTCAGACGAAAAAGTCGCTAAACAAATACATTTAAACGTTTCAATATGACGCATAAATTAGGTATATGTATACCATATAGAAATCGGGAAGAACACTTAAATAAGTTAGTGTCATCATTAGGTCCTTTTTTGGAAAAGAAAGGAATTGACTATACGTTCTACGTTGCCCATCAAGTTGATGATAAGTTATTCAATAGAGGGTCAATGAAAAATATTGCGGCGTTGGAAGCATTTAAAGATGGTTGTGACTACGTTGCGTGGCATGACGTTGATATGTTACCACATGATGATAATTGTGATTATTCATATCCCGAAACAACACCGATACATATTGCAACTAAATTATCTAAATATTCATACTCGATGGGGTATGAACAATATTTTGGAGGTGTTGTGTTGTTTAATAAAGAACAAGTTGAAAGAACCAACGGATATTCTAATGGATATTGGGATTGGGGTCAAGAGGATGATGATTTATTGTGGAGATGTAAATTTGAGGGGTATGTAAATGAAAGAGTGTCACAGGAATTTAAAAACAAACGAGTTGGTAAATTTAATGGTGTAAATTCATCAATACGAACACCAATGAATAGAACTATCAATAGTTGTCTACATAATGACCATACTATCTCAATATTAGTTAAATCAGAGCAACAACCTGAAAAGGTACCAATTTGGTTAGTAGGTGATGAGAAACGACAATTTATTGAGTACCCAATACTAAGGAAAGAAAACAGTTGGACGTGGGGGTTATCATTTAATAATTCAAGAGCGTATAGTTCATTATATCATGATAGAAATTCTAATCCAATGTACAATTGGATGAAAAGGAATGAAGGTGAGTGGTCATGGATCACCACATCCTTTGATTCTGAGAAAGATGAGTTATATATGTTTATGAATGAACAAATGGTCTCAAACGATGGTGACATTATAATCAATAAACCGATTAGTTTATCTGGTAAATTAAAAACTCATTTATCAACCTCACCATTTATATTAGGTTCATGTCAACATACAGGTAATCATTTTAAAGGTGAGATTGCAGGTTTTAGGGTTTATGACCGATATTTCAATAACTTTGAAGAATGTTTTAAAAACACCGAAGACCTTATCTATGAATATGACTTTGAGGATGATATTGATATCGACGTAAGAAACGTTGAATTTGAAAATAAAACAATCTCAATTAATTCAACAACCTTACCACATAGAAGAGAAGGTAGTTTCTATTGTCTACCACACGATGATGAGGGATTTGTTAATGGTAAGTGGGCTAAAGGTGAGACCACGGCAAGAAATGAAAAAAGGTTTGTTACTGAAATGCAACAAAGAAAAATCGATTATAAAAAGGATGGTATTAACACTGTTAAATATGAACTTGTAGAAGTCATTAACCATTCAATAAAATGTAAAATATTCAACGTAAAATTATGAGTCATCCTGAAGTAGAAAAATTTGAGAATTATAAAAACGAATTAAACAAAACTGGTTGTGGTTTTTGTTTAGCTAAATGGACACAAGTCACCACTCACTTGCATTTAGGGAGAACACATTCATGTCATCACCCTGACACACACCAAATACCGGTAGAAGAAATAAAAAGAAATCCATCCGCTTTACATAATACTCGTTTCAAAAAACAGAAGAGAAAAGAAATGTTGGATGGTAAGAGACCCTCGGAGTGTGACTATTGTTGGAAGGTAGAAGATAACTCTAATCAAATATCTGATAGGGTTTATAAGTCTCACGAACCATGGTCAAAACCACACCATAAGGAAATTAAAGAAATGGATTGGAGAGAAGATTACAATCCGAAGTATATGGAGGTTTCATTCTCTAATAAATGTAATTTCAAATGTTCGTACTGTGGACCATCATTTTCGTCGTCATGGGCTCAGGAAATTGAAAAACATGGACCCTACCCAACCACAGATTTATTTAATAATTTTGATTGGTTAAAACAGTCGGGTAGAATGCCAATACATCACAAAGATTACAACCCATATGTTGAGGCGTTTTGGAAATGGTGGCCAGATTTGTATAGAGATCTT
>Ga0114994_10003204_pt1 | contig 11947 bp, 9 predicted proteins | sample ArcticOcean_MG_C_9_FD_87043 | JGI IMG/M metagenome (GOLD analysis project Ga0114994, IMG submission 87043) | Marine microbial communities from western Arctic Ocean - ArcticOcean_MG_CB2_152 | ecosystem: Environmental > Aquatic > Marine > Oceanic | place: Arctic Ocean: Canada Basin | collected... | reverse complement strand
TAGGGGCGTTTTCTTAAGGATGCTAGCGACCCGCTTAGTCAACGCCTCTTCCGAATATCTATCGGCGGCAAAAGTGTTCCCCGCGCACAGTAGGCTCAGAATTAGAAAAATGGTGTTTGTGTATGGATTGTGGAGTGAGAGTTTCAAGAAGTGCACTTGGGTTTCCTTGGGCGAGTCAAAGCATTATGGTAACTGGAAAGGAGGAATTATTTATGTCTGAATATGAATGCATGATAGTGGAAGTATCAGACCATATCGCCACATTAACTTTGAATCGACCCGAGATTATGAACGCCATCAACTGGCAGGCATACGCGGAGCTTGAGGAGATTTTTTTGAATCTTCAGAAAGACCCTGAGATCAGGTGCATTATTCTAACGGGCGCCGGTAGGGCGTTTTGTTCCGGGGATGATGTCAAAGAAATCATGGTGCAGGGAGGCGGCAGTAAAAGGCTCAGAGACATACGCCCTGGAACGACGCCTGCTGCAAGGGCTATTCTGGATTGTGATAGGCCAATCATTGCGGCGGTCAATGGTGCGGCAGTTGGATGGGGTATGGATATGTCTCTGATGGCCGATTTCAGGATTGCATCAGAAAAAGCAAAATTTGGTGAACTGTTCGTGAAGAGAGGCCTCGTCGCCGACGTGGGCGGAATGGTTCGACTCCCTAAACTCATTGGTCCACAGCGCGCTGCAGAGTTGCTGTTTACCGGTGAAGTCATCAGCGCCGAGCGCGCGCTTGAGCTGGGTATTGTTATGAGTGTTGTGCCGCATGAAGATTTGCTGGACGAAGCAAGGGTGCTGGCCAGCAAGATTGCAGCTAATCCACCGTTAGCCGTTCGTTATCTCAAAGAGGGGTTGAGGCGTTCTTACTACGGTGAATATGAGGAGATGGGTAACTGGATAGGCCAAACACTTGGGACACTGTTCCAAACCGAGGACCACAAAGAGGGTGTCGCCAGCTTCCTTGAAAAGAGAGAGCCGGTGTTCCAAGGGAAGTAAAGTTTAATCATAAACCCACCATAGAAAGAAGGGGGCAGCGATGCTGTCTTAGATTACTTGAGTCTAATAATGAACCAATGCTACTGGGCTCAAGTCGTTGAAAGCAATAAAAGCTGAGCCCTTCAAACGTTGTTAATTAGACATAAAGGTTCACTGGGTTATTACCGCTAAACCCTCCGTGCCCGATATTTTGACGGCTGGGTTGTCGATAGTGATTAGCGCTTTATGACACTTCATTTCTATTTGGGGATTTTCTGTTAATTCATAACTCATTTAGCAATCTCCAGTGTTCCCTCGAGCGTTGGTCTACGTTTAATGATTATCCTCATGATTTTATTAGTTGATTCGAAAATTTGATGAGATCGAGGGCCTCTGATTTAGCTCTTTAGAGGATACTCACATACATGGGACTGGGCAAACTATGCGCGAAACCTTCGTCGCGGCGCTTCGGCGCTGCCGCCGTTTCTTGTTCCGTCTGTTGATCTTGGCCAGGACATATCGTGCTCATTAATTGTAAGGACTGATGAGAGTCTTAATGAACTTGCATTACGAAGCCTAGAGTGATCAGCTGCGCCCGTAGTGAAGATCTTTAACAAAATATCGATTCCCATCATTGTTCCGGTGCTATTACTCTGGGGTTGTTCGAAGGAGCAATCTAGGGATACGCCGCGTGCAGAATCACATCCCAAGGAATTCCTGCTGCAGGACATCTCCTGGATGGACCCCTATGCCTACATGGTTGACCTTGAGCATCCTGATACGGAGCAATACCTCGCGCAGGAGCAGCAATACCTTGCTGAGCGGACTGAATCCTGGGGTCCTACACTCAAACGAATGATGACCGAGTTAAATGCACATTTATCAACCGAAAGAAAAACCACGCCGGTCGTTTCTGGCGACTTTGAGTACCATTCAGAAATACGAAAAGGTAACCAGTATCGAGTTTTCTACCGGCGTCAAAAGGTGCTTGACGGTGATCAGAAGGTCGTGATTGATCTAAACGAGCTCTCGAATGGTGCTGACTACTATACTCTAGGCGGTTTCAGCATCAGTCTGGATGAACGGACTGTCGCTTTTACGGAAGATAGGACCGGTGATGGAAACCACACTTTGCGGCTTCGGGACCTTGACTCTGGTGTGGTGACAACTATCGCTGAAGGGGTAGGGCCCAACCTTGCATGGAGTGGCGACACTGTTCTCGCAGTTCACAAAAAGACGAACTCGGTCATTGAGCATTTTCGGGACGGGCAAAAAGTCACCCTTTACAGGGAAACCGATCCGGCGTTTTCTATAAGTATTACCACTGCTCGCGACAGAAAAACGGTGATGATCACGTCTGAATCTCATCGCGCAACAGAGATCTGGGTTTTGTCGCAGGGTGGTGAGCTTCAACTTATTGCCCCCAGGCAAGAAGGACATCGATATCGACTGATCATCGGCGCTGATGATATGGCGGTACTTAGTAATTATCGGCGAGCCGAGTATGCAATTGCTTTGATTCAAGAGGGAGAGATTGATCCGAGAGACTGGCAGTTTTATGAGCTGGATCTGCCGGGTAATGTTGTCGACTTTGAGTATTTTGATAAGCATCTACTGGTTCAAGTCAGAAGCAGGCTCAGGGATGAGCTAGTGTTAATTGAGCCCGCAACGGGAAACCAACAAAGTATTCTTTCCGCTGGTGCAGGAGAAAGCTTTCGGCTGATGCAGCCTAGCTACGGAGTCGAGCCGGGTTTTCAAGTTAAGAAACGGAGCCTTATCCAACCTGAACTTCGTTACCGAGTAGATGTTTTTGAAAAAGTAGCCCACGAAATCGGTTCGGATTCGGCGCCGGAGAACTACCTCAGCGATCAGTATCGGGTTGAAGAACATTGGCTGCCGGCGCGTGATGGTGTCGAAGTGCCGGTTACCCTCGTTTACAAAGAAGGTGCGTCCTTGGCGTCCCGGCCGCTTTACCTGACTGCATATGGCGCCTATGGGGTTTCTCTTCCAATCGTTTTCGACCCTACTCGATTGCCTCTGTTAAATCGGGACTTTATACTTGGGATCGTTCACGTAAGAGGGGGCGGTGATCTTGGTGATGGTTGGCATTCTTCGGGTCGTCACATGAGCAAAAAAAACACCTTCAACGATCTTGTCGATGTCGCCAATAAGCTTGTCGAGTTCGGCGTTGGTCACCCTGAGATGTTATCCGCACGTGGCACGTCCGCTGGCGGGACTGTCATCGGTGTCGTCGCTAATGAAGCGCCTACACTTTTTAAAGTACTAGTTGCCGATGTACCATTTGTCGATGTCATTACCACTTTGCTCGATCCGACATTGCCGCTAACTGAGAGTGATATATTGGAGTGGGGAGATCCGGATGTCCGGGCTGATGCCAACTATCTGGTTGAATACTCTCCCTATCACCAGGTGCGCGAGCAGGCTTATCCTTACCTGCTCGTGCAGGCGTCTAGAAACGATGGTCGGGTAGGCATGCATGAGGCATTGAAATGGATGGCAAGAATCCGCGAACGTACCACTGGTGGTGCGCTGCAGCTGATTGACATTCAGGATCATAGCGGCCATCTTGGCGCCTCTGACCAATATCTAAGACGGCGCAAACAGGCGCTTGAATACACATTCGTTTTACGGGGCCTAGGCCTAGAGGATTAAAAATTGGAGTTAGCCCAACGCGTTCGAATTCCAGTGGCGCAGAGCATAGTCTGGAGCGCCTTAAATGATCCGGTTATCCTGAAGGATTGCCTGCCAGGCTGTCAGTCTTTTGATAGGACTGGTGAGAATAGTTTCGAGGTCGTGCTGGTTGCCAAGGTGGGACCAGTGAAGGCAACGTTTAAAGGAGCGGTTACACTAAATGATGTCAAGCCTCCCGAATCTTACAGAATTAGCGGTTCAGGAAAGGGAGGTGTCGCCGGTTTTGCAAAAGGAGGCGCCGAAGTGCATTTAGAATCAGTTGATGGTTCTGCCGGAACTTTAATGTCTTATCAAGTGACGGCGTCTGTCGGAGGCAAGCTAGCTCAGGTTGGTTCAAGATTGGTTACCGGTGCTGCTAGAAAGATGGCCAATGATTTTTTTACTGGCTTTGTGAGATCTCTGTCGGGTGATCCCTTAATGGAGGTTGAAATAGAAACTCTTGTCTTGGAACAGGGTGGCTTGGGAAAAGATGCAGGCACGCAGGAGCCTCAAGCATAACAACGTTATGCGGTTAACACATCAAGTAGGCAACACTAGGAGTAATCATGTCAATCTCGGTACAGTTAAGTGTCAATGGCAAGCCGGTAGCGCTGGACTGTCCAGCTAATACCACGCTTGTGACTTTGATTCGGGAGCGGTTGGAGCTCACCGGCACCCACGTTGGCTGCGATACCTCCCAATGTGGGGCCTGCACGGTTCATCTTAACGGTAGGGCCGTTAAGGCTTGTACTGTCCTTGCTGCGCAGTGCGAAGGTGCCGAAGTGACTACGATTGAAGGCCTGGGCGATACCGACAACCTGCATCCTATGCAGGAAGCATTTCGGGAGTGTCACGGGCTGCAATGTGGATTTTGTACACCCGGCATGATTATGTCGGCAGTAGACTTGGTTTATCGAGAGTCTTCCATCAATGAGCAGGTTATCCGCGAAGGCCTCGCGGGTAATATCTGTCGTTGTACTGGTTATCACAATATTGTTCTAGCGGTTGAGACCGCTGCCAAAAAGATGAGGAACTAGATCTTGGTCGAACAGAGTATTGGGCAATCGGTACGTCTCAAGAAAGACAAACACTTTATCGCAGGCAATGGCAGCTACCTCAAGTACATTAATTTCCGAGGTCAGACTTATCTTAGGTTGTTCGATCGCCCGTCGCCCATGAGGTGGTAGGGACAGTTGATGCTTGGGTAGCACAGTTCATGTCTGACATCGTCGAAATCATGAATTTCGTGGTTGATCTGGCTAGCGGGGTGTTTACTAATAAACCCTCGGGCGCGAAAGACTGCTGCGAGGCGAGAGCTATCATCGCGTCGCTAACAATCTTAATTGGATAACGATCGCTGTTGAGAAGCGCAATATTAGTAAGCTAGCTACACCTGATAAGATGTGGCGTGCAATTTAGCAGTTGAGGGCTTAACCATGTACGATTTTAATTACCACAAACCTGATTGCATTGATGAAGCGATAAAACTGTTTCTGGGTGCGGAAGACGGGATTTACCTGGCAGGCGGTCACACCCTGTTACCTTCGATGAAACAGAGGTTGGCTGCGCCGACAGATGTTATTGACCTTGCCGGGATTGAAGGTTTATCCGGCGTTAAGTCTGTAGGGTCAGAGCTTGACATAGGTGCATTAACGGCACACGACGAAGTCGCGACTTCGCCCGTTGTCCAGTCAGTCATCCCTGCACTGGCAGAGCTTGCGTCGCTGATTGGCGATGCTCAGGTACGAAATCGAGGGACTATCGGTGGGTCTGTTGCTAACAGTGACCCTGCTGCTGATTACCCGGCCGGTGTGCTTGGTCTGGGCGCAGAAATTGTTACCAACAAACGTTCTATTGCCGCGGATGATTTCTTTACAGCTATGTTTGAAACAGCACTCGAAGAGGGTGAATTGATCACCAGAATTAAGTTCCCGAAACCAGAAGCTGCGGCTTACGTAAAGTTTCCGAATCCGGCGTCAAGATATGCCACTGTTGGCGTGTTCATTGCCCTAACAGGGTCAGGCATTCGCGTCGCAATTACTGGCGCTGAGCCAAGTGTTTTTCGTAGCAGAGACATGGAAGAGGCTCTTACTAGCGACTTTTCAGAAAAGGCACTTGATGGAATTAGTTTGGATGTAGCTGAAATGAACAGCGATCTTCATGCGACGGCGGAATATCGGTCGCATCTTTGTACAGTGATGGCGAGGCGGGCAGTCCGCAAACTGCTTTGACCGCTACTGGGTTGCTGTTTCATCGTTTCGAAGTTTGACCAAATGATCGTAGAAGCGCTCGAGTACTTCGTAAGGTTGGCAGCCAAACACAAACAAATCCCTGCTGGAGAATGTAGGTACGCCTGTAATGCCATCTTCATACGCCCGGTCCCAGTCTTTTGTCACCTTGGGTCCGAAGGACCGGGTCTCGATTACTTCGCGAGCAGCGTCAACATCAAGTCCCACTGAATCGGTAATACGAAGCAGAGTATCGACATCGCTAATTGTTTCGTCCTCTATAAAGTAAGCTTGAAACACGGCGTTGTGGAAAGCTTCTCCACCTTCCTGTAGGTCAGCCCACTTGCCCAACTCTTGAGATACCCTGCTGTTATCCATTCGAGTTCTTTTGTTGTAAGGCAAACCAGCTTCTGCCATCAAGTTCCTTAGATGGTCACTGGCTGCTTTTGATTCTTCCTTGTTCCGATCGCGATAAAGATCTTTTATCGGGATCCCCTCCGGGGGTGTTTCAGGGTGCAGGGGAAAGTGAACCCATCGGGTGACGACGTTTTTTTCCTGCTTCAATCTTTCAATACTGACCGTACTGAGATAGCACCATGGTCATATGTAATCCGAGTAGATTTCTATCAGTATAGGGTCAGTCTTTACCGAGCTTTTAGCCATTGTCATCGTTTTCCTATTAGGTTGCTAAAACTCCTGCTTTCAGTTTTTGTCTGCAGAGAACCTGAGATTGATGGAGGATATCACGACGTGGCCTGCCATTCTTCCTCAGAGGGCCGCGGGAGAGCTTCTTGTGTTGGGCTAGGTTTTCAACCCTTGCGATAAAGGGGAGCGCATCGCAAAGACATGGTTTTCCAACTAGGGCTTTAGTGACCATAGAGGGTTTAGGGAGTTTTCGGCCATGATTCACGTCAAAATAAGTTTTACCTGGGCATCAAAATCTCCCTCAAACGTTTGCAATACGGACATTTAGTGACGATTTTTAGTGTTTTTAAAAGCTGCTTGAAGGTCAGGTTTTAGAGATAGCGACCTGTCTTTTCGAGTGTTTGTTGAATAGACAGTGCCGGAAACATCTAGTGAAAATCTTTTTAACCCACCTTGGCAGTAGTTTTGATCCGGGAGAGCGGTAAAACTTTAAAATGCTGAAAAGAGGTTGGATTGTTTTTTTTAATTAGGTAGTCTCAATAGGTGACTTCTGCTCCGAAGCGATTAAGTTCGGAGCGAGCGGGAGTGCTTAAAGTGGTTTCTTCCGCTTGTCTTAATGATGCAAAGGCTTCACAGAGTGCCTTTGTTAAAAATAAGAACAAGAAAAGGAGGATTCATGAAGTTCAAACGGAAACCCTTAAGTCTAGCAACTACACTCATCGCAACCGCAGGATTAGCCGCGGCAAATATAGTTTATTCTGCAGAGCGAGTACTCGAAGAGGTCGTCGTTACCGCAACAAAACGAGCGGAATCTGTCCAAGACGTATCAATTCCACTGACTGCCGTTTCAGGAGAAATGTTAAAACGACAATTCGCGCAGGACTTGCGTGATCTAACAGATCAGGCACCCAATGTTCAGTTCGAGCCCGTGGGGATATTTCAGAATGCGGCATCGTTCAGTATTCGCGGCCAAGGTACTGGTGACATAGAGTCAGCGTCGGATGGCAAGGTTGGCATTTATATCGATGGTGTAGTTCAAGCGCGCGTTTCTACAGCCCTAAGTGATATGGTTGATGTGCAGGCGGTTGAGATCCTACGCGGTCCTCAGGGCACACTGTTCGGTCGAAACACAATTGCTGGTGCTGTCCAGATCCTGCACAACAAACCTAAAATGAATGAATGGGGTGGGAATTTATCTGTTCAGGCTGGCGACTTTGGTCGTATGGACGTGAAGGGCGTGGTCAATATCCCCCTGATTGATGACAAGCTCGCTGGTCGAATCGCGTTTAAAACTACCGAACACGATGGCTATTGGAAGAATAATTATATCGATAAGGATAGGGGTGGGTCTGATCGCGTTACCATTCTTCCAAGCCTTCAATGGAACGTTAGCGACAATCTGGATGTCACGATCCGTGGTGAATGGAATGAAACCAGTGACGACACTAACATGACCCAGTCGCATCACTATTGTAGGGATGACCCCTTTAACTTGTTCACCGGAGGATCCACCGACAACGACTTGGTTATTCTGACTGAAACACTTTACAACTTGACTGTACTGAAGCAGGACCCGGTTACCGCGGCAGCTGGAGCAGCCTCTATCTGCGGCAAACCCATGGGCGGTAGCTCAAGCGCGGAATATACTGCACTAAACACAGAAGACAGGGGCCAGCAGTACGAGACTGACGTCTGGGGTTTGACGGTTCAAGCAGATTACGACTGGAATGATTATGGGACCATCACTTACATAGGAAACTATCGAGAGGTTGATGAAGACATCATCTTTACTATCGATGTGTCAAATCACGACTTATTCGCCGGGAGGCGAACCCAGGAACACTATCAGTACAGCCATGAGCTGCGCTTTGCTTCTAGCTTTTCAGACACCTACGACTTTGTCGCGGGGGTTTACTTATTTGAGCAAGAATATCAGATGAAACAGAGCTCTTGGGGCATGCTATTCGCACCCAATATCGTGCTAAACGCACCTGACCCAACTGCTATCACGTTTACTAACCCGTCAAGCTATGGTCAGGCTCAGTTTTCTACTCAGCTCAATAAGGCCTGGGCAGCTTTCGTGCGAGGTAACTGGCACGTTTCGGACAAACTGACGTTGACTGCTGGAGTGAGGTACACCTCAGAAACCAAAGAGTTTAAGCACTGTGCGGTGGGATCTGGCGATGAGTCATTGTCTGCCGGTGCCGCGAGTGGTGCGAGAGGATGTAACAACTCGCCTGCGTTCGTCATCGACCCCTCGTTGCCGCCTATTGCAGCTCCTGGGCATAGGGGTACGGGCGTTCCAACACCGGTTTGGCAGTTAACCCCAGCTATTGGGTTTGATTCCAGCGGCGGTGCTGAAGGTGGCTGTCGACCGGTACTGGACCCAAATGGTAGTGCTATCACGTGCAACAACCGTTTGGCGTTGCCTGAAAAAGAGTGGACAGAAGTAACACCGATGGCAGGTATTACTTATCGGTTTAATGACGATGTGATGAGTTATTTTACCTACAGTGAAGGGTTCACCGCTGGTGGATGGAACGGCCGTGGCGGCAGCGTATCGACTATCGGACCGTTCGAACCGGAGCTGGGTCAAAACTTTGAGCTGGGTATTAAGTCAGAATGGTTCAACAATCGGCTAAGAGTCAACATCACGATGTTCGACACTGAGGTTGAAGATTTTCAGACCGCGTTTATCCGCCCTGCCCCCGGTGGTGGTGGACAAGAGACGATTCAATCCAACCTTGGTAGCTTTGAGACAGAGGGCTGGGAACTGGAGATGACCTATTTGGCGACAGACAACCTGACTGTCTGGTTTAACTACTCCGCATTGGATACCGAACGCATAGGTTTCTGTACTGATCCAGACGGACCTAGCGGCACCGACCCATTATCTGCGCCTACTTTGGGCGGACCTTTTTCGCAAGACGCGCCAGTGTGTGGGCCTGCGCAGGCAATTACCGATTCCATTGGTGCTTTCCAGGGTTGGCTTGTTCCTGTGGATGTTTCCACAATTGCAGGCTCGAGCCGAGCGCCTGATTATACGATGTCTGCTGGATTCGCCTATAACTGGAACCTCAATCGTTTTGGTGATTTGACTATCAGTGGAGATTGGCAGTTCTCGGACGAACAGCGAATCGGCGGCTCTAGACCAAACGAGCCCGACGGTGTGCAACAATTCAATGGCGATTTTCTGGCGCATCAGCGCGGATCAACTGATATTTTCAACGCATCATTGGTCTGGCGTAGCCCAGAAGGCCGCTACGAGGCAGCTTACTTCCAAAAAAATATCACGGATGAGCTTTACAACCAGGCCACGACAGTAGTGGGTGGGTTGCTCAATTTTAGGGTGCCCAACGTTCGTCGTCACTGGGGTCTGGAGCTACGAGTGAACCTAGGTGAGAGTTAGTAGGGAGGCTGATTAAAATATGCAGGGGGCTTCGGCCTCCTTTTTTATAATGAAGTTCAGACCTCTAGGTCGAGCCAAGTCACACTCAAGGCTGTATTCTTAACTTATGGCAAAGCGCGACCAAAAGCAGGCAAAACAGAATGCGCGAAAAGAGAAACTGCGTAAACAAAAAGCGTACTTAAAAAATCATTCGGCCTCAAGCGTAGCAGTAACTTATAGCAACCTTGATGAAGTCATGTCAGCGGCTGTTCGACTGCATCAAGATGACAAGCTTTCTGAAGCTGCTCGAATTTATCGCCAAGTAATAAAGCTGCAACCAAGTCACCCAGATGCTCTAAGCAGCCTGGCTATGGTTGAAAGTGAAAATAGACGCTTTGATATATCTATTGACCTACTACAACGGGCTATTCAGATAGTAGATAACAATGCTGGCTATCACATGAATCTCGGTAGTGTTTTCGGCGAAATCGGAAACCTCGAGGCCGCCGCAATAAACTATCAGCGGGCGATTGAGCTAGCGCCCGACTATCCGGACCCCTATTACAACCTTGGTAATCTGTATTTAAAGGCGGGGCAGAGTGAAGCTGCTATAGCGGTTTTTGATCGATGTATTGCAGCAACCGGTCGGGATTTTCACGCCCTGGCCTATAAAGCACACGCATTGTTCGACGCAGGAAAGATTCATGATGCAGAATTTCTGCTCGATCATGAGTCGTTGGTCAAAAGATATTCGTTCGAACCACCACCGGGATATGAGAGTATCGAGGCACTGAATCAGGTCCTAGCCCACCATGTCAGCACTCACCAATCACTTCAACATAATGTGCGGGCAACTAAGGGCGGCGACCATACCGGCGAACTGCTTACCGATCCCAAAGGACCGATGTCCGCAATGGAAGAAATCATCAACAAGGCTGTCGCTTGGTATAAAAAACAGCTCCCCGATCTTTTTAACCACCCATTCTTACTGAACGAGCCAACCGCATGGCGCCTGACGGCATGGGGTGTCGTGCTAAAAAACAAGGGTCATGAACGACCTCATATTCATCCAAATGGTTGGTTGAGCGGCGTTCTCTACGTCCAGCTGCCTAAAATAATCAGTGACCCCGTAGCGCAACAGAAAGGTTGGCTGGAGTTCGGACGACCCACGAAGGACTTACATGTAACTACCGGCCCCAAAACTCAGGCTTATCAACCGCAATACGGCAACATCATCTTGTTTCCATCCTATTTTTATCATGGCACTATCCCGTCCGAAAGTCGTGAGAAGCGCATCTGTATTTCCTTCGACGCTCAGCCCATCTAGCAATAGATCTCTTTGAAAGGCTGTGGTTTAGGGTTGCTACAAGATTCGATGTTGACATGATCTAGCAGGGTCATACAGCGACGGGGTTAGCAACCTAGATGCAACCAAGGTATGAAAATGGATTGGGAAACGTTTTATTAGTTCTCTGCATGGAATTTAGAGGGTTGTTATTTCGGTTGGTGAGCTCGTTCGACAGGTTCGTGAGGCGAAGTACATTGGTGACTCACTTGATTCGAAGCGGTAATTGAAAAAAATTTATCAGGCTATTTGAAAAATAAGGAATAGAGTCATCGAAAGTGTTAATAATTTAGCTAAGCAGCCTCCAGTAGGACAACTTATTGAACAGCTCCAGTCGTTTATGGATGCGCACATATATCCCAACGAAGAACTCTATGCCGAACAACTTGGCAGTCTCGAGAATCGCTTTTCCACCGTTCCTCTCATGGAAGAACTGAAAACCAAAGCTAGAGAGCTGGGGTTGTGGAACCTTTGGATGCCCAAACACCATGGGGGGCTGAGTAACGAAGATTACTGCGCGCTTGCAGAAATGATGGGCCGAGTTCTCTGGTCGCCGGAAGTGTTCAATTGCAATGCGCCGGATACTGGCAACATGGAAGTATTTCTCAAATACGGTACTGAAGCGCAAAAAGCGCAGTGGTTGGAACCTTTACTCGCAGGCGAGATTCGT
>Ga0114994_10003202_pt1 | contig 11952 bp, 11 predicted proteins | sample ArcticOcean_MG_C_9_FD_87043 | JGI IMG/M metagenome (GOLD analysis project Ga0114994, IMG submission 87043) | Marine microbial communities from western Arctic Ocean - ArcticOcean_MG_CB2_152 | ecosystem: Environmental > Aquatic > Marine > Oceanic | place: Arctic Ocean: Canada Basin | collected... | reverse complement strand
GGTTTCTTCTTTGGCATTTCGTGTTTCGAAACGCTCTCTCTTCTGCTCTTATAGGATACCACGAGTCGCAAGGCTGTTTTTTCGAGCTTGGGTTTTTTTGGGGGCTCGCGACCAAAAAACCCCCCAAAGAGAGAATGCGATGTTTTGACTCTATCGTAAAAGCGTTGCAACCACGTGAGAAACGACAATTCTCTGCAGTCGAAAGGACAGCAGGAAACTTCCGTCTTCGAGGTCGGCGTCGAGTGCCGTTCTGCAAACCGTTCTCGGGAACACCATCGCGGCCAGAAACGCCAGGACAAGAAGCACCGCTTCGACGGGCCTGGGCTCCTCGAAGGCTTGAAACGACAGCTTCGGAATGTGGACGAGCAGAAAATTGGCGTACATTATAGCCATTGCCCATCGAACACTCACGAATCGTGCCATCACGACAAGAAGCGTGTGGAGCAACAGGCTCTCAGAAAAGCTGCTGTCGCGTGCGAAATGGATCACGGACGCAGCGGCAAACAGCAGCGAGTCGTGCGTCGAAAACGCCGGACGCGTCGGAAGCAATACCGCCGCATACGTAAACAGAGTCGTGGGATGCGCAAAATCGACGACGCCGTGCAGCGCAACGACGGCCGCGACGCGCGGAGACAGGAGCGGGAGGCGAAGCTCGTACACCACTATGGAAGGAATCATGAGCTCTTTCAACACCAAAAAACACGCCTCAAACCCTAGCGTTCTCTCACAGGACAAACTTGAAGAGTTCCACCGGTCTCAGAGTGGCGCTCGATGAAAACGAGTCGCCTCGATCAAACACAGACAGACTCTTCCGGGCCTCGCGTTTCTGATCGGAGCTGGCATCACCGGCATGTGGCATGAACTGCTTTCGACAGCACCATAGACCGATGACAATTGCAGCGATGAAGACAACGACTGGGAAGACGACGGAAGAGATTACCCGAAGTGCGACAATGTTGACGGGTGGGGGCGCGGAGGGAGGCGGCAGCGGCGGTTCAATTGGTGGCGGCGCGATTGGTGGCGGAAACGGTGGCGGGACGGGCGGCAGCGCCGGAACGATGCCGACGGTGGTCGCCGACGCGAATGTCAAAAGCGTGATCAAAGAACAGAGTCTCATGCGACCTACCCCCTCCCTCCCTTTTTACAACTACGTCTTGGTTTCTTACGGTATTATCAAGTGCAAAAATGTGCGTGTGTTTGTGAGCGACGTCAGACATTTTTTGGTAGCTTGTCCTGCTTCCGGGCCATCTGGTCTAGATGGTCTTGGTGCTCCTGCTGGCTCTCCTGGGCGCGCTTGGACTGCGCCGACGTCTTGCGCGGTGCGGCGGCTCCCTCGGCACCGCGCTCGCGGTGAGTGCGTTCCTGAGCGGTGAAGCTGCGCAGCAAAGTGAAGGCGTTCGACTGGAGGCACGTGAAGCGGCGAGGGTGGCCCTGAACAGCTCGTGCGTTACGAACGCGCATCATCAGGTTGAGTCCCTGGTCGAGGGCGCGGTCGTGTTCGTCTTCGGAGAGCATTCCGCGCTTTGACATCGTCGAGGTTGTAAAGTTTAGCCATGCCGAGCGGGAGAAGATGTTGCCGTACAGCATCGCCGAGCTTCCAATGCCACGTGCCTCGGCCTCGTGCTCGATCGCCTCTGGATCGTCGTACCGAATGTTGCGGCCCATGGCCATGGACAACGCTGCCTCCGTGAGCTCGCGCGGTGCCTTGGTGCCGTCCGCGGTCGCGCGCAAGTCGCAGACCAACGACTCCGTGAGTGGTACCGAGACGGAGAGCGGGAAGAGGACGCTGGAGCTTCCGACCTTGTGCTTCAGGCCGGGAAAGCGTGTGCAAATCTGAGGTATGTCACGAAGCGTGTCCTCCTTGTCCTCGCCGTCGAACACATCCGGAAAGAACTCGGCGACCTTTGCGACGCGCTCCTCGACATTGTCGTTGTGAAGCGTGGCTGCCATCTTCAGAGTCAGGAAGATCGCCAGCATGTCCCAGTCGTAAGGAAGCGACTCGACCTTGGCGTCGTCCTCGACGCTCATGCGCGCCGCCTCCGCGGATACTCCGGGCGCGGCGTGGAGGCCAGATCCTTCGCGGTCCGGGTGGCTGATGTCGCTTCCGAGCGAAGCGACACCGTCTCCATCCTCGTCGTCAATTTCCTCCGAAGCCATCGGTGGTTGAGCCGCTTGCTCCTGCTCGTCTGCGAGCTCCTGCTCGGCCTCGTATTCGCGCTGCTGCTCCTCCATGTGCGGATCGGCTGCCATCGAGTCTTGCTTTGGTGCCACGTCTGGATCCTCGTCGGCCTCCTCGTCGTCGACCTCCATGGACTTGTCGTCGTCCTGCGGCGACGCCGACGCGGGCGTCTTGGCATCGTAAGTAGCAGCGTTCGTATCTTGGAACGTCGCTGGCACCTTCCTGTACATTCCACCAGCAATGCCAGGGACGCGCGCCAAGAAGGTGGCACTCTCGACCACGAGCGCGGCGTGCTCATTGGCAATCCACTTGGAAAAGTAGATGCCGTTGCTCGACTCACATTCCTTGATGGGAAGGTCCTTCTCAAAGGTCACGGGTGCGACACAGGACGCAAAGGCACGATGGTTGGTGAGATGGTCGAGGCGCTTTTGAAAGTCGGAAGGGTTCTTGTCGTCGAGACGTGGAAGCTCCGCTGGCTTCAGATACTGCGGATAGAAGACCGGTTTGCCGTTTGCATCCCTGTTCGGCTGCTGCATGTGCTGAGGGTGCGTGCCGGCGTCACCAGGCGAGAACGACTCGTCAAACTCCGATCCATCGCAATGCATACGCGAGTCCTTCTTCACCAGCTGTGCCTGTGCAAAGTTGTACTTGGCGACGCGGACCTTGTTCTCCGAGAGCGGCTGCGCAATCAGGAAGAGCGTGTCGCGCATCGACTCGGTGCTCATCGAGTTGATGTCGATGAGAGAGAAGATCTTGGCACACCCCTTGATGTTTGCGCGCACGGACGCCTTGATCTGACGAGCCACGTTGGTCCAGAGCGACCCTTTGTTGCGTACCTTGATGGCGTTCGCGTCGCCGTCGTCGCCAGACTTGCTCTTGCTGAAGGCTGTCAGTATGGCCCAGTTGAAATCGTAGTCTGCCGGTCCGCGAACACTCTTGCTCGAAATGGACTCAAAGTCCCAACCGGATGGCCTGACACCGAGCATCTGCATCTCCGGTCCAAAGGCACTCGACGGCCTGCACTGAAGGACGTCGATGAGAAACCCGCTGTCAAAGCCGCCGCGCAAGACGTCCTGTGCGGTTGGAATGAGCGCCGCGGCCGCTTTGCGCGCGTCGACGACCCGGCCAGTCATGGCAATCTTGTGCACCGGAACGTTGTGCCGGTCGACGCCGTCGGTGAGCACCGCCGTCGTCTGCTCCAGGACGGTGAGCTTGCCGCGGGGCTTGCGAATGCCCGTCTTCTCGAGGCGCCGGCTGTACTCGGAGCGCATCTGACGCTGAGTCTCCAATGCGGAGGAGAGATTGCGACAGTCGTAGCGTGTCATGCCACCGTTCATCATCGGGATCGTCTGAAGCGTCGGGCATACTGGGTTGCCATGTTCGTCCGTTGGGGCCACGAGGTCTTCACCGTCGTTGATACCAAACGTGTTCATCCTCGGCTGCTGAGGCCGCGGCGCGGCCGCGTCGTCCATGACTCTGTTCGCCTCCGCGTCGTCGAGATCGTCGAGCGACGCTGCTCCATTCGCGCCCGCCGCAGGCGTTTTGAAGCGGTCCAGACTGAAGGTCGAGTGGTCGAGTCCGCTGCCATGCATCTGCGCGAGGACCGTCTTCATCTGGAAGACGTGCGACGAGGTCGCGGGCGAATGGTCCAGGCTGTGCGACCAGGCGTTCAGAATCGTCTCGTGATCGAGGCAGCGCTGCAGCGCGCGAATGACGTCGACCAGCTGATCGACGCAGTAACCAGAGAGGGTCCCGTCGGGCTTGGGACGCATGTCCTCGTAGGCCACCGCCGTCTCCTCGAGAAAGAACTTTTCCACCACCGCCGCCTCGACCGCAAAGAGCTCAAACATCATGCGCCGCTTGATGCCCTTGCGCATCGAGGGGCGCGGAAGGTTGTACTCGTTCCACAGGATCGTGTCCCACTTCTTGCTCAGCTTGGTCGCAAACGACGTGTCCGGACGGCAGTGCGGAATCTCCTTGATGTAGATGAGCACAAACGCAATGAGGCACGAGCAGACGCGAATCTGGTTGATCATGGCCTTGGTCTCGGGCGAGGCCTTGAGCGCGTCAAAGTCGACGTCCGCCGTCTGTGAATAAAAGGGCAATGTGAGCAATGGAACCACTGTTGCATGGGAAGAGGCAGCTTACATCGCCATCGTCGTCTGCCGCGTGGGTAATGTGCGCCCAGGAACGATCCGAGAGCGCCGCGCGGTTGGTCGACGGCTCGACGTCGGCCTTCAGGCCGAGCGGACCGCAGTTGGTCGACATCAGATGCGACTCGAAGTGCAGCGAGTCGAGCACCACGGTCGTGAAGGTCTCCAGACCGTTCTTGCCCATCGTCTTGACCGTGCGGGTGTTGTTCACATGCTGCTCCATCTGCGAACAGGCATCGATCGTTTTTTGAGCTTACGGCAGACGAATGGTGTTTGGGAGCAATACGAACCGTGATGGACTTGAGGTAGTCGATGCGCTCGGAGTCGTTGGAGCCAAAGTCGTTGGTGATCTCGTCGTAGTAGACCAAGCGGCCGCAAAGATGATCCATGCCTGTCGGACGGTGGGGAATGTGAGCAGGGAGAAAGCCAGGTATGAGTCTTGCAAAGCGGTACCTCCGTTCATGCCCGCCTGCGACAAGCAAGAGACTGGGCGTGAGAATTGCGTTTGTCGGGGGCAGGGAGTCTGAAAGAGAGATGCGCACCTTGGCCGAGCTCGAGCCGGAGCCCTTGACCCAGCCCGTCGCCAGCAGCGCCTGGAGGCGCTTGGCACGCATGGATTTTCCGGCACCAGGGCCACCGCACATGAGCATGAAGAACGAGACCTCTTGAAATGGCTCAAACTGCGCACAAGCAAGGGAACATCGGCCATCGTATCCCGTTGTCAAAGTACAATGCAAACGACGAAGACGACTTTCGGCGTTGCTGGACGAAGGCCAACCTCTTCGCACAGTGCGCCAAGGAAAACAACGACAATCGCGATGCCATGCCGCCGGACCATGTGTTGCAGCCACTGAAATCTGGCCCGCTGCGTGGAAAGTCTAGGGTTTGAATCGCATGTTGGTTACCGCGTGGAGCCAGCATTCGAGCATGATGCGCACGTCGGGGCCGGAGATCTTGACGCCGGAGCTGAAGAGGTGCATCAGAAACATGCGCCATTGGCCTGCCACAGGAAGAAACAGTGGGTACGCGTAGAATCGTAAAGGAGTGAGTTTGAAAGAGTCTTCGCACCAAAAGGGGTAAAATCACGCCCCTGCGCCGACCGCCCATGCGCAAAGGCCACGTTGGCGGTGCCATTCTTGGCGTTGACATCCTTGGGATCCACGCGGCGACCCACGCGATGCTCGGAGTTCCGAACCCCGTGCTCGGCAGCCGTCTTGAGCGCCTCCGCCAGACCAACATGAGCCACGTCCTTCCATCCGGGCGGAATGCTCCCCGCCTTCTTCTTGGAGGCGTACGCCTGCTCAAAGCGGCGAAGACCGACCCGAACACAGGAGTCGACGTTCTTGGAATGCTCCTCGTCGTTCATTTCCTTTTTACCGACTCGATCGAAGAGCTCCCTGCGCTCGCTGGCCTCGGTCGCCGCACGGTTGAGATCCGCCTTTTGTTTGATAAACCACTGCTCCACGATGCCATGCAGACGCTGCTGCTGCTCCGAGATGTCGCGGAGTGCCTGCTGCGGCTCGAGAATGTACCGGTCCCCCTCCTTGGTCACAGCCTTGCTGCCGTAGCAGCGATGGTTGTCGAGACGCTGCTGCTCCACGGCCGACTTGTCAATCGAGTCGACAGTCAGCATCTCGGTGTCCAGAATACCGTTGCTGATCTTCTCGACCTCCTCCTCACGCGCCATGACCGCCGCATCCAGCCGCCGATGCACCAGATTCTTGTGGTGTTCGAACGAGGTGCGAGGCGGGTTGTACTGGCTGCCGCGCTCAATCGCCCTGACGAGATGCTCGTCGGTCGTCTTCTTGAGGTCCCAGAACGCGCGGCACAGCGTCTCTTCGTAGAAGACGCCGCCATTCACCGGCCGCGGGAACTTGAGCTTGAACACGTCGCGCGCGTTGATGTCGTGACAGACGTAGAAGCAGCCCTGCTTGCGCACCCACTCTGGCGGCCGCAGCCGGCCCTCGGCCGTGAAGTAGTTGTTGGGATTCGACTGCGCAGGGTGAATGTCCAGTGGCTTGCCGGCAGAGTCGACGCATCCGGCAATCGCAACGTTGACACCGGGATGCTCGGACGAGATGACCCCCGGCGCCAGATACCGCTTGAAGTTGAAGGCGACGCTCGGACCAAGCGGATGCTTGCCTCCGCTCTGCTTGTCTGCTGTAAACGGACGCGCCTGGCATCCAATCGGCGTGTCCGAGCGAATGTCCGCATACAGGGGCCGACGCTCCTTGCCACCGGCGTAGAGCTTGAACATCTTGATCAGGCTGCCAATGTTGGTGACTCGCTTGTACTGCGTCGACGCCGTGATCTGCATGTCGTCGTCGTTGATCTGGGTGCGCTGAAGCTTGTTCTGCTTCATCAGCCCGTCCTTGCGGTTTGCCTCTGGCATCGAGTTGATCGAGCCCGCACGCGTGATCTCGGACGACTCGTCCATCAGAAGCTTCCAGAGCAAATCGTCAGAATGGCCATGATCGTAGATGACCTTGAAGATGCGGTATGCGAGAATCTCTTTTCCAGACGAGTCGTACAGCTCCTCGATGCACCAGCCAAACTGAGCAGCGACGTCATCATGCTGCGTGACGTCCACGCTCTTGGCATTGGGATGATACCCATACCCAGTCACGTTGCCCTGCAGGTTCTTCTTGAACTTCTCAAGCTCATCCGGCTCCATGTCCTTGCACTTTGGAGAATGCAGCTCGGACTGGTTTGGGGACGCAATCCAGCCCTTGGCAGTCCCCGTAGACAGCATACCCAGCAGCGCCGCCGTCGCCACCGTACGCGCGCGATCCACTGCTTCGGTGTGGGTCTCAAACTCGCTGAGGTTGTGTGCATCGTTGGCGAAACAGTCCTTGGTGGCGACCATGGCAAGCACGCGCGCGGGGATTGGCTCGCTACCCACGCGAAAGGGGTTGCCCGAGTCGTTCCACAGCAACCACTGATCGTCAAGTCCAGCCTCAAAGGCTGCGGGCAGCGACTTGACTCCCGATCCCATAATCATTGGTCGGAAGCCCGGCATCGACTCGAGACCGGCGTGCATGCGCTGGCCTCCGTCGTCCGTCTGCGACGCAAGGTCGGACGCGTCGTCCTCCACTTCGTCATCCTCGCCAATTTCAGTTTCCTCCTCTTCGTTTCGAGCCCGACGCTTGCCAGCCGCCTTCATGCCCGGCGGCTGCGATCCAGACCCAAACAGAGCCGCCTCGGCATCTTCGTCCATACTGTCATGGTCCGACGGAAACTGCTCGCCTTCAATCTCATGCTCATCGGCAAGCTCCTGGTCGAGCACGTCGTCATCGTCGTCCTCCATGCCCCCTGCAACCTCAGAAACCCGTCGGGTTTGACTTTTTGATAGCGACCCCTCGTTTTGTTTCTTCTTCTGGTTCTACTCTTCTATGATACCACGTGTCGCAAGGCATGAAAAAACCAGTCTTCTTTTTTTTAAAACAAATTAATCCTCGAGCTGGTCCACCAGATGACAAAGCTGCAAAAACAACACCCGTCCAAACCGCGCGACCGCTCCCTCCGCGCTCGGAGCATCCAACTTGTGAGAGTTCATGGCCTGCTTGGCGAGCGCGCCTAGTCCGTACCTGGCTGCCACATGCAGCACTGGCTTCAAGTCGCTTCGAATAAGGATGGACAGCACGACCTCACAGTCGCCCCAGCTCTTGCTCTTAAGAGTCTCGTGCAGTCGCAAGATGAGAAAGGTGACTGTCTGTTCGTCAAGCTCCCATGGCTGTTCGCTCCTCAGGACCTCTATGTCCGCGTTCACGAGCTCGTAGGCGTCCTTGAACTCCAGCCACGAGGCGGGCATTGCGACGCTAGTCATTTTGCTGTCTGGACGTGCAAACGCTTCTACTAGTTTGAGATACCACGAGCCGCAAGGCTCTTGCGTTTCTTTTAAAAGAAGACACAGTGCCAAATGAGCATTCGACCCGACGCCGACGAACACGTCACGGTGAGAGGATCCATGATTTCAACTCTTAGACTCTCTCCGTCCTGTCTGCACGTCAGTGTCGTCCAGGAATGGGGACTGCCAAACTATCATGGTGTTCTCGCCGTCGATGGCGCCACGCTTCATGTCGTGTTTGACCGACAGAATCAAGATCTCGTTCGTGTATGGGCCGAAACCGACGCCGCCGCGCCGCAGCGAGCGTGTCTCGTTTCCTAAGGATCCTCGTCGCTGCTCTCCTCCCGGAGCCGCAACACGATCCCAAGCTCGTTCAACACAGCTGCGCTGACCCCGACCTCTCGCAGCACGTTCAGTGCCACGGGTCCCAGTGGCGCCGCCGCGACCGCCTGTTTGCAAATCGCCTTTGCCGTCTTCTCGACCTCCCTGTTCTTCTTCTTCAACGAGACGTGTGCACGGCGATGGCGCTCTCGAAACAAGGAGCTCGACGCTCCGGTGCTGCGCTGCTCCAGGCGTTTTATGTCCTTGCGGTGGTCGTCGCGATGCTTCTTGGCTTCCGTGGCCCCGACCACCGCCGCGTGGCCCTTGGTCGTGTAGTCCAGCGTCTCGACAAGCAGCCGAATTTGCTGTGTCTCGTTGACACACGGAAGCGCCACCGACGCCGTCTCGTTTTGAAACCGGTCAAACTCGCGCATCAGTGAATTGTATTCTATGACGGGGCAGTCGTAGCCCTCCTCGGTGAGCTGGCCGCGGCGCTGCGCGGATGCCGTCGTCTCCTCCGTCTCGTCCGTCACAAGATCGTAGAAGCAGGCCTGCTTCTGATTGGCGAGCCGGCGCTGCCGATGCTCCCCATCGGTTTCGGATTCCTGGCGTGGGAGTCTGGGCGTCCGAGCCAATCTACCAAGTTTCTGGCTCGCCGACGCCGCCCCGCTGTGCGCGTCGATGACGATGGCGTATCTGAAATCCTGATTCGAGACGTCCAGTGCCGACTCGCCCACGGCCGTCGAGATCAGCCCTTCGAGCTCGCCGCGGTTGAATCGGTCGACGACCGCCGCGTTGGCGTTTGTGGTGTGGGTTCCGTCCTCGCCGTGCGCGTGACCACCGGCGAGAATCTCCCATGTAGGCCCAAGCATGTCCTTAAGAACCTTGCCATGAAGATGATGGAACACGAAGATCATGCCGAGCTCGCCAATGCTACGATGCAGCGTCACGATGGCGGACACAGCGTTGAGCTTCTGAGGGTGCAACGAGGCCACGTATTTGCGAGTCTGGCCACTCACGTTGACATGGTCATGAGCCTTTTTGAAGGCCGGTGCGAGGGTCGTGACAACCTCCATGCAGCGAACCCTGGCGATCAGACCGTCGTTTTCGAGCTCCGCGCACGACCGTCGGTAGAGAACTGGGCCGATGAATTCAAAGTGTCTGGTCATCGCTTCGGTGCGCTCGTCGCCACGCTGGCTGCAAGCGACGTCGCCGCGACAGAGCGTCCCGGTAAACCCTAGCTTGCGTGTCGCGCGAAGCGACTCGACAAAGGGCTTGTACGTCGGGGCCGCTGCATGGTGACACTCGTCGAGTACGACAAGGTCCCAGTGAGTGGACTGGACAAACTGCCGGAGTCTCGTGGTCGTGTCCAATGTGCTGGTTCCTGTCGCAGAGCTCGTAAACAGGCTGTACGTACCAACCAGGAAGCAGAACAATGAGTTTGGTTCAGGCTTCTTCTCGCCGGTGCAGACACAGACAAACCTTGGATCAATCGTGCTGTGCTGCTTGATCACAGCGGCCACCTGAGCGACCCCCTGCTTCTCAAAGCACAGAAACAGCACCTTGCGTCCCGCCTCGAGGGCGGCGCGAAGAAACACACAGGTCTTGCCGCTGCCGCACGGAAGCACCACGATCCCCGAAGAGCCCGTCTCGCGAAGGGCGTCCAGGGCCTCCTGCTGCGGATCGGAAAGACGATGGAACGGACTCGTCGCGCGCAATGCAAACATCGCCGTTTGTTTAAAAAGGATACCACGTGTCGCAAGGCTCTTTTTTAAAAGAAAACAGTGCCTTGCGACACGTGGTATCCTAGAACCGTGTGAGCAGAATGCCGAAGCGCCGCGCCAAACCAGAGGAGAGCAGCGACGACGAAGCATGCCATGCCAAGCGCACCTCGCTACTCGAGACCTTTCATGGCAACCATGCTCGCGTCCTGATCTACTACATGGAGCTCGGAAACTTTACGCTGCAGCTCGACACCGAGAAGGACGAGCTGCTGGTCAAGCCGCGCAACACCAAGCGCCGCCGCGCGCGTCGCGCGCCGCCCCGACGCTCCGTCTTTGACAGCCGGTTCGGGGTCCATTTTCGAGCCCTTGGGTTTGAGAATCTGTGCACTGTCACGACCCACGAGCCCAAGTATGCCTTTGTGTACAGAAGCTTTTCCAAGGCGCCTCTTGATCTAGACACGCTCAAACCCCCGCGTGCCACCGTGACCGAGAAGGATCTGCTCGACGTCGACCTTTTTGCGCTGTGATTTGGTGTGTGTGTGTGCCATGGAGAGAAGAGAGAAACAACGTGTTTGCTTTTTAAAAAAAAACACAATGGACGAATCCATTGAGTTCACCTTTGAATCCTTGAGGTCCACAAAACTCAAGACCTTTCCCATCATGGTTACAAATCAAGCCTTCTTGCCAGGCGAAAATGAGGACTCGCAGGATGACCCACGCCGCCGCGCCGCGGCCGGCATCCCCACGACCTCGCTCTGGACTTGCTGCTGTGCGTCCTTGGTGCTCATCGGAGCACCCGTCGCAGTTGCCATCTGGGACGCCTCTCGCGATCCCAAACGTCCCGAACGCTCGCCTCCGATTGCACCGCCACCACCGCCCTCGCCGCCCGCACCGCCCTCGCCGCCGCCCGCACCGCCACCGTCGCCCAGCCAACCGCCGCCCGGCCAACCACCGCCGCCGCCCTCGCCCACCGCGCCGCCAGTGTCGCCGCCGCCTCCACAGTCTCCCCCCTCGCCCCTCGGACCTCTCCCAAGAGAGCCCCCGACACCGCCGCTCTCGCCCGGATTGATCTACTCCGTCACGGCCACGTTCACGCTCGCCGAGGTCCATTTCGCCAGGCGACGAGCGTTGAGCTCTCTGCCCGCGGTCGAACAGGCGGTCAAGACGGCACTGGGTGATCTGAACTACTGGGAGTTTGTGATGCACCGCGTCGACAAGTCGAGCTACCTCACCGAGTGGTTTGTCACGCTCGTCCTCGCCAGGACCGACGAGAGTGAGTTCTTTGCCGTCGTCGAGGACCCAGTCTTCGTTCCCAAGGTCAATCAGGCGTGGGACCAAGACAGCAACTCGCACTTTTCGCTGCTCACCCCACGCGTCCTGGGGCGATCCGTCGTCGATGCGCCGCCGCCACCACCCGACCCTCCGCCAATCGATTCGCCGCCGCCCTCACCACCACCTCCCTCGCCTTCGCCGCCTCCTCCGAGTCCCTTGCCACCGTCGTCGCCGCCGTCGCCCTCACCGCCCCCTCCCTCGCCACCGCCCTCACCGCCTCCTCCGTCGTCGCCACCACCCTCGCCGTCGCCCTCGCCTCCACCACCCCCGCCCACCCCTCCGCCACCTCCCCCACCCCCCCCGCCGTCGCCGCCTCCCTCACCACCCCCGCCGTCGCCATCTCCCTCACCACCCCCGCCGTCGCCATCACCCTCACCACCACCTCCGTCTCCGTCG
>Ga0114994_10003200_pt1 | contig 11956 bp, 7 predicted proteins | sample ArcticOcean_MG_C_9_FD_87043 | JGI IMG/M metagenome (GOLD analysis project Ga0114994, IMG submission 87043) | Marine microbial communities from western Arctic Ocean - ArcticOcean_MG_CB2_152 | ecosystem: Environmental > Aquatic > Marine > Oceanic | place: Arctic Ocean: Canada Basin | collected... | reverse complement strand
CTGAAGGGAGGGAATATTGCTTTCTGGACATTTCCGACGAGGGGTTGGCAATGGTCTTTGCTTGCAGGAACACTCGGTGCAATCGGGGCCCTTGGTGTCCTGCTTGCTTTTGGTAAAATGCCTTCGCCTGCCTATGTGCCCGTTATTATGTCGATTATTTTTGCGGGGGCTCCGATGGTCAATGCGATTGTTAGTACTACAAAAGAGGGAAATTGGTCTTTTGTAAAATGGCCTTTCGTACTGGGAATTGCCTTAGCTGCTTTGGGGGGATACCTCATTACTAAGCATGCGCCCAAGCCGCCCAAAATTCCATCGGTCGCGGTGGCTCCAAAATCGTAACCCGTTGTGTGATGATTCAATCAGCTGATTTACAATCTGCTGATCAGTGGAAAGCAGATCGGTGGACTAGATTACTGGGTTTAATAGAAGAAATTGCTGTTCATAATGGTTTTCAACAAATGCATTGGCCAAAGAATAAAGGAGGTGTGGAGCCTAAAGATTTTACCCAGTTTCAAGAAGAATGTCCTTTCACCACCAAAGATCAACTAGCTAGGGACCGAGCCGAAAACCCGCCTTATGGGACAAATTTAACTTATCCCTTAGATCAATACACTCGTTACAACCAGACAAGCGGGACTTTAGGAGAACCAATGGCGTGGTTGGATACTCCAAGTGATTGGCAGTGGATGTTAGAGAATTGGAATGTGGTATTGAAAAATGCAGGGGTTCAAAAAGGGGCAAAGTGTTTGTTTGCCTTTTCTTTTGGTCCATTCTTGGGTTTTTGGACCGCTTATGAAGCGGCAATGCAAAGGGGTTGCTTGTGTATCCCGGGAGGCGGGCAGAGTAGTGAACAAAGGCTTAAGGTCATTCTCGACCATGAGATCGAGTATCTTTTTTGCACCCCAACTTATGCTTTACATTTGCCTGAGGTGGCCAAGGAAGCGGGGATTGATTTATCCGGGAATCAATTACGATTCATTATTGTAGCGGGAGAAACTGGTGGAAGTGAGAAGGCGGTGAGAGAAAAAATTTCTAAGCAGTGGAATGGCGTCCAAGTCTATGATCATTATGGAATGACTGAGGTTGGACCTGTTGCCTATGAAATCCCTGGTCGACCGGGAGGTTTACGAATTATTCAAGAAAGTTACTTTGCGGAGGTAATTAATCAAGAATCTGAACAATCGACACCCAACGGAAAGCTCGGAGAACTTGTGCTTACCACACTGGGACGTGCTGGTTGCCCTGTTTTGCGCTATCGAACGGGAGACTTGGTCAAAGTTGAGGAGGGGGTAGATGAAAAGGGAATACCTACTTTTGACCTAATTGGAGGCATCTTGGGTCGGGCCGATGATATGGTAGTAGTTCGTGGGGTGAATTTGTATCCCTCTTCAGTGGATGCGATCATTCGTAAATTTGACGAAGTGCAGGAGTATCGAGTCTATAAAGAGACAGTAGGCTCGATGCTTGAACTCACGATTGAAGTGGAGGCAAGTCTTGATGTTGCAAATTTAATTGAAGTCGGATTAAAGGAGGCATTTTCTCTTCGCATACCTGTGCGATCAGTTGATCGTGGGACCTTTCCTCGATTCGAAATGAAAGCCAAAAGGTGGGAAGAAAAATAAACAGAGAAAGAATCAATTTATGGAATCATTTTTAAAACTCACAAATTTATCTAAAACTTATCCATCACCCGAGGGGGAAGAACCCGTTGATGTATTTAGCGAAGTGAACTTGGAACTCTCGAAGGGATCCTCTGTAGCTATCGTGGGGCCATCAGGGTCCGGGAAGAGTACGCTTCTTAATTTAATTGGAACTCTCGATCAACCCGATGGCGGAGAGATTTTGGTTGATGGTAAAGCAACTGGAAGCCTCTCGGCAGACGAGGCCGCTAGTTTTCGTAATCAATCGATCGGCTTTATTTTTCAAGCACATCATCTTTTACCCCAGTGTACCATTTTAGAAAATACTATGGTTCCTTCGTTAGCAGGACTCAGTAGTAGGAAGGGAAAAGAATTACAAGATCGAGCCCTCGAATTACTCGATAAGATGGGGCTGAGCCATCGAGCCAATCATCGACCTGCAGAAATTTCAGGAGGAGAAAAACAAAGAGCTTCGGTTGCCCGTGCACTCATTAACGAGCCAAGTTTGCTCTTAGCGGATGAACCAACAGGGGCATTGGATAAGATGAATTCCGAAAAATTAATCGAGTCGTTAATCGAGCTGAACAAAACCTTAGGCCTCACTCTTTTAATGGTTACCCATTCGCTTGAGATTGCCAAACAGATGAAGCAAACCTACCTGATGGACGAGGGAAAACTTAATCTGTTTGAAAAATGAGCCTTTGGAAAATAATAGTTAAGAATTTATTTTATTTCCGGCGACAACAAGCGGGAGTAGCGATGGGTGCAGCTTTGTGCGCCATGGTTTTAATTGGTGCATTAATGGTGGGTGATTCAGTTCGTTCGACTTTAGCAAAGTTGGCAGAAACGAGGATAGGCCAGGCGGATATCGCTTTGTTGACCACCGATGGATTCTTTCGTGAAGAATTGGCAAAGGAGATTACCACCAAGTTAGGAAGCGAGACCATTGTGGCACCCATTGTGGTGACTCGTGGAACTGTTTCTTTGCCCGATGGGTCCAAGAGTGTCGCAAATGTGCAAGTTCTTGGAGTAGACGAGAGTTTTTGGAAATTAGCCCCTGATCCAGAACATACACCCACTGGCAGAAGGTCGGTCAAAAAAAATTATCCACCTTGGAACACCGGTTTCTTTTATGCGAATGAACGATTATATAAACAATTAAAAGTGGCTGATCAAAGTAGGCTCATTTTACGAATCGAGGAACCGAGCCTTTTTTCAAGAGACGCGCCTCTATCGGGTGAGCGAGATAATCAATTTGTTTCCTTCAATGGAAAATTAGGCGGTTCCGTTTCTGCGGATGGCTATGGACATTTTGGCCTCCAAGGAAACCAGAAAGAACCACTTACTCTATTTGTTCCGATTAAGACCCTGCAAAAAAGAATGTTTCGCTCATTTGATGAAGAGACTGGGAACACCCAATTTTCCAATTTCCTTTTACTCGGAAAACCGGGTGTGGGTAGTGTGGATGACGACCAGGCCAGAAAGGCTTTGGAACAATCCTGGAGTTTAAACGATGCAGGAATTACAATTAAGTCGTTGCGAGATCAAGCGAATTTTTCAATTCGCACAAGACAGGTCTTTCTCAATCAATCTCTTGAAGAGGCCGCCTTTTCAATAGATTCAAATGCTACCGGTGTTCTTACTTATTTGGTGAATACGATTGAGTCAGATGTGAGAGGCGGGAATGCCAGTGGATTAATTCCTTATTCAATGGTGAGTGCGACTGATTCGAAATCGGTGAGTTTTTTACCCGATGACTTGGGTAACGAAGAAATAATTTTAAACCAATGGGCAGGTGATGACTTAAAGGTAAAAATTGGGGATGAGATCACTCTGAGGTATTTTTCAGTTGGTGAACGTAGAAAATTACTGGAAGAAACAAAAAAGTTTACACTGCGAGGGGTTATTCCTACTCCTGGAATTATACCCGAAGGAGAGGAAAGCGATTGGACTCCTCAGTTCCCAGGCTTAGCAGATGCGGATTCATGTGGAGAATGGGACACTGGAATTCCAATCACTCATAAGATACGCCCAAAAGATGAGGAATATTGGAAAAATTATCGAGGGAGTCCGAAGGCATTTATATCGCTGGAGGCAGGAAAAGAACTATGGTCAAATCGTTGGGGTTCTTTAACTGGTATTCGATTTGCCCAAGAAATTTATTTGCAGGATACGATTGAAAAAAAGCTGAGAAATTTAATAACTGCCGAACAGGCGGGGATGCTGTTTCAGTCTTTGCGCTCGGATGCCAGTGCCAGTGTTGAATCACCAGTTGATTTTGGGCAATTATTTTTATCATTCAGCTTTTTTGTTATTGTCGCCGCGTTAGCATTAACGGGAATGCTTTTTGCCTTTTCGATTGAGCAGAGAAATCGGCAAGCGGGCTTGCTGCTTGCTCTGGGTTTATCCAAGAAAAAAGTCAGACTACTATTCCTTGGCGAAGGATTTTGCGTTTCTTTAGTAGGGGTTCTAATTGGAGTCGGTTTGGCCGTGCTCTATGGACAATCGATATTAAGTTTATTATCGGGAAATTGGAGCGGTGCGGTGTCGGGTACTAATTTTGAATATAGTACTCGTTTACAATCTATTTTAATTGGCGGACTAGCTGCATTATTCATGTCCGTTTTCGCCATGTCTTGGTCAACTCGTCGGCAATTAAAATTCGAACCGAGGGAACTTTTAGCAGCTGGAGAAAATTTACTTTCGACTAAGTTGAGCCCGAAAAAAAGGAAATGGAGTCAGACACCTTATCCATCCTTATTCTTTCTTCTTGGAGCCTGTGGTTTATGCCTGACCACAGATCCTTCTGCTGCAGGAGCGTCTGAAGGTTTTTTTGGAGCGGGTGCATTACTTTTAACATCTGGAGTTTTTTATTTCCGCTTTCATCTCGCAAAAAATTACAACAAGCAATCAGAATTATTAAATGCAAAAGATTTATCGAATAGAAATATGGGGCGAAGGAGTGGGAGAAGTTTGGTAACAATGGCTTCAATGGCGGCAGGTGCATTTTTAGTGGTGAGTACGGGGGCATTTCGTAAAAGCCCACCGACTTCGCCAGTTAATTCCCAATCTGGCACGGGAGGATTTACCCTAGTGGGTGAATCTGCCTTACCTATCTATGATGATCTGAATGGTAAGGATGGCCGAATATTGTACGATTTGAATGAAACTTTGTTAAAAAATACGCAAGTGGTTCCCTTCCGTTTGCGTGCAGGGGATGATGCAAGCTGCTTAAATCTTAACAAAGCAATCCGGCCTATAATTTATGGTGTAAATCCAGATGAAATGATAGGTCGCTTTTCATTTGCAAACGGGGAGTGGGCATTATTAAAAGAACAACTGCCAGATGGGAAAATTCCTGCGGTGGTAGACCAAAACACCATGATGTGGGCTTTACAAAAAGGAATTGGCGATGAGATTGAGTTCTTCGATGGCGAAGGAAAACCTTTTTCTGTTCAATTAGTTGCGGCGGTTAAAGGTTCTATCTTACAAGGAGCTCTTTATATTCCGGAAGAGCAATTCGTGAAGAAGTTTCCAAAGCAAGGAGGGTATAGAAGTTTTTTACTGAGTGCACCTTTGGATGAAACCGAAACGATCAAGAAATATTTCGAAGCAAAATTTTCAAACTATGGTTTAGAATTACAAAAATCTATTGAACGATTATCTGAACTCCAGAAAGTAGAAAACACATACCTTTCAATTTTCCAGGGACTTGGAGGACTCGGTATGTTGCTGGGCACAGTCGGTTTAGCGGTAGTAGTTGCAAGGAACCTAATGGAAAGAAGTAAGGAATTTGGCGTAATGGAAGCATTGGGTTATCGACTTAGTCATTTACGAAGTCTCGCATTTTCAGAACATTTCACCCTGGCATTATGGGGACTTGGGATTGGTGCAATCTCTGCAATTATTGGCATTACCCCTGCAATTTTTGGTCAAGTGGGAGAGTTACCCGGGGCGGGTTTTCTTTATTTCTTCTTTAGTTTAGTAATTTTATGTTTTGTATGGACTAAGTTATCTGTAAATATGATTTTGAGGAAAAGTCAGATTGAACATTTACAAGATGAGTAAAATTAAAATTTCTAAACAAATCATGAATACTCGGATTATTTTTCTAGTAGTTTTTAATGTGATGTGTTCGCAGGTTTTCTGTGCTGCTAAATCCGAAGTAGATAATCAAAAAAACAAAAGCTCCTGGACGATTGAATTTGAAGAAAATTTTACAAAAGCACCGAACGAGGTTGAACCAGAAAACCTGTTTATTCTAGATGGGGAATTTTTGGTTAAAACAATTGAAGATAATAAACTATTAGAATTATCGGGTAGCCCAGTTGGAGACTTTGGCTTTTTATTTGGTCCACGGGTAAAAGAAAAAGCTATTGAATTACAGTTTTCATTTTATTCTTCAAAACAAGGACGAAGGTTTCCAGCGATTGCAGCGGGAATTGGAGGAATTCGAGGTTACCGGTTCCGTTGGAATGCATCCTCTCAAAAAATACTATTATACCGAGATGATGTATTATTAATTGAAAAAGTACAGGGATGGGAAAGTAGTTCATGGTGGCAGATTCGTTTCCAAATTCTTCCCCTTCAAACAGGAAAGAACCTCATACGTTTAAAACTTTGGCAGAAAGAAAAGGAAGAACCGCAACACTGGCTATTGGAGCATCGAGATCAGTTATTATTTAAGGGTGGAAAATGTGTTCTTTGGGCCTTTCCATATTCAGGAATGCCAATTCAGTTTGACGATTTAAAAATCTTTTCTTTCTAAAAATAGTTTGAAGGTACGATGCTAAAATTTTAATTTAGGGCTTGGTTTGCTTGTAGAATTTTCATTTGTGCGCAAACTCAAAATTAATGGGCCATTTTTTTTCCAAGCTAGTTTTATTTATATTCTTCTTATTTTCCGTTCAATTACAAGGGGCTAAATTCTCCAAAATAGAAACAACTTATGAACAGTCGGTTCTACCAATTTTAGAAAAATACTGCTACCGGTGCCATGGAGATGGAGAGAATAAGGGGCATGTTTCTTTAGATTTTGGTATTGAAGGAAAAGATATATTTAATGATGTTAATTTATGGAAAAAAGTTTGGGAAAATGTCTATCGTCACAACATGCCCCCAGCTAATAAGCCTCAATGTAATGATAATGAAATTGATTTAATTCTAAATTGGATTGAAGAGGATATTTTTGGTTTCGCTTTATCAGAAGAAGATCCTGGACGATTGACTATTCGAAGATTAAATCGATCAGAATATCAAAACACCATTCGGGATTTATTTGGAGTTGATGTTGATACCAAGAATTTTTTCCCTCCAGATGATACAGGTTATGGTTTTGATACAATTGGAGAGGTACTCAGTTTATCACCTATTTTGATGGAAAAATACATGGAGATGGCTGAAAATGTTTTATCCAAAGCTTTTGGACCACCGGAAGACTATTCTTTTCAAAAAAGTTTTTATGTTTCGGAGATGGAAGGCGGTCAGAAAACTAACGACTTTCGAGTGCTTCCATCAACGGGAAAGATTTTCACAACTATACACATTCCTTATCCAGGAAGATATTCTTTCACGATTGAAGCAGGAGCATCAAGGGCAGGGAATGAGTTAGCAAAGCTGGGCATTGAGGTGGCTGATGAATTTATTGATTCTCTTGCAATCGATGCCGAGTACCCATCTACCAAAAAATATACTTTTGAATTGGATTTTATGCATTCAGAAGAAATTTCCTTTGCAATGCTTTTCCTCAATGATTTTTACGATCCAAAGAATCCCAATCGAAGGTTTAGAGACCGAAATTTATATATTAGGAAATTGAATGTAAGTGTTAAGAATTTAGATGAGGAACACTTTAAGAAAAAAAGAAAATTAATGTTTGGTGGAATTATAGCTGATGAACTTAATGAAAAAAAAGTTGAGCTAATATTAGCGAATGTATTACCCAAAATATTTCGTAGGCCCCTTGCACCTCTTGAATTGGAAAGGCACATAAATCTATTCCGTAAAACAAAAACAACAAAGACATCTTCTTTTTTTGCCTTACGGGTTGTGTTAAAAGCGGCTTTAGTCTCGCCCCATTTTCTTTTCCGGGAGGAATATCAAGCATATGAGAATGACTCTCAATCGATCTACAAGTTAGATGATTATGCTCTTGCGAATCGCCTGTCTTATTTTTTGTGGAGTAGTACTCCTGATGAACGACTTATGCAATTAGCAAAACAAAGTCTTCTCTCATTAAAATTGAAAGAGGAAGTAACCAGGATGATAAAGGATAAAAAATCGGATGCCTTTGTGGAAAACTTTGCAGGCCAATGGTTGCAAATCCGAGATCTGGATTTAGTTGATCCTGATCGTAAAAAATACCCGCTTTTTTCTTTAGAATTGCGTGAATCAATGAGAAGCGAAACGGAAACTTTTTTTGCGCATATTTTACGAGAAAACCGCTCAATCTTTGAATTTATTCAATCCAACTACACTTTTGTGAATCAATCGATGGCGAACTTTTATAATTTAGATGGTCAATTTGGAGATCGGTTTGAGAAAGTGGTTTTCTCGAAAAGAAATCAAGCATTAAGGGGTGGTTTTTTAACACAAGCATCGATTTTAACCATTACTTCTAATGCAACTAGAACATCTCCGGTAAAAAGAGGGCGCTGGATTCTAGATAATATCCTAGGTGCTCCACCCAAAGACCCTCCTCCCGGAATTGCAGAACTGGAGGATTTTCAAGAACATAATACAGAAAATCTTTCTTTTCGTGAACAAATGGCGATGCATAGTAAGAATGTGTCTTGTTCATCCTGTCATACTAACATGGATGCGATGGGTTATACTATGGAAAAATTTGACGCAATCGGAAAATTGAGGAATTTTGAAAATGGAAAACAAATTGATTCAAGTGGGCAACTAGGTGCTGGAGAAAAAATTGATGGCGTTGTGGACCTTAAGGATTTTCTTATTCAAAAAAAATCAGATGCGTTTCTTAATTGCCTGACAGAAAAACTTTTAATTTATGCTGTCGGTCGTGGTATGCAATACTATGATCGTCGAGCAATAAAAGAGATAGTTCATCGTACAAAAATAGAAGGTAATGGATTTGGTGATTTAATCATTAACATTATCAAAAGTAAGCCTTTCTTATTACGAAGAGGAGGATGAAAATTCAGAAAAAGGCTCTATTTAGTTATGTTAAGTCTTAATAGTAGGATTCTATTCTATTATATAGTATGATTGTTAATGAGTTGGATCGAAGAACTTTCCTCCGTGGATTGGGTTCATCTATTTCACTGCCTTCCCTTTGCCTTTTTGAACCGTCTAAGTTGAGTGCTCGTGTAAAAGGTTCCATTCCGTTGCGCATGGGTTTTGCATATATTCCCAATGGCGTGATTATGGAAAATTGGAAACCAAAAGAACTGGGAAATAAATTTGAGCTTCCGTCCACTCTTAAACCTCTTGAGAATAGAAAGCAGGACATTCAAATATTGAGTGGATTGGATCATACTAAAGCAAATGCAAATGGAGACGGTGGGGGTGATCATGCACGGGCTAATGCGACATTTTTAACAGGTTGCCAAGCGAGAAAGACTGCGGGTTCAAATATTAAAGTGGGTAAATCAGTCGATCAAATTGCGGCAAGCCATATTGGCGAACAGACTAAGTTACCATCTTTGGAATTAAGCACTGATCGTTCTAGAAGATCTGGAAAATGCGATTCTGGATATAGCTGTGCGTATCAATTTAATTTGTCGTGGAAAACAGAATCAATGCCTATGTCACCTGAGTCGAACCCAAGACTCGTTTTCGAGCGCTTGTTTGGGAAATCTCAATTAAAGGATGATTTCAAGGCAACTGCTAAGAGACTACGCCATGATAAAAGTATTTTAGATTTTGTGTTAGAAGATGCGAATCAACTTATGGGACGTATGGGTAAGGATGATCGCGAAAAAATAGATGAATACTTAGGGGCGGTAAGAGAACTTGAAAAGAGAATCGAGAAAAACGAAACTAACAAAAAGAGTATACCAGAATATCAATTACCGGAGGGCGCCCCTAACTCATATAAAGAACACCTTCGGCTAATGTTCGATATGATGGCACTAGCATTTCAAACTGATACCACGCGTGTATCAACATTTTTACTTGCCCATGATGGAAGTAATCGAAGTTTTCACGAAATAGGTGTGGCCGAGGGACATCATAGCCTTTCTCATCACAGGGATAATCTTTTAAAAAAAGAAAAACTTGCAAGGATTGATCGTTTTTATATCGAGCAGTTTACCTATTTTCTTGAAAAACTTTCCAACATAAAGGAGCAGGATGGAAGTCCTTTGCTGGACCATTGCATGATTTTATATGGTGGAGGAATTAGTGATGGTAACCGTCATCGCCACGTTGATCTACCAGTCATCCTTGCAGGCGGAAAAGCCCATGGCTTGGACGCGGGAAGGCATTATGATTTTTCTACTAGAGGGGACCAAAATGACTCGAAGATCAATAAAGAAGGTACCGGAGTACCAATGACAAATTTACATCTAGGACTTTTACAAAAAATGGGAGTAAATGCGGGGCAAATTGGAGATAGTACTGGTAAACTTGTAAATATTTAATTAATTGAACGCCGTGATTTTCTGTTCCTAATTTAACATCCAAGACCTCATCCACTGTAGATCCATTCGCAGTCGGATAAACTTGCAAATAAAATACTTTTATAGAAGTATGGTTTTCCGTGCTTAGTTTTAATCGAGTCTTTTTTCTATCATTAGGTAGCGTAAGTTTTCTAATGATACCTTTTTTTTGGCTTGCTTTATTTTTTGATTATAAAGCTCTCGAGAATGTTATGATTACTTTATCCCAAAGTTATTTCGTTGGGTATCCAATACCAGAATTATTCGGAGCTTCAAAAGTTGATTCCATTGTTAGCCAAGTTTTTAGGATGAAAACTTTCTTTTCTTTAGCATTACTTGCTTATTCAATATTTTTTATTAGCCTTTCTTCCTTAGAAGAAAATACACGGCGATTAAAATTTCTCTTTCGCGGTATTTCAATTCCTTTTTTTGTCTTGTTGGTATTATTTTGGTTTAAATTTTTAAACGAAGATCACATAATAATTAAAAGTGATAAAACGGAGTTATACCTAGTGACTACCTTCACGTTAGTTTTCTCTATTTTTTTATATTCTTATTCCTTTCGTAAGAAGAAGAGAACTGACTTTAAAAATAAAAAAGTTTTACCGGTTAATGAACCATCAAATCCAACCGAACTAGTCTTAAAAACTATCCCAAGTATTAAGACTGAATCAAAAGAGAACCCTGAAGTTAATTCTTCTGATAAAGTAGCTGTAATAAAATCCGAAAATGTAAACAAGAATGTACCTGCAGGTACACCCTTAAATCCTGAAGCAAATTTAAAGTCTAATGTCACCGAAGTTGCACAAGAGAGTCAAGTTTCAGGGGTTTCTATTGATGAAAAAATAGATCAAGGTGCAAACAGCATAAATACTTCTATTCTTTCAAATGTAGACGATGGAAACCTTGCGCCAGACCAAGAAGAGGACAATTTAGCCAGAAAAATATTAGAAAAAAAACTTAGTGCTTCATGATGAAATATTTAAAAGGATTAGTGCTGTTTTTCTTTTCTTTGTTTTGTATTTATATTTTTGAAAGCGCCTGTTTTCGGTTGGTAGAGAGTTACGCAAATTGGAGACTTGCCTTAGCTTGGGGAAAACCTAGCGAACCTAAGTTTAACGCCATACTTAAAAAGATTCCTATGGATCATTTTGTTAAGCGGCCAACAGATTTAGAAAGATCCCACCATTTGGGTTATTGGGCTGGAGAAGAACATTATTATTCTTCAAAAGTAATGAGTTTTACAAGACCTTTACGAGATAGTTACGAGAATTATATCCACAGTAAGTTTGAACCACTCGCTCAATTTGAAATACGAGACTATGGTGAAATTCAGGGAGTTGTTTTGCCAGGATTTAAAAAGAAAGCAACAATCGAAGATGTACGCGATCAAAAAGCAAGAAGAGTTGGCGATGCTTTGGAGTTTGCAAGAGGCATTTTTGTGAAAGTGGTTTTAAGAGATGATTCAAATTCTTATAGAGAAAAAAACTTAGAACTCGAAGCTAGTTTTGGTTTCATGTTAGAAAAAGGTTTCGCTTGTGTAGTCCTTCCCATTTTTTCAAGTACTGATTTATTAGACAAGATTACTAGATTTCAGGAAAAAGAGTCACTTCTCGCCAAAAATATTTTTGCGTGGGCAGATGGTAAGGCTGCGACAATTTTGATGGAGTCATGCCAATTAAATCCTAGTTG
>Ga0114994_10003199_pt1 | contig 11958 bp, 24 predicted proteins | sample ArcticOcean_MG_C_9_FD_87043 | JGI IMG/M metagenome (GOLD analysis project Ga0114994, IMG submission 87043) | Marine microbial communities from western Arctic Ocean - ArcticOcean_MG_CB2_152 | ecosystem: Environmental > Aquatic > Marine > Oceanic | place: Arctic Ocean: Canada Basin | collected... | reverse complement strand
TTAAAAGGTGCTAAATCAGTTGCTAGACTTATGAAAATTGTTATTAAAAAGCAAATTAATAAAAAAACTGGTCAGCTTGAAGATAAAAAAGTTCCAATAACTTTCGCAGTATTTGAAAAATTAGAATTACTTAAAATAATCGAAAGCAATAAAATTTAATTTAACGGGGGTGAAAGCCCCCCAACCAAAAAGGAGAAATAAAATGAAATGGTTCAAAACTAAGAAAGAAGCACAGAAATTTTTTGATGATAAAAATAAGCCTTTTGGAATAGGTATTTTTAAAGACAAAACTGCTAAACACAAATCTAAGCCATTTGCAGTAACTAATGAAATGCTATGGATTAATAGATAACTTAAACGGGGGTGAAATCCCCCAAACCCAAAGGAGATTCAAATGAAAATACTAACAAAACAAATTAAAGAAAAATTAATAAATCAACATAAAGCTTGTGGACATGGAGAGAATGGACAATGCTTAAAACCTGTAGTTAAATTGTTTGGTGGTTCAGCTTGTACATGGTTACTTAGCGAATTAGACCCAGAAACTAATATTGCTTTTGCTTTATGTGATTTGGGTATGGGTACGCCAGAATTAGGATATGTAAGTCTGGATGAACTTATGGCACTTAAATTTGCCCCATTTGGATTACCAATTGAAAGAGATTTACATTGGGAAGCTGAAAAATCTCTTTGGGATTATGCTTCAGAATCTAGAAGCTTGGGATTTATTCAAGCTTAACTTTTTTCCTTACCACCTTGCCATGTGGAAAAACTGGCACACACTAAGGAGATATTATGGACATGAATTTATATAGCGATACTGAATTAAGCGATTTAGCTTATAAAGAATTTGTTAATGAAGTGCATGAAGGTGTAATTGCTTTTGAACACTTAGTTGATAAAGATACAGGCATGATTCGTTTTAATGAAAAAAATGCTGAATTACTTATTGAATCAATACAAGATTTAAAAGATGTAGCTAAGGATTTTACACCATATCACGGTGGTAATGATATGGGAACAAGTTACGATTTCTCAGAACATCTATGGGATGAAATTTGGAATTGTTGGGGCAAGTAAAAAGTTATAATGAATTCTTTTTAAGGAGATTTATTATGACTAATAACGAAGAAATGATTTTTATACCCGAAGGCGACCACTATGTTACTGTTCCTATAAACGAAGCAGATGGCAAAGCCTTACAAGATATTGCAGGTGGTTATAGAGGTGCAGTTGAATGGAATTTGTTAAGCCATGATGGAGTAACAAATGTAACACTTTATTTTATTAATGAAAAGGATTTAGAAGAAGATGAAAACATCAAGTATGACGGGTAGTGAAATTAGACATTTAAGAACTACTAATAATTTAAGACAAATAGATTGTGCTGATATTATTGGAGTTGGTATTAGACAATGGCAAAAATACGAACAAGGTTATCCTTGCAAAGAAATTTATGTCAATATTTTAAAATCATATCTAAAATATACGAATTAAATTCGGTATATATGTTACAATATAGAACTAAAAACCCAAAAAAGGAGTAAGAAATGACACAAAAAGATTCATTTATTATTTATAGAAGTTTTTATATTGGATTAAAAGCTTTAAAAAATAAAGATAGGTTACAATTATATGATGCTATTTTTGAATACGGATTAAATACTACAGAAATTGATTTAAAACCTTTACCTAAAGCAATGTTTCTTATGATTAAGCCACAGCTACAAGCTAATCATAGGAAATTTATTAATGGTGCTAAAGGTGGCAGACCAGTTAACCCAAGTTCTCAAAGACAACAAAATAAAGAAACCAAAACAGAACCTAATCATAACCAAGACATAACCATAATAGAACCTAATGTAAATTATAATAATAATAATAATGGTAATAATAATGGTAATGGTAATGACCGAATAAAAATGCCATTAAAAAGTGGTGAAGATTATATTGTTGAACCTAAATTTTATTTTGAAATAAAAAATGCCTATTCAAGCCTTGATGTTGATAATGAATTGAAAAAAATGAGAGTATGGCTTATCGCTAATCCTAAAATGCAAAAAACTCGTGTAGGAACACCAAGGTTTATTACTAGTTGGTTATCAAGAGTAAAAGATAGTAGCCCTAAGGTTGAAGATACTTACGCAAGTATTCATAAACAAGTAATGGACTTGAAAAATGTACGCAAATAATGATATAGATAATAAACAAATGGATTGTATTGAAATTGCATCAAATATTTCATCATGGTGTGAAAGAAATTATGGCTATTTTATTAGAAGTAAATCAGATAAAGCTCAAACTATTAAAGATTTTTCTGACCAAATTGCAAGGTTAACTGTACATCAGCAAAACACTTGGCACATTGCATTAAATCAACATTATGATATGGGATTAGGACACCCACCTTTACCAGCACAGATAATTAAAACTATGAGAGGTCTTGCACCTACAAATAATGAGGAGATTAAAAAATTGGCACATAATTTAGATGTACAAATAGATTGGTATGGACAATGGTCAACATCAAACCACGAATCAAAGATGAATTTCTTTAAAGACCATAAACCACAAGGAGTTGGTTGGACTGATATACCAGCTTATATTCAATATGAAGCTAGGAAATATTATGTTGCAGAAGCAGGAATGAGTCTTATTGAAGCTAACAGTTGGATGAAAGGAATATGAAAGATAAAATAAACCCAAGCCATTACAAACAAGGAAAAATAGAAGTTATAGATTTTATACTTGACCAACAAATGGATTACCTTACTGCTTCAGCAATGAAATATATTTGTAGGCATAATCATAAACATGGACAAGAAGGTGATGGGCAAATAGACGATTTACGAAAAGCAAGATGGTTTATTGAAAAATTAATTGAACACAAACTTGGAGAAACCAAAAACACTTTGCAAGTTGACCTAGAGGAATTAACAAAATGAAAATAACTTTACAAAAATATGAAGCTGAAGGTGCAAGTCATGGAATATTAGTTCCAGCAGATGAGCAATCCGCAAAATTTGTTGGTAAGTTAATTAAAAATGATGTTGTTACTTCTGATTTTGTTAAGCCTAGAAACTACAGGTTTCATAGAAAATGGTTTGCACTTGTAAAGTTTGCTTATGAACATTGGCAACCTTCTAATTTAGAAGATTCAAAATGGAAAGATGTAGTGCCAGAAAAATCATTTGAAAGATTTCGTAAAGACATAATAATTATGAGTGGAAGATTTGATGCTGTTTATCGTGTTGATGGTTCTGTAAGAGTTGAAGCAAAATCAATATCTTTTGCAAGTATGAATGAAGAAGAATTTAAAGACTTGTGGAACGCCACAACAACGGTCATTTTAGAAAAGGTTTTAACAAATTACACTAAAGATGACTTAAACAATACTGTTAAACAACTGGAGCAATTTTATTAATTATGAAACTTATAACTTTTAATCAAGCGTTATTATTATTAGCTGGAATACCACTAAATAAAAATAAACTAGATGATGAAAAATCGACTATTATTTATAAACCTAATAAAGAAAAAACAAAATTTATACGCAAACTTAAAGAAGATGGATATACTGATTTAGCAAATATTGAGTTAAAGCTATATTGTGATTTAATAGAAGGATACGACATATTAGTTTCTGCTTATAGCGATTCCACGCCTTCAGAACCGACTATCTCATCTTATGAATTTAAAAAATGGGCTAAGAAAAAACGCTTTTCAAGATTTTTGTAATGAAACCAAAAGAACGCAAAGCTCGATTTGAAGCATTAGCTGAATATGGATGTATTATTTGTATGCGACCAGCAGAAATACATCATTTAATTGGACATCCATATTCAAGTATGGGTAAAAAAGCAGATGATATAAATACTATTCCTTTATGTGTTGACCACCATAGAGGTTCTCAAGGTATACATCACATGGGTATGAAGGTATGGGAACAAGTTTATGATACTCAAATAAACCTATTAAATAAAACTAATAAAGGTCTTTTCATATGAATTAAAGGCGTATAATACTAGTTATAGCACTTAAGCTATATGACCAAAAATAAGGAGAAACACATGATAAGATTTATACTTGAAGTAAGAAGAAAAACTAACATATGGTTATGGAATAAAGGCATTGTAACTCTTAAACGAAGTTATAACAGACATAACATAAAACCAATTCCCTACCAAAAATTCACCAAATCTACACAAAGGGGCAGATACATGCTTCTTGGATTTTGTATTGGTTTAACTCCGTATGTTGTACATATGAATGGGTGGTTAAGATGAATGGACATTCAGATGTAATAGGTATGGAAGAAAATGGCGAGATTGTATTTAACGAAAATACAGGATGTTATGAGCCTGTCAATTGGCAGGAATTACAAACTAAAGACTTAAAGGAGATTGAAAATGATACTGTCAGAAAATGATTTGCAAGACGATATACATCTTTTCCAATTGTTAACACTTCGTAAAGGATTACAATCAGAAATTTTAGGTTTTAAACTTAGTAGGGGTAAAAGTTGTTATTCAATTATTAAAAATAGATGGCAATTAAAAGGAAATAAAAAGTCTGTTCTTGAACAATTTGAATGGGCATTAACTCAAAATGGAGTATTAAATGATAACTAATCAAAAAGTAATAATAGAAAAATGGCTACATGATTATGGTTCTATAACAGGTAAACAAGCTATGGAAGATTGTGGAGTTTATAGACTAAGTGCAGTAATCTTTGATTTAAGAAAAAAAGGTGTAGATATTGAAACACATACATTGATAGTAAAAAACCGATATGGTGGGATAAGTCGTGTTGCTCAATACCAATTAAAAGGACATAATAAATCATCAGCAACATGGATGGAAGATTTTAATAACATTGTTGAACGAGCAATGACTAAATACAGGAGCGTGTAATGAACAAGACAATACATCAAGCAATATTTGAATTTAACAATATGATGATTACAGTTAAAAAAGACTTAAAGAATGGAGCGTTTCCAAATTCATTCTATACGGATATTAATTCTGTACTTCATACAATTCGACCAACATTATCAGAATTGGGGATAGTTATTATACAAACGCCTCAAATGAATGAAGCTGGTTCTTATTTAAACACTAAGATTATGCTAAAAGATATTCCAAGTGAGTATGTAGAATCTAATATTAAATTTATTGTAGACCCTAAAAGTCCAAAGGCAATGTGGAGTTTAGGAGCATCAATAACTTATACACGAAGATATGCAATTACTTGTATGTTAAGCCTTGAAGCGGTGGATGATGATTTTGTAAATGGCACGAAGGATGCACAAAGTTCACCTAAGAAGGCGTATAATAAACCTTTAACACCCACACAACAAAATAATGTTTTAGTTGTAAAAATGAAAGACGAATTAGATAGGGCTAGAGCTATGGGAGATTTAGAATTGGCTACAAATATTTATGAAGAAGCTAATGATAAAGGTTTAGTACAAGTGCAAGATTATCATGCTAGATTATTTGAAAATCCAGTAGCTACATTATAAGAATTACCGTAACCCAATCGGTTTTCGGGGTTTTAGTTAAGGTTATCATTCCTTATCTCCTTTACCTCGTTAGGTCTTATGGGGGATTAGTTACCCTAAGTAACTACTAAATTAAGGATTATTAATGATTACATACGAACAATTTTTAGAACATTTAGCAGACCCTTCTCTTACACCAAAGAATAGGTTTACAAACAAAATTGAATTATTAAGGCTAAAAAATCAAATGGGTTGGACAATTGCTCATGCCCAATCTAGGCGTGGATGGGTAACGGATGATAAAGACATACTAAAATGGTCAACTATTCAAGGCTACACAGTAGCACATTGCCAGGCGTTTCATGGGAATGTATTTACAACACAACAAATTAATAAAATTTCAACTAAAGCTGGATGGTTACCAGCAAGTGTTAGGTCAGAAGGTAAAACAAAAATAACTGTTGAACAACTGGGAAGCCTTGTTACTAAAGGCTATATATTTATATCTAAAATAAGAAGGAGTAAGAAATGAGTCAATTTGATAATACAAACACAGCAATTGCTTATGTAGAAAATGGATTATTTGCTAAAGCAGGTGTTGAAAATTTACAAGCACAAAGAAAGCCAATACTTAAACTTAAAGTTAATGTAGATGGTAAAGATGTGGAAGTAGCATTATATTTTAAAATGGTTTATGATGAAGCCACAGGTAGTTTTACTGACCAATATAAGGTTACAAGTTCTGGAAGTAAGATGTTAAGCGGTAAAATAGTAGCACCTTATGTTGCTCAAATTGCTAATGCAGTTGAATCTGTTGATTCAAGCAGACTTCAAGATATGGGCAGAGATGAACCCGAAGATGAAATACCTTTTTAGGAGTTAATAATGTCAAAAAATCTTAATGTAGCAGTTGAACCCGCACTTCATAATATTACTTATTTGGGTATTAATGAAATAATACTCAATGGAGTTAATCCTCGAACTATAGAAGGAGATAAATTTGCTAAGTTAGTTAAAAGCATTAAGAGATTTCCAACCATGTTAGCAATTAGACCCATTGTAATAGATGAAAATAATGTAATACTTGGTGGTAATATGAGATACAAGGCTTGTGTTGAAGCAGGTCTTGAATCCATTCCTATATTAAAAGTTAATAATTTAACTGTTAAAGAAAAAGAAGAATTTATTATTAAAGATAATGTTGGTTTTGGTGAATGGGATTGGGAAGTTTTAAATTCAAATTGGGATAATAATGATTTAGAAGAATGGGGTTTAGATATACCCAAATTAAAAGATGATAGTGTTACAGATTTATCAGATTCTCTTGAAACATCTTTAAAAATTGAAGTTGATTGTATAAGCGAAGAACAACAAGAAACTTTATTTAATGAGTTAATAGAACAGGGGTATGAATGCCGACTTTTGACATTGTAAGAGAAACAACACCTAAAAAATCATTTCGTGTTGCTTCAGTTATGGGTAAATTTGATTTATCTTCCGCAAAGATTAAAGAAAGATTTGTAGGGGATATCCATTTTGATGATAATTGGCAAATAGGTTTAATTGTTGGTAATAGTGGAACAGGTAAAACAACAATAGCAAAAGAGTTATTTCCAGATAGTTATGTAACAAATTTTGAATACAAAGCAGAATCTATATTGGATGATTTTCCAAAAGAAGTTTCTGTTGACCAAATAACTAGAACATTTAATAGTGTTGGTTTTTCTTCACCACCTTCTTGGCTTAAGCCTTATAGTGTTTTAAGCAATGGTCAAAAGATGCGTGTTGATTTAGCAACGAGTTTATTGCAAGATGAACCTTTGATTGTCTTTGATGAGTTCACGTCGGTAGTTGATAGAGAAGTGGCTAAGATTGGTTCTCATGCCATACAAAAAGCTATAAGACGAACGGATAAAAAGTTTATAGCTGTTGGTTGCCATTTTGATGTTGAAGATTGGTTATTGCCCGATTGGATATTTAATACTAACGATATGACATACAGCGTAACAGCTAAAAAAAAAGACCAGACATTGAATTCCGAATATTTGAAACAAAAAGAAAGTCCGAATATTGGAAAATGTTTAGTAAATATCATTATTTAAGTCATACACACAATAATGCGGCTAGAGTTTTTATAGCAACAGTTAATAATGTTGTATGTGGATATTGTAGTGTATTACCTTTTCCGCATCCATTTAAAAAAGGATTTTGGAGAGAACATAGAACAGTTATATTGCCAGATTATCAAGGTATAGGTTTAGGTCATTTATTAAGTAATAATGTAGCTGAAATACTTAAAGAAAGTGGTAAAGGCTTTTTATCAACTACTTCTGCTCCTAGTTTAATAATGAATAGACAAAAAGATAAAAAATGGGCAATTACTAGAATTGGTAGGGTAAGTGTCCCTACTGGAACTGGTGCTTTACATCATAAAAATAAAAAAGGTAGCACATCTGCTAACAGAATAACGGTATCATTCCAATATATTGGATAAATTAACAAAAGTTAACAAGAATGAAACTATCAAATGACGAATTTTGGGCAGGGGTTAGAGAGAGTGCAGGTTTATACTCAAGGTCTGTAAGACTATTTAAACGAGAATATGGCGTTGATATAACAAGGATAGCAGTTAGGGCTAGAGCTTTACGTGACCCAGAACAATTAAAAGATATTAGAGAACAAAATCTCGATATTGCTGAAGAAGGATTACACTCATTAATGAGAACAAAGAACGAAAATGTAAAGTTAAGAGCGATAGAGTTATACTTAAAACATCAGGGTGGAGACCGTGGTTGGGATGATAAACATAAATTAGAAATAAATGAGGATATGAATTTAACTATTAAATTTATTTAAATGTCTGAAGTAACAGAAGTAGAACCAGTAGAAGAAGCACTATTATTACCTAAAATATTTGAACCTCTTTTTACACCTTGCAGATATAAAATTTATTATGGTGGCAGGGGTGGCGGTAAGTCTTGGAATTTTGCTATATCTTTATTGTCATTAGGCACTAAAAGACCTATGCGAATATTGTGTACTCGTGAGATTCAAGGTTCAATCAAACAATCAGTACACAAACTATTACATCAATGTATTAATCGAATGGAATTAAACAAATTCTATAGGGTCACTCGTGATGGGATTTATGGTGTCAATGGTACTGAGTTCTTATTTCTTGGACTTAAACATGACCCAAATCAAATAAAATCTCTTGAAGGCATAGACGTTTGTTGGATTGAGGAAGCTGCAAAATTGACTTACGAAAGTTACGAATTGTTAATTCCAACAATAAGAAAGAAAGATTCAGAGATTTGGGTTTCATTTAATCCTGTATTGGACACAGACCCAACATACCAACAGTTTATTCTTAACAATACAAGAAATAATTGTCAAATAGTTAAGGTAAATTATTACGATAACCCATATTTTACTGAGGAGTTAAAAAATGAGTTAGAATATATGAAGGTGAATGATTATGATGAATATCTTCATGTTTGGGAAGGTGGGTGTAGAACTTCAACAGATGCACAAATATTTAGACATAAATTTACCGTTATGGACTTTGACCCACCAAGTGAATCGGTTTTTTATTATGGTTTAGATTGGGGGTTTTCGCAAGACCCAACTGTTATATTGAGATGTTTTATTTATGATAATTGTTTGTATATTGATTATGAAGCAGGGGGTAGACAAGTAGAACTGGATAACACTCACAAACTAATAGATGAAATCCCAATGGCAAAACAGCATATAATAAGGGCAGATAGTGCTAGACCTGAATCTATTAGCTTTGTTAAGAGGCAAGGGTATAGGATTGAATCTGTTCATAAGTGGTCAGGTAGTATTGAAGATGGTATTGAGTTTATACGCAGTTTTAGGATGGTATATATACATTCACGTTGTCTAAATACAGCAGAAGAATTTGTTAAATACAGTTACAAAGTTGATAGGTTGACAGAGGATATTTTACCCACTATAGTTGATTCAAATAATCACTATATTGATGCTTTAAGATATGCTTTACAACCCATGATTAAAAGAAAAGGGAAACCAAAATTGGCTAAAGTTATAGGAGTTTAGAATGGGAATTGAGAGTAAACACCCTTTATATATTGAAACAGAAAATAAATGGACAAGAGTTAGAGACTCCTTTTTAGGTTCAGATAAAGTTAAATCACAAGGCGAAGTCTACTTACCAAAATTATCAAGTCAAGATAAAGACCAATATGCTTCTTATGTAATGAGAGCAATGTATGTTAACGCTATTAAAAACACAGTACAAGGTTTAGTTGGTGCTGTTATGCGTATAGCTCCAGTTATAAATGCACCTGATAGAATTTTAGAATTATCACAAGATATTACCGGAACAGGTGTAAGCCTGAATGATTTTATTAGTAATATGCTATCCGAGCAGTTGTTAATGGGTAGACAAGGTATTTTAATTGATAGAACAGAAGATAGAGCGTATCTATCAGGGTATACAACAGAACAAATAACAAACTGGATGGATGATACTGTTATTTTAAAAGAAACTTATGTTGCCCATGATTTGAATGATTATTATAGTATGACTTATGAGGTTCAATATCGTGAGTTGATGATTGATGAAGATGGTAAATATTTAGTTAGAATTTGGAGAGAAGTACAAGGTTGGTCTGTTTGGAATGAGATATATCCTACTAAAGTTGGTCAATCACTAGACACAATTCCTTTTGTTGCACTTAGTGGAAACGAATTAAACCTTAATCCAACACAACCACCTTTAATGTCATTGGTAGATACTAACCTTTCAATGTATCGAACAAGTGCAGATTTAGAGCATGGTAGACATTTCACAGCTTTACCTACCCCTTATGTAACTGGTATTGATGGTGATAGTGAACTTAAAATTGGTTCAGGTTCAGCTTGGATATTGCCTGATTCATCTAGCAAAGCAGGGTACTTAGAATTTACTGGTCAAGGCTTACAAGCATTAGAGAAGGCTGTAGATGAAAAGCGTAACATTATGGCTGGTCTTGGTGCTAGTTTATTACAAACGCAAAAGAGTGGTGTTGAGTCTGCTGAAGCAGTAAGACTTAGACAAAACTCTGAAGCAAGTGTATTGGTTGGTGCTGTGTTGTCAGTTCAAGAAGGCATTGCAAAAGCACTATCTATAATGGCTGAATGGGAAGGTGTAAGTGGAGATATTGAAGTTTCACTTAATACTGACTTCTCTGATAGTAAGATAAGTGCAGAGAACTTAACAGCTTTGATGGGTGCTTGGCAGTCAGGGGCAATTAGTCATGAAACATTCTTACACAACATGAAGAAGGGAGAAGTGATACCTGATGATGTTTCTGTTGAAGATGAAAAAGGCAGAATAGACATGCAGAACCCTATGAATCTTGATTAGCGTAAGCTGATGATAGATAAAGAGGAAGAAAGACATCCGCCTACCCCACCAATGAGTCCGTTTGGATGAATGTTAACGAAAAAATATTAGATAAGCTTATTGAAGATTCTATTGATATTCAAAGGTATGAAGCAACTGTCCAGCGTAAAGTAATAAAACAATTAAAATCATTGGAAAATAAAGTTGTATCTGAGCTTAAAGATTCTTCCGTAATTACAACTGTCAACAAACAATCTCAAAACAAAAAATTAAAAGTTTTATTAAAAAAGACTAGAGATACAATAGGGGTTGCATATAAAGAAATATCTGCCTCACAAATAATTATTTTAAAAGAAGTTGCTCAATTATCTGAATTACAAACAGTATCAGCATTAAATGGTTCTTTAAAAGTAGAGTTGGTTATTCCTGCAATAAGTCAAACTCAATTAAATGTAATAGCATCTTCAACTCTAATAGAAGGTGCGCCAACTAAACAATGGTGGTCTAGAAAAAGTTCACAATTTAGAAGCAAATTTGAAGATACAATTAGAATAGGTATGATTCGTGGTGAAACAACAGATGTTATTGTTAAATCATTAATAGGTACAAAAGCAAATCAATTTAAAGATGGTGCTTTTATTTCACAAAAAAGAGGTGCTGAAGCTGTTGTTAGAAGTTCAATACAAACAGTTGCAAATACTGCTCGATTAGAAACATATCAAAACAATAGAGATATTTTAAAAGGAATACAATGGTCGTCTACTTTTGATAATAGAACATCACCAACATGCCAAGTGTTAGATGGCATGCAATGGGATATGGATGGAAACCCATTAGAGGGTGGATATAATGATGGTAGGCCATTTCCTGGTGCTACAGCACATTGGAATTGCAGAAGTAGTCAAATTTCAATAACTAAAAGTTGGGAAGAATTAGGTTCTAAAGTAAAAGCTGAAGTTCCAGTAGGTACTCGTGCAAGTATGGATGGTCAAGTTGCAGGTGGTCAAACATATGAAAAATGGCTTGGTGGTAAATCAAAATCTTTTCAACAAGAAGTAATGGGTAAAGAAAAACAAAAGC
>Ga0114994_10003197_pt1 | contig 11960 bp, 12 predicted proteins | sample ArcticOcean_MG_C_9_FD_87043 | JGI IMG/M metagenome (GOLD analysis project Ga0114994, IMG submission 87043) | Marine microbial communities from western Arctic Ocean - ArcticOcean_MG_CB2_152 | ecosystem: Environmental > Aquatic > Marine > Oceanic | place: Arctic Ocean: Canada Basin | collected... | reverse complement strand
CAAATTTTCTTTATTAACATTTACCTGAGTTTCTTCTCCTGAAATAATTTTTTTTACAACTTTTCTTGCTACTTTAGATATTTCTCTTTCAAGATTTCTTACACCAGATTCTTTAGTGTAACTTCTAATTATTTCTTTCATTATTTCTTTAGATAAATTCATTTCTTTATCTTTAACACCATTATCTTTTATCTGTTTTGGTAGTAAGAATTTATTTCCAATATTTATTTTCTCATCTTCTGTATAACCAGCTAACCTTATTACTTCCATTCTATCTAATAATGGAGGTAAAATATTTAAAGTATTAGCTGTCGTTACAAACATTACATCTGACAAATCATAATCAACTTCTAAATAATGATCATTGAATGTAGCATTTTGTTCTGGGTCGAGAGCTTCTAATAAAGCAGATGAAGGGTCTCCTCTATAATCATTGCCAATTTTATCAATTTCATCTAATAAAATTAATGGATTTTTGGTTCCAGCTTTTTTCATTAGCTGAATAATTTTACCTGGCAAAGATCCAATGTAAGTTCTTCTGTGCCCTCTAATTTCAGCCTCGTCTCTCATGCCGCCAACAGACATTCTTACAAATTGTCTATTTGTAGCTTTTGCTATTGATTTGCCTAAAGAAGTTTTACCTACACCAGGAGGTCCTACTAAACACAAAATAGGGCCTTTAATTTTTTCCATTCTTTTTTGAACAGCTAAAAATTCAATTATTCTTTCCTTAACTTTTTCTAACCCAAAATGATCTTCATCTAATATTTTAATCGCTTTATTAAGATCAATATCAACATGGTCTTTCTTATACCAAGGTAGTTCAGTCATCCATTCAAGATAGTTTCTAACTACAGTTGCTTCCGCTGATAGTGGACTCATATTTTTTAATTTTTTTAATTCTGTCATACATTTTTTTTGAACTTCTTTAGGCATTTTTGCCTTTAAAATAGATTTATTTAAACTTGAAGTTTCATCTTTTCCATCTTCAATCTCGCCTAATTCTTTTTGAATTGCTTTGAGTTGTTCGTTTAAATAATATTCTCTTTGTGTTTTTTCCATTTGAGTTTTAACTCTACCTCTAATTCTTTTTTCCACACCAATAATACTTGTTTCGTTTTCCATTATTTTAATAATTGCATTAAGTCTTTTTTTAACATCTAATGTTTCAAAAATTTGTTGTCTTTCAGAAATAGTAGCATTTAAATGCGAAGCAATATTATCAGAAATTTTTGCTGGGTCTTTTAACTGTTTAATATTATTAATTGTTTCGGCAGAAATTTTTTTGTTAATTGAAGTTAATTTTTCTAATCTTCTTACCGCTGTTAAGGCTAGGGGTATTAAATTTTCATCTTTTGTTAACTGGTCATTTTGATAACTAAAATCACAAACTGTAAATTTTTCATTTTCCCCAAAATTTAAAATTTTTACTCTTTTAGATCCTTCAACCAAAACTTTAACTGTACCATCTGGCAATTTAAGTAATTGTAAAATATTTCCTTCACATCCATATAAAAAAATATCTGTTTTTTTTGGGTCATCTACTTCTGAATTTTTTTGAGTTGCTAAGACAATTTTTTTGTCTTTTTTCATTACCTCATTTAATGCTGCTATTGATTTATCTCTTCCAACAAAAAGAGGGACAACCATGCTTGGGAACACAACTATATCTCTTAAAGGTAGTAACGGTAAGGTAACTTTAATTTCCATGTTATTAATATGGAGATTAAAAAAAATATTGCAATAGATATTTCTTGTTTATTAATGTCTAATTAAGCCGCTGTAATCTTGTTAATAGATTTATTTTTAGTATTACTTTTTGAACGCACCATAATTGGTTGGGATTGACCTTTAACTACTCCAGAATCAACTATTACCTCTTCAATCTTATCTTGACTTGGTAAATCATACATAGTTTTTAATAAAATATTTTCTAAAATTGATCTTAACCCTCTTGCACCTGTTTTTTTGTTTATAGCTTTTACTGCTATTTCTTTAATTGCATTATCTTTAAATATAAGTTTTGTTCCTTCTAATTTAAATAACTCTTGGTATTGTTTAATTAAAGAATTTTTTGGTTCTTGTAGTATTTTAATTAAAGATTTTTCATTTAAATCTACTAGTGTGGCTATTATAGGCAAACGTCCTACAAATTCTGGTATTAATCCATATTTTAATAGATCTTCTGGTTCTAAACTTTTCATCCATTCACCAGTTTTTTTGTCTTCAGTATTTTTTATCTCAGCACTAAATCCAATAGATGTACCTCTGTCTCTTTGAGATATAATTTTTTCTATTCCGGCAAAAGCTCCTCCACAAACAAATAGTATGTTTGTAGTGTCAACTTGTAAAAATTCTTGTTGTGGATGTTTTCTTCCACCTTGTGGTGGAACACTAGCAATAGTTCCTTCCATAATTTTTAATAATGCTTGCTGTACCCCTTCACCCGATACATCTCTTGTTATCGAAGGATTTTCAGATTTTCTACTAATTTTATCAACCTCATCAATGTAAACAATCCCACGTTGCGCTTTTTCAACATTATAGTCTGCTGATTGTAATAATTTTAAAATAATATTTTCAACATCCTCGCCTACATAACCTGCTTCTGTTAAAGTTGTTGCGTCAGCCATTGTAAATGGTACGTCAAGAATTCTAGCCAATGTCTGTGCTAATAATGTTTTGCCACATCCTGTAGGTCCTACTAATAAAATATTTGATTTAGAAAGTTCTACAGTTTTACTGGTTTTGCTTTCATAATTTAATCTTTTATAATGATTATGAACAGCAACTGATAAAACTTTTTTCGCATGTTCTTGTCCAATTACATAATCATCTAAAAAAGTGCAAATCTCTTTAGGGGATGGTAAATCATTTTGATGTTTGACAAATGTATCTTTACTTTCTTCTTTGATAATGTCCATACATAGCTCAACACACTCATCGCAAATAAATACTGTTGGTCCAGCAATAAGCTTTCTTACTTCGTGTTGGCTTTTTCCACAAAAAGAACAGTAAAGAATATTTTTATTATTAGTTGTCATAAAGTTATTTAACGAATCAATTTTATTACTTTATTACAGATAGCTCCCTTTAATCAAGTAGAGGTTGTGGATAGAACAATATATTGTAGGTTATATTCTTTTTTCTACTACCTGATCAATTAAACCAAATTCTTTTGCATTTTCAGGATTCATAAAATTATCCCTTTCTAAAGCAAGCTTGATATCTTCAGCTGATTTACCTGTATGTTTTGAATAAATTTCATTAAGTCTTTTTTTTAAAGACATTACTTCATTAGCATGAATCTCAATATCAGTTGCTTGTCCCTGAAATCCTGCAGATGGTTGATGCACCATAATTCTAGAGTTAGGTAATGAAAATCTTTTACCTTTTTTACCTGCGGCCAACAGGAAAGAACCCATCGATGCTGCTTGACCAATACAAAGTGTTGATACATCAGATTTGATATATTGCATAGTATCATAAATTCCTAAACCCGCAGTTACCAAGCCTCCTGGGCTATTTATATATAAGTAAATTTCTTTTTTTGGATTTTCAGACTCTAAAAACAACAATTGAGCAGTAACTAAAGATGCAACATTATCATTTATCTGGCCAACTAAAAAAATGATTCTTTCTTTAAGAAGTCTAGAATAAATATCATATGCTCGCTCACCCCTATTAGATTGCTCAACAACCATTGGTATTAATGTGTTCATATGTTCAGATAATTTTATTGTCATAAATTGATTCTCTCAACTTATACAACTTGTGATTACTTTTTACTAACTTTTTTTATTTTTTTTTAAATCTGCAGATTTAGCTATTTTTGTTTTAGTGGGTTTTTTATCCACCTTAGTTTCTTTCTTTTTTGTATGGCTATGACCGTGATCATGGTCATGATCGTGGTCATGATCGTGTTTATGAGCTTCTTTTAAAATTTTTTCAGCTTCTTCTTTGGTGATATCTTTTTTATTAGATTTAGCCCTGCTCTTAATTAAATTAATTATTTTTTCTTCATAAACGTTTCCTTTTAAACTGGCTAGTGCTGAAGGATTTTTTTGGTAAAATTCCATAACCATTTTTTCTTGACCTGGCATCATTCTTAATTGTTTTTGAACTTCTGCCTGAATTTCATGCTCTTCAACTTTAATATTATTTTGTTCTGCAAATTCATTTAAGATTAAACCAATTTTAATTCTTTTTTCTGCAGTTTTTTTAAACTCTTTTTCTTTTTTTTTTATCTCATCTTCTTTCATTCCTTGAGTTAATATTTTAATTTCCTCTTCAATCATATTTTGAGGAATTTCATCAACTTTAAATTTTTCTAATTCTTTTAATATTTGATTTTTCCCCAAAGCATCTAAAGAATTTTTGTATTCATCATTAATTTGTTTTGAAATTAATATTTTTAGATCATTCAAATCTTTTGCACCTAAATTTTTTGCAAATTCATCATTAATTTTAACTTCTTCAGATTTTTTAACTGTTATAATTTTACAATTGAACCTTGCTTTTTTTTTTGCAAATTCTTTTTGTTGATAGTTTTCAGGTAATACCACATCAACTATTTTATCTTCGTTTTTTTTAACTCCTATTAGTTGCTTATCAAAACCTTTGATGAATAAATCTTTTCCTAAAACTAGTTGAGTGTTTTTTCCTTCTCCACCTTTAAATTCTTTCCCTTCAATTGTTGCTTTATAATCGAAAATTACTAAATTTCCTTCTAAAGATTTAATACCCATATCAACTTCTTTAAAATTATTTTGAGACTTTGCTATTTCTTTAATTCTTTTTTCTGTTTCTGAAGGATTAATTTTAACGTGATATTCATCATATTTAATTTGTTCTATAGATTTAATTTCTACTTTGGGCAACTCAGTTACAGAAATTATATATTCAAGATCTTTATTTTCACCATAAGTTTTTAAGTCTATTTTAGGTTGCCCCGCAGGTTTAATTTTATTTTCTTTTAATGCTTTAGCGCTTGTTTCTTTTAAAACTTTATCTAGAACTTCTCCAAATATAGCTTTACTAAACTGTCTTTTTAAAACCTCTCTTGGAACTTTACCTGGTCTAAAACCTTTTAATACAACTGTTTTTTTTAATTCTTCATATTTTTCTTCCATATAAGAATTGATAGTTTTTTTATCTATAAAAACTTTTAAATCTTTCTCTAAACCTTTTTTATTTTCTATTGATACTTTCATATATTTATCATGCTGGTAGGCAGTAAGAGACTCGAACTCTTAAGGATTTCTCCACTGGTTCCTAAGACCAGCGCGTATACCAATTCCGCCAACTGCCCACAAATTATGCAGTTTTATATATTATTGATTGAAATTGTCCAATGCCAATAACTATAAAATTTGTAGATAATTATTTATAAATTACTTATATTTTAAATAGATGACTGTTTCACCTTGTATAAGTATTTGTAAAACTGATCCAGTAACGGGATATTGCTATGGTTGTGGCCGTAGTAATGACGATAAAAAAAAATGGAAAACAGATACTACAACTGATGATTGGAAACAAAAAAACATAATTAAAATCCAAAAAAGATTAAAAGGTTGGCAGTTAGAAAGTTTTAGAGAATCATATGAACACAAAATTAAAAATGGTATTTCTCTATTTAAGGTAAAAAACTCAAAATAATAAAATATTTTATTACTATAATTGTTTATTTTTTTTTGTTTTCTTATTTTTTAAAAAATTAATTCTTTTTGCGTTAAATTTGTTATTAGTGATGTTGCTTCTATGTCTTGCAAATGCTTGTTTTTGTGCAAGTTTCATAGCTTTTTTTGAAGACATAATTTAATGTAATATACTAATGATTAATAATCTAAAAAATCTTAATAGTAAAATTATAAAATGTAATAAATGTATAAGACTAGTTAATTTCAGAAAAAAAATTTCTACTGAAAAAAGAAAACAGTATATAAATGAAAAATACTGGGGAAAACCTATCACTGGATTTGGAGACAAAAAAGCTAAAATATTAATAGTTGGTCTTGCTCCAGCAGCTCATGGTGGGACAAGAACAGGAAGAGTTTTTACTGGAGATAAGTCTTCCGATTTTTTATATGAATGTTTATATGCAGTTAAAATCTCTAATCAGCCAACTTCTAAAAATATAAATGATGGTCTAAAACTAAAAAATGCATTTATCACAACAGCTTTAAAATGTGTGCCTCCACAAGATAAACCATTAAAAACTGAATTAGAAAACTGTTCTAAATACTTCGATCAAGAAATTTTCTTACTTAAAAATTTAAAAGTAATTGTTGCCTTAGGTAAAGTGGCTTTTGATGTTTGTGCTAACTTTTATAAGAAAAATTATTCAATAAATTTTAAATTTATTTTTAGCCATGGCAAAATCTATAAACTCCCAGATGGCAAGGCCCTAATAGGAAGTTACCACCCAAGCCCAAGAAATGTAAATACAAAAAAAGTTAATTTAAAAAAAATGAAAAATTTATTTATTAAAGCTAAAAATTTAACTTAATTAAAATGAAAAAATTAAATCATTTAGTATTAAAATAAGTTATAATTTTTTATGAAAATTTATATTATTTGGTTAATTGGAGTAATCTTATGGAATTTTGGTGTTCCTGATGCGGCGCCTATTGAAGATGTATCGGTAGCTATAGCTTTATCTTTTTTAAGTATCGTTTTAAAAAAATATCTTAAATTATAATTACTCTGAAGAAAAATATATATTTTGGTAATATGAAATAGCTTTAATTTTTGAATTGTCTGTATCGGTCATTAATGCAACTCCTGTTAATTCTTTTACATCTAAATCATGATATTTTTTAAAATGATCTTTTACATTGACTTTTACTGTAACCCATTCATTTTTATGCTCTTTAGTTGTAGATAAAACATAATCAATAGATTTTTTCGTGTAAGGACTTGGCCAATTTTCATTTATGTAATTATTACTTGAAAAAACATAATTCATAGCTCTATTTGAAAGTGCTGTAGTTCCAGTTTTTTTAATAACAAACACTCTAGCAGCATAATCATGACCCTTTTTACTGTTTTCAGTAATTCCTGATAAATCTTTTTCTACCTTCCAAGTAATATTCAAAAAAGGTGTTTTTAAGAGGTCTATTTTAATTTTTTTTCCTAGTCCTGAAGCTTTTCCTTCGGTTTCAGCTTTTAAATAATTCCCTTTTTCATTTGAGTTTAGCGTGTAAGTAGTTAGACCTTTTATCTTTTTTACTTGTAAAGTTTCCATTTCACTTTTAGTAAAATCAAAAATTTTTACTATTTCTGCTTTGGATATTTGTATAACAAATAAGGTAAAAAATATAAAAAGTAAAAATTTTTTAAACATGCTGGACATATAAACTATTCAAAACAAATTTCAAATAATTATTCAAAAACAAATTTTAGACATGTTTTAAACATTCTAAATTCACTATTGGATGCTACATAATGAAACAAATAATAATTTAGATAATGAATAAAGATAATTACAAAATATATGGAGAAATACTTTGAGGTCGATTTCAATATTTGTGCTTTTAATTTATTGGTCGGTTATAATTTTAGCGCCTGTAATATCAAAGGAATTTAGATTAATAGAAAAAAATTCCATTATTCTCCCTAAATTAAAGCCTAATAAGTAGATCTGCCACCGCTAATATCAAAAACTGCAGCTGTTGAAAAGGAATTTTCTTCAGAAGAAAGCCAACAAACAAGAGAGCTCATTTCCTCTATTTCTAAAAATCTTCCTCTTGGAACTTTTGATAACATTTTTTGTACATGTTCTTTAGACATTTGATCTAATATTCTAGTTTTTGCTCCAGCTGGTGTTATTGCATTTACTGCAATATTCTTGTCTGCCAATTCTTTACCTAAAGATTTTGTTAACCCTATCGCTCCTGCTTTTCCTGCACTATATGCACTTGCATTTGCATTTCCTTCCTTTCCTGCAACAGATGCAACATTAACTATTCTTCCATAGTTGTTTTTAATCATATTTGGAACAATAAATTTACAACAGTTAAAAGTACCATTGAGATTAATAGCTATGACTTTATTCCATTCTTCAACATCATAATTCCATAGTTCTGAAGTAGAGCCAGTTATTCCAGCATTATTAATTAAAATATCAATGTTAAATTTTTTAATTATCTTATTAACGCTATTTTTTACTTGCGTGTAGTTTGAGACATCAACAATGTTAAATGAAAGATTTGAATTTTTCAATTCTTTTGAGGCTTTTAATAGTTCATTTTCATCAATATCCCAAATTATGACTTTTGCTCCTGACTCTAAGAATCTTTTAGCAATATCAAAACCAAACCCTTGAGCGCCTCCAGTAATAATTGCAGTTCTATTTTTTAAATCAAATTGATGCATGAAAACTATCTACTGGCTAGCAAATAGTAAACTAAAGATGAGACGAAGGCACCAATTATCCAAGAATAAGATTGTAAAAACATTAATTTCGCATTCCAAATTGAGGCAGCAGCAAAAATAAATCCGATTAATAAAGAATAAATAGCTTTAAGATGCCACCCTTTAGAATAATAGTAAGCACCATTACTACTTGATGAAAAAATATCTTTACTAATTAAATTACTTTTTTTAACCAAGTAGTAATCAACCACTATAACACCAAACAATGGCCCAAAAAATGAGCCTATAGTATCAACAAAAGATAAAATTCCAATTTGACTTAATAATGGCAACCAAAAAATACCAATTACAAATCCAAAGACAGCAATAACAATTCCTGAGCTCCTTAAGTTAAGAGTAGATGGAAGGAAGTTTATTAAAGAGTTTTGCGTAGGTATGTAATTAGCAATTAAATTTGATGAGGCTGAAGCAAAAAGAATAAAAAATAAAACTATTACTGTTATTAAAATATCATCAAACTTACCAATGATGTCAGTAGGATTAGTTAAAATTCTTTCCATGTTTTCTAAATTTTTATTTAAAATAACATCAGCACCAATCACTATAAAGACTGCTAAAAAAGAAAAAATAATTAAATTTAAAATTAAACTTAAATTCCCTTTTTTTAATTCAGTTTCATTTTTTACATACCGAGAAAAATCACCAAAACTTACTATCACTATAGAAAAATAAGCAAAAACAGTTCCTGCAACTGACATTAAAGGAACAATATTAAGTTTTGTAAAAATATCTTGAAAAATAAAGATATCAAAAAATGCTTGTGTAATATAATCAAAGTCAAAAAAAAGTATAAATAAAAAAAATAATAACATTCCAACATAAACTGTTATTGCAGAAAAATTTATAAATAATTTATTAAATTTATGACTTTTACTAAATAAGAAAACTTGAAAAAAAATTGATAAAAAAAATGACACCCAATCGATAACATTTAAACCTAAGAGAAAAATTAAAAAAATATCTTGATCAAGAATAGAGCCATCAAGCAAAAACAGAAGTATTCTAATTAAATAACCCATAGCTTTAGATAAAAAATATGTTTGGATTCCAAACATAAAGATGCCAACTAGACCTCTTACTAAAGCAAAATACTTTGCACCTCTAAATCCTAATGAAGTTCTTAATAAAACCGGAAATGGAATTCCATGTTTTTGTGAAGGTTTACCGATCAAATTTGCAAAAAAATAAACAAAAAAAGATCCTATTAAACTACCTAAAAAAACAATTAAAAAATTTAATTCATAAACAAGATAAAGTGAAGCTATAAGTGAAAAACCAATGATACTTTGTATGTTATTGCCCCAAAAACAAAAAAGATCTTTCCAATCCCATTTTTTATCATTTGGATTAACTGAAACAATTTCCCAGTTCATTAAATTATTTTTAGTTTTTTCTTGCATTATAAATCTATAATAAACTAATAAATTCTACTGTCCATATAGATAGGCTGGAAGCCATAGCACTATTTGTGGAAATACAATAATTAAAATTAAACCAATTATCTGTATAACCATAAATTGCATCATTCCTAAATAAATATCTTTAAGGTCCCATTCTGGAACAACACCCTTTAAAAAATAGGCTGAAAGAGCAACGGGTGGTGAGAGCCAGGCAGTTTGCAGGTTAACAGCAACTAGAATTGCAAACCAAGTTAAATTAAATCCTAAAGCTTCAACTAAAGGTAATATTATTGGAACAATAATCATTACAATAGGAACCCATTCTAGCGGCCAACCTAAAAGAAAAATCATAGCCATAATCATTGCAAGAATTAGATATCTATTCATTTCTAAACTTAATAAAAACTCAGTAAGGAGCATTGGCGTTCCCAGTCTTGAGAATACAGCTCCAAAGAAATTTGATGCTGCAACCAAAACCATTATTAATGCAGAAATTTCTAAAGTTTTAACTAAAGCTTCTTGCAATTTTCCAAATGTTAATTTTCTATATGCCAATGCTAATAATAAAGAGCCCATAGCCCCACAACCTGCTGCCTCTGTTGGTGTTGCAAAACCGAATAAAATACTTCCTAATGCAGCAAAAACTAATGCTGCAGGTGGAACTAAACCTAAAAAAAATTCAATCCAAACTGCTTTAATACTTGTTGCTCTTAATTCAACAGGTAAAACTGGACCTAAACTTGGATCTATCCAACATCTAATTGTTGTATAGGCCGCATATAAAGTTGCGAGTAATATTCCAGGAATAATTGCAGCAGCAAATAAATCTGTAACAGGTATTTCCATAATAGGTCCCATCACAACAAGCATAATACTTGGTGGAATTAAAATACCTAAAGTACCTCCTGCAGTAATTGTACCAGCTGCCAATCTAACGTTGTAACCTGATTTGTTCATTGATTTAGCAGCCATAATTCCAAGTATAGTTACAGAAGCTCCAACAATTCCTGTTGCAGCTGCAAAAATTACTGAAACAAATAAAACTGCGTAATATAAAGAGCCTCTTACCTTAGCTAACATTAATTGAAACGCTGAAAATAATCTTTCCATCAGACCTGCTTGTTCCATCATAATTCCCATAAAGACAAAGAGTGGTACAGCTGCAAGAGTTTGCTCCGTCATAACCATAGAAAACTGTAAGGTCATTAAATAAAATACCAATTTACCAAAACCTAAGTAACCAAAAATAAAACCTAAAAATATTAAAGTAAAAGAAATTGGAAAACCTATAAATATAGAAAATAACATTACACCAATAAGAATAAAACCTAAAATAGCTGGGTTAATAAACTCTGCTAACATTATTCTTCTTTTCCTGGCCATTTACCTTTTGTTGCGGCCCAATAACTTTTAAGTAACTCTGATATCCCTTGAACTAGTAAAAATACTATTCCAAACCATAAACAAGCTTTTATAGGCCACATGTATGGCATCCAAGCCGTGTCCATTCCTTTTTCACCTCTCATGATAGATTCTTGTAAGAAAATTGTCGTCATATATAAAAATACAGATAACCCAGGGAAGTAAAATATAAGATATAGCCAAAAATCTATTTTGCCTTGCGTTTTAGTTTTAAAATTTCTGTATAAAAAGTCTGCTCTTATATGAACACCTTTTGATAAAGCGTAACCGGCACCAAGCATAAATAGTGCACCATAAAAAAATCTACTCATATCGTACACCCACATAGTTGGGGCATTAAAAAGTTTTCTCGCTAAAACTTCATAAACCATAGCAAATATTAAAGGTATGGTAATCCAACAAACTACATTACCAATAACTTTATGTGCTGAATCAATTTTTGTAATAGTTGATGCCATCCATTTTGGCATATCTTTAGGCATTGATCCTGAACCACCTCTTCTTTCAGCAATCATTTCATCTGATATATCTAATTTTGTAGGTTCATCTGACATAAAAAATTCTTTTAAAAAAAAAACTAAAGTGGGCAATTAAGTCCACTTTAGTTATAATTATTTTTTATCTAGATACTACTTTAATGTTGCTGCGTGAGCCATTCCTAGCTTAGCATTTGACATTTGAGATCCAGACCAAAAAGGT
>Ga0114994_10003196_pt1 | contig 11962 bp, 6 predicted proteins | sample ArcticOcean_MG_C_9_FD_87043 | JGI IMG/M metagenome (GOLD analysis project Ga0114994, IMG submission 87043) | Marine microbial communities from western Arctic Ocean - ArcticOcean_MG_CB2_152 | ecosystem: Environmental > Aquatic > Marine > Oceanic | place: Arctic Ocean: Canada Basin | collected... | reverse complement strand
CTAATACATCGTCCTCGTTGGCGACGCAGTAGACGTCGGTGAAATCGGCAAACGTCGCATCGCGCTCGGCCGCGAATAAGGTGCGCAGCTGCGCGAGGTTGTCGCTGGTCTTCATGCGTGCTGCCAGCGGCGCTGCGGAGAACTTCAGTGCCACAGTGCAAGGAAAGCAATAGGGAAGCTGCCTGGCAGCTTTCGACAAGATCAGCAGTGTTTTAGAAGAGGTGCATAGACGTTCAACGCCCAGGTGCACTTCTCGCTCGCGCAACTGCAAGCAAAGGGCGGGAGTCTTTTGCCAATCACTTTGTGGTTTTTGCGTATTCGCACCGCACGCACGTTCGTAGACACGTCCCTAGACCGGCACCAATCCTCTCACCGGGAGGACCGGATCCCACGACCGGATCCCACGGCTCTAACAGTTTCGACGAAAAACCCGTACTTGGCGAGGCGGTAAAAACCAAACACACACGTCGCCTCCTGTCAAAAGAGCGAGCCGTGCAGTTACAACGCGCAGAGCAGTAGCAGCGCCTCATTTTCGACTAAAGCACTCGCAGCGAAACCATGGCCTCCTTCAACGGCGACGCCGGCCCGGTCTTAGGTATTGATCTCGGGACCACCTTCTCCTGCGTCGCCGTGTACGACGACGTCGCCAAGAAGGTCGTGGTGCTCGAGAACGACGAGGGCGCGCGCACCACGCCCTCGTACGTCGCCTTCACGGAGTCCGGTAGATTGGTCGGCGCCGCCGCGAAGAGCCAGGCCGCCGCCAACTCCAAGGGCACCCTCTTCGACGTCAAGCGCATCATCGGCCGCACCTTCCAGGACCACGTGGTCCAGGACGAGCTCAAACGACTGCCCTTTCCGATCAGAGAACATCCGTCGAAGTCCAAGCGGCCGCTGGTCGAGGTCCGGTGGCGCGGCGACACGAAGCAGTTCGCCCCCGAGGAGGTGAGCGCCATGGTCCTCGGCGAGATGGCTTTCATAGCGTCCAAGAAGCTGGGACGGGACATCAAGCGCGCGGTCGTCACCGTTCCCGCGCACTTCAACGACCAGCAGCGCCAGGCGACGAAGGACGCCGGGCGCATCGCGGGCTTGGAGGTGTTGCGCATCATCAACGAGCCCACGGCCGCGGCTTTAGCGTACGGTCTTCATGATCTCGCGACGAAGTCGACCGAGGTCGGCCGCGTCTTGATCTTCGACCTGGGCGGCGGCACCTTCGACGTCAGCGTCCTCCAGCTGGAGGGCGGCGTCTTCGCGGTCCAGGCGACGGGCGGCGACACGCACCTGGGCGGCGAGGACTTCGACGCCCGGCTCGTCGACCACGTTATTAAGTCGTACGCGCGCAAGCAGGCGGGGCCCAGAATCAAGGCCGCCAAGAACGGCCACAAGAACCAGAAGGGGAGCTCGGCCGCTGAGAAGAAGCGGAAGCAGGACGAGCAGCAGGTCGTGGGCAAGATCAAGGCGGACCCGCGCGCGATGCGGCGCCTGTCCAAGCTGTGCGAGAACGCCAAGCGCGAGCTGAGCACGGCGGACGATGCCGAAGTGGAAGCGGAGGACCTGATCGCGGGCATCGATCTTAAAGTGAGAGTGACGCGGGCGGCGTTCGAGGGCTTGTGCGCCGATCTCTTTGAGTCCTGCCTGGAGACCGTGGAGGCGGTCGTCCGGGACGCGGGCTGCCAGATGAGCGACATCACGGAGTGCGTGTTGGTCGGTGGTTCGACGCGCATCCCCATGCTGCAGGAGAAGCTCTACGCGCAATTCAATGGTCGGTTGGAATTGTGCAAGACCGTGCACCCCGACGAGGCCGTCGCTGTGGGTGCGGCCGTGCAAGGTGCTATTTTAAGAGCGGGCATGACCGGCGGCGGCGCGGACTTGGCGCCGGAGGGCTGCCAGGACCTCGTTCTACTAGATGTCACGCCTCTGAGCTTAGGCATTGAGTTGGAGGGCGGCCACATGTCCACCCTCATCAAGCGCTCGACTGCGATCCCCTGCCAAAAAACGAGAGAGTACACGACCGTCGAGGACTACCAGACGCAGATCGACGTGTGCGTGTACGAAGGAGAAAGACCGCACGTCTCGGGCAACAACAAGCTCGGCGAGTTCACGGTCGAAGGCTTATTCCGAGGGAAGGCCGGCGAGGCCAAGGTGGACGTGACCTTTGCCCTGGACGCCAACGGCATGTTGTCGGTGAGCGCCAAGGACACGCAGACCAACGCCCAGGCCGAGACGACCATCAAGGCCGACCGCGGCCGCCTGGACGAGGAGGACATCACGCGCATGGTCGCGGACGCCAAGAAGATGCGCGAGCAGGACGGGGGCTTCGCCGAAAAGGCGCGGCTCCGGAACGCGCTGGAGGAGGCGTGCTACGAGGCCAAGAAGACGAACTCGGGCAAGGGCAAGGAGCAGCTCGACGCCATGCTCGAGTGGCTCGAGTACGACGCGGAGGTCGCCGACCTAGACGCGCTGACGGAGCGCGTGAAGACGCTCAAGGCGGACTTCGGGGTCACGGTGGCCTAGGGGGGTGAGGAGTCGTACGTTTTACTCCATGGGGTATCTGTTGGCAACGCTTGCGATGCCGTGGCCTTCCCGGGGGTCCGGGTGTGTTACGACGCGCGCCCCCCGTTGCCCGTCTTTTTGTTACGGTGCTAGGACTAGTGGGCGGGGCCCGGGGGGGGAGACACCGCGCGTCGCCGATTCGCCCCCCGTTGCCACACCCACCTGACTCAGTATGGTAACACTATACCCCTGCTTAGTCGCAGGAGCCGCTCATAGGAGTGAGCGAATGCCAAGGCGCCCCACGCCGCGAATTTTTTAGCAACCCCCCCCTCCAAGCTCTTACCCTAGCTTCTCAGCCCCCACTAAAAACGCGCGAGGAAACGCGCGCAGGAAGCTTGAGCCCGGCAGCGAAACCCGAACCCACTCTAAAAATTTGGCAGTGAGACGTCGGCACCTCATCAAGCACTGCGCCTGCACGGACAACAGCCTAGCTCGGAGGAGTCTACCAGCAGCGTCTACGTCCCAGCGCTCGCGCTGCGAGACGGCACGACCGCAAAACCGGGCCAAAAGCCGACGCCCGACGCAAGTCCGGACGATGACCTCCCCCGCCCACGCCCACAAGGAGATGGCCGGCGTGCCCAACGCGGGCGCCAAGGTGGCGCTCATCACGGGCATCACGGGCCAGGACGGCTCCTACCTCGCCGAGTTGTTACTAGAAAAGGGCTACACCGTGCACGGCATCATCCGCCGCTCGAGCTCTTTTAACACGGGCCGCATCGAGCACCTCTACAAGGACAAGCACGAGGACGACGTGAAGTTGTTTCTCCACTACGGCGACCTCACGGACTCCAGCAACCTCTTCCACATCATCTCCACGGTCCGCCCGGCCGAGGTCTACAACCTGGGCGCCATGTCCCACGTCAAGGTGAGCTTCGAGATGTCCGAGTACACCGCTAATGCTGATGGTATTGGTACTCTCCGCTTACTCAACGCCATTCGGAGCGCCGGATTGGAGCAGTCGACGCGCCTCTACCAGGCCTCCACTTCCGAATTGTACGGCAAGGTCCGGGAGATCCCCCAGACGGAGACCACGTCCTTCTACCCGCGGAGCCCCTACGGCGTGGCCAAGCAGTACGCCTACTGGATGCTCGTCAATTATAGAGAGGCCTACGGGATGCACCTTACGAACGGCATCCTGTTCAACCACGAGTCCCCGCGGCGGGGCCCGACCTTCGTCACGCGGAAGATCACGCGGGCCGTCGCGCGCATTAGTCAGGACAAGCTCAAGACGTTGTATTTGGGCAATTTGGCCGCCAAGCGCGACTGGGGCCACGCCCGCGATTATGTGGAGGGCATGTGGCTCATGGTGCAGCGGGACGAGCCCGACGACTACGTCCTCAGCACGGGCGAGTGCCACAGCGTCAAGGAGTTCTGCGAGGTGGCCTTCGCGCGCGTGGGCATCACCATCCAATGGAAAGGTAAAGAGGGCAGCGTGGACGAGATCGGCGTCGATGCTGCCTTGCCCTCGAGGGTCCTCGTGAAGGTGGACCCCAAGTACTTCCGCCCGACGGAGGTGGAGCTCCTGGTGGGCGACTGCTCCAAGGCCAAGAAGTTATTGGGCTGGACGCCCAAGATCACCTTCAAGGCGCTCGCCGAGGAGATGGTCGACGCGGACCTGGCGGACTTCAAGGCCGAGCTCGCGGCGGCGGGGCAGTAGGGCGCGGCCGCGGGGGGGCTAAGGGTGCATACTACGTCCGGCGCACTCGGGGTGTTGCGCCGCGGCGATGGCGTAGATTGGCCTGGGATTTGCAGCCCCGCCACTGGCAACATTAGGGGACCATGTGCTCCTGCCCTGGCACCCGCGGCCGTGCGCACGCTGGCCACCGCCGCGACGCGGCCAACACTACTAGCGGGAAGCCAGCACCTTAGCCGCCCCCTACTCCTCGACGTCGGCCTCCTCGTCATCTTCTAAAGCCCGCCTTCTATCGATCGCCAGGGCTGTGGCCGAGTGGTCCTCCCCAGCCGCGTCCCAGATCTTCATGTCGTTGAACTCGTCGATCAAGCGCTGCTGGAGATCTCTAGAATTAAACGCCAGGTTCTTGTTGTTCGCTTCTCGGCGGTTGTAGGTGATCTGGGCGTTCAAGAGGTACGAATTCGTCACATCGAACTCCAGCACGATGTGCGGGACGCCGTTCGAGGGCCCCCAGTCGTACTCGGGGTAGGTGAAGGTGGCGATCTCGAAGCCCTGGGTGGAGATACTTCTATCTTCGTAGGTCCGGGCCTTCGTGGAGATGAGTTCGTAGACTTTGTCCACGAAAACTTTTTTGTCGAAGCGGATCTTTACGGTGGTCACACCCGCACTCTTTCTATGGAGATAGCCCGATAACTGCGCGAAGAACACGGCGCACAGGGCCCACGCAACGAAGGAGACGCCGGCCCACGCGAACGGCACGTTGGTGATGGTCGTCGTGAGGATAGAGGTGGCCCACTCCGTGTTTAACACGGTCCAGCTGTTGCCCGTCAATCGATCGAGGAACCCCCAGGCGAGTAACGCGCTGAAGACGAACATCATCAGCGTCAATTGGATGCGCGTCTGCTTCGCATTTTCCTGCAATTCCAGGTTCTTCTTCTGGTTGAGCTCCATCTGGCGCTGCAGGTTGTAGGCCCGGTCCTCCGCGACAATACCCGTCATCTCCCGCAGGACCTCCAGGTAGCGCGAGGCCCCGCCCACGTTCTTCTTTAAATCGGTCGTCCGTCGCAGCAACTGCGAGCGCATGCCCGAGATCTCCAGCCGCTCGTAGAGACTGCGGCCGGCCTGCTCCGGGGGCTCCGGGGGGATCTCGATCACATCCAGAGCTTCTAAGAGATACCCGAGCATCTCCTCGAGTTTTATGATATCTTCCGCGATCTTGCAGATGCGGTAGCGGATGCGGTCTAGGGCCGTCGGGTCCTTGTTACTCCCTTCGATGATCGTATTTGTTTTTTGCATGTCATCGCTTAGAATCCACAGCCTTGCAAAGTAGTTCTGCATGAAGATGTCGATGGTGATGAATTGCAAATAGGCACATAGCAGGGGCTCGTGGTGCCTGGAGTTGGGCCCGGCCACGAGTAAGCCATACGAGCCAAACACGAGTGTATCGTGTTCACTGATATCATAAGCGGCCTTGGTGTCCCCGATGACCTGCTTGAGCTCGTTCTCGTACTCGCCCTTGTCCATGTACTCCTCCGCCGTTAGGTGCGGGGTGATTTCGTTGGCGATGATCAAATTCACTTTGTTGCGATTCGGGGCGTCGCCCAGGAAAATGAGATCGAGCAAATCCCGCTGGTACTGGGAAATGATGCTATCCACGATGGACGAGGAGTCCTGCTGGACGTCCACTAGTAGACGCGCCAAGTGGTCTAAGGAAATGTTGTCTTTTATCCGGTCCATCACGGCCTCGACCTGCGCCAAAAAAAGGTGATGCCGCCGTCACCCGGCGGCGCCACGCCATCGATGCGACGCGTCTCCTGGAGACAAGGTCGGGCGTGGTCTCTTTGTGGGACGCCGCGTAGAAACCTGCATGCCGTAAAAGCACGTGCCCTCCGCATTTAAGGAGACCCCAAAGGTCTCGACCTGGACCACTCCACTATCTTCGGCGAAGCGAATCTCCGCCTCGAAGTTGATGTGGTTCGTGAGCGTGTAGTCCAGAATGTCGACGGCGGTCATCTCGGGCGACATCTCCATCGACGTGCCGCTGCTGTCTTCATCGACGGCCGGGGAGATGAAGCCGCCCTGGACCCGTTCGGTACTTCCGACGTTGGAGTTGAGTTGGACGATCTGGTTCGCGCCGAAGGGAATGTACTCCGCTACTATTATAGAGACGGAGTTCAAGGTAATGACTTCGTCGAGTTCGTCTCTGATGGAGTCCGTGTTGACGGCGGACTCGTGGGCGCGATGGGCATTCGAGAGCGTGGGCCGGCCGCCGTACCTTAGACATTGGGGAACGTAGGCCGAGGACACGTAAGACACGTCTTCGGTGGACGTGATGGTGGATTCCCGCCGATACCCGGACGCCGAGGTCAAATGGTACGACGCCCCGTCCCACTCCGCACTTAAGAGCTCCCGCGTCCCTTTCGCGTAGACGAACTCGTGCGTCGCTTCCTTCTCCTTCTGGGAAATGCGCTTCACCAATTCCAGACCCTTCTCGGAGATCTGGTAGCAGGTCATGGGCTTGAAGCCCTTCGTGGCGATCTGCAAACCGTTGAGCAATTCCTCTTCTCGGAGGAACTCGACGTCAGATTTGCCTTCCTGGGAAATGTTGAGGTAGATCCGCCGGTTTTCAATCAACTCCGACGCCGGCGCGTAGTCGTAGTCCAAGACGTTGGCTACCACGCCTTCATAAATTAAGACGAGCAGCGCCGGCTTCCGAATCCACTCGTCCTTGTCGTCGTGGCTCTCCGCTTTGTGCGTGTACAAGGACACCAAGTAGAGGAGGCGGTTCTGGTTTTCTGTTAATCCGGTGTCCTCCTCCTCCTCGGACTCGGACTCGGACTCGCTCCCTTCTTCGCTTTCTTCGTCATCGTCCATCCCGCCTCGCAGTCGTAGCACCAAATGTAACGTAGACTCCTTCTGGATGTTGTAGTCGCTCAGCGTGCGGCCATCTTCTAATTGTTTCCCAGCGAAGATGAGTCGTTGCTGATCGGGCGGGATGCCCTCCTTGTCCTGGATTTTCTGCTTCACGTTGTCGATCGTGTCGCTGGGCTCCACATCCAATGTAATGGTCTTGCCCGTCAGGGTCTTGACGAAGATCTGCATCGTCGTGGCGTGGCGTCCTCCGCGCCGCTCCGCCGGGCGCCGGGGCTGCCCCTCGCACCTCTGCCTTCTTGCGCGCGCGCTGCTCGGGAGCGCGGGTGCGCCGCCGCTCCTCGGTCTTCGGAAGCGTCGACTGCTGCGCGCTGCCCGGACGCGGCCTTGTGTCGTCTCCAGCCTCGTCTAACAGCACCCGGCCGCGGCCGCGGCCGCTAGGTTGGGCAAAAAAGTTCGTTGGGGGAATACGAAGGGCTTGGCGTCCCCGGGCCCTCGAACGCTCTGCCTGACGCCTCGGCCGCGAGAAGTCCCCGCGGACGAATGGTCCGCCGCTCCGTTTACGTGCGGATTTCATCGCCGCTTTCAGCACAAAAAAGCTAAGTAAAATACAGCACAGCGCTGCATCAAGACCGCCACAGCGCATCCGCAACCGCCGCTCACAGCGCAGCTCAAGCGCCATGGGCCTCGTCACGCCCGCGGAAGGTATTAACTACGATTTCATCATCGGCATGTACGCCTTCTTCCTGGCGCTCGGCGCCCTGTTCCTGGGGCTCGAGTTCGGCCTGGAGGTCGAGGCCGTCAAGGGCTTCTATTTGGTCTTCGCACCGTTCGTGCCGGCCTTCCTCTGGTGCACGGTCGTGCGGGGCGCCTGGGTCAAGACCAAGGCCAAGACGGATTGATGCGGCACGATGCGGCGCGCGGTAGTAGACGTGCGGCGCGGCGCCAGGGCGCTGCACGTCGCGGTAGTCGGTGGCGGTATCGTGGGCGTCTCGACGGCCGACGAGCTGGCGCGGCGCGGCTGCGCCGTGACGCTGCTCGAAGCGGCGCCCGCGGTTGCAGGTGTATCGTCGGCCATGCACGGCAACGCGGGGACGCTGTGGCGGAGCGTGCGCGGCGCGACGCCGTGCGAGCCTTCTACTCTGTGGCAGACGCTCCGGTCGTTGTCGCCGTCTTCCCTACAGCCGCCGCCGCCCGGCGCGCCCGTGGCCGAGCGGCGCGCGTTCCACGCCCGGAACACCTTCGTCCACGCGGCGTGCGCGGCGGACCCCGCGTTCTACCGCTGGGCGCTCGCGCTGTTCCGCGCGCTGGGCACGCCTAGCTACGACTGGCCGGCGGCGCACGCCGACGCGCAACGCTACCTGCTCGAGCGGGCGGCCGCGCTCGACTCTGGAGCGAACGTGCGGGTGGCGGGCGGCGAGGTGCGAAGCGCCGGCGGCGCCCTGCTCTCGGCGGACGCGAACGACGCCCAAGGGGATAGCGCTTTATATACCAAAGCCCTTGCCGCCGACTGCAAAGCGCGCGGCGTCAGGGTGTGGACCAGCACGCCGGCGCGCGCACTCCTGATGCAGGGTGATGCGTGCGTCGGCGTGGAAGTTGACGGCGCGCTCTTCGAGGCCGACGCCGTCGTCGTGTGCGCGGGCGCGGCCACGGCGCCGCTGCTCCGGACCGCGGGCCGCTACGCGCCGATATATCCGCTCCGCGGTTACTCGATCACGGCGCGCGTCACTGACGAGGCGCGCGCCCCGGCGGCGTCCTTTTTTGTCGACCCGGAGCATTTATACTGCACGCGCCTCGACGACAAACGCGTCCGGTTCACGTGCTACGGCGAGTTCGTGCCGCTGGGCCGGCGCACGCCGCCCACAAAGGCGCTGGAGGTGCGCCTCAAGTCCCTGATTGCACACGCCTTGCCGGACGCCGCGGACTGGTGCGACTACAACGTATGCGACGTCTGACACGGCGACCGACCGTTGACGCCCGACGGTCTCCCGATCGTCGGCCGCGTCGCTCCGGGCTGTTTCCTCAACGCGGGTCGCGGCTTCAACGGGTGGCGCGACGCGGGCATCACAGCGAAGCGCGTCGCGGCGCTCGTTGCGGGCGCGGACGACGCGGCGCTGGCGTATATCGAGGCGTGGTCGCCGGCTAGGTTTAACGTGTGAGTTTCACAAGATTTGCACATACAAGTAGTTGTTCCTTAGATGCCATTTTGCTCTTCCAGGAACGATGGCGCCTTCCAGTCTGGCGAATTCTACTCAGACTGTGGCTCGCCGCCCCCGCGATCACCCGAAAATTGAGTTGTTGGGACGCCCCGCGGCAACCGTAATTAGAACGTATGGGTAGAATCCCTAACACCACGTGCCCGTCAGAAACGAACATTGTTTTGAAATATGCGCGGCCGCCCGAAGGCCCAAAAATGGACTTTGGTACCTTCCTGGGTAGGTAGAGTAAATTAAATGAGCTCCCAAATTAAGTTAGCACCATAATCGGTCAGCGAGACCAAAAGTGCGTGTAGCGGCCGAGAAAAATCTCGCGCGGCTCCCGGAAATCTTGGGACATTCACAGATTAATAGTCTTGCGGCTTGCCAAAGTACATCAGCACTTGACGCCGCCATCCACCGTCCGGTTAGTACATTATAAGCTCTTCGGCCTAGTTTTCATTCATTTCCGACGGAACTGGAGCCGATAGCCCGCGCTCGGAGGGCGGAAGAAGAATTCTACTAGACACTTCCCTTCGTTAGGTGTGTTTACATCCTTTTGACAGTGGTAGAGACCATACAACCCACCATAACGATTGCTGAGGTAGCTTAGGTGTTCCGCAGGCACCGCGCGGTTCCGCGACTTCGCGCCCCTGCGTTTATAAAAAATATATAACGATGCTCAGGGGTTCATGCTCTCTTCGATCACAAGAACGCCCTGAGCATCGTTATATATTTTTCCTCGGGGATTGCTTCACTACGTTCAGAAATCCCCTCGGGAAGAGAGGGACAAGATCTTTTAAATTTGGATATATTTTTTAAATTGGTGATAGCTCACGGTCTCACCGTCGAGCGGAGATCATTTAAATTGTATACGATCTTTTAGCGTTCGGGTATGCCTCAATAAAATGCCTCCATGAAGATTTTTTAGGATTCGGGTATTCTTTTGAGAAGATCTTTTAAGTTCGGTTTTTTAAACCATCGAATTCATTTTTAAACCCGAATCTTATAAAATATTAACGGAAGAAATTATTTTAATATTTGTTAATGTCAAATAAATACCCGCACCTTTCACACCACCAATATTGTTGACCTGTGGATGTTTGAGGGTATAAGAATAAAATGGTTGGTATATATAATGAATGCTCAAATGGTATTCGATATTGATGGTGTTCGGGAAATTATATTCAGCTATTGTTTACCACAATTTTACCCCATCGTAACGAAGAAAATGATTGATGATAAGAGAGATAAGTTAGTGGAGGACGCAGAAATAATTATTTTGGACGACCCGATTAATAAATTAAATCAAATTAGACCACCAAAATTAATATTAATGACAAATGAAATGTCGAATTGGAGATTCCCCGAATATTATTCAGAAATTAAAAAAAAGGAATTTAAACGAAAATATTACAAAAATATATTTTTATCGTCACTTGGTATAAGGTTTAGAGGCTACACTGATACACGGACGATGAAAGGAGTTGCAAATCGTTTAACAAAAACAAGCAACTGGCTAAGACGTGAACATGTTTTATGGGTAAAAGAAAAGAAAATAAAAGAAGAAAGCGAGGAAGCTCATAAAATATATTATAAAAATCACTATCCCAAAAAAAAGTGGCTATATGATTCAGATGACGAATGGTAAACCCGCACGATATATAAAAATGATCACAAAATTACTTAGTTATACAAATCAGTCCCAATTTCCTTGACCTGTGTACTTAAATATTATCCTGAACTCGTTTTAGGGTATAAGATTATTTTATTATCTATATATAATATATGAATAGCGACATTAAATTAAAACTGGAAGCCTTTAATATAATAGACCCGACCAAGATGGACACAAGACCTGAACCTGCGAGTATCAGCGGTCACATTACCCAAAGGGACCATGGCGCCGTTGTTCTATTCACAGTCGACCGACTTGCCCGTTCTCCGCGGACGACGGTGCGTAGGCGGACCTCCAAAAAGGCCCCAGACCCGTGAGTTATAAAATAAATTTGCGTTTGAGGCGTTTCGGTACTTGGGTGGTCCATCCGAACCGCCTGAACGACTCCTACTTAGAATTTATTGAGCCGTATGCTCTGCGCGGTTCGGAGACTCCGCGACCCCACGATCTGGTAAACATGGGCAAATTACATAGACCTGAGGGCATCAGGGCTGGTACCATCACCATGGACCTTGGCGCGACCGTTTGTATTACAATCGACCGACTTGCGCGAGGTCCAGATCAATAATATTCAGACCCGAGCGTGGGCTGCCCAACGAGCGTGGTGTAGATGCCATCTACTTGGTTTCCACTATAGGTGGGGTAGTGTGGGGCCCAACGAGACCGTTATTGCGATTCCTGGAGGCCCTCGAGTAATTAGCGTATTTGACGTTCACGGGTGCTGTCGAGCCCAAATAAAACACTTTTTTGGGATGCAGATCGGCTCTGGGACTCCCTCTGGGTTAGAGTTGAAGTTGGTTAGTCGCCTACACCGCATGCGCATTCGCTTGGGGCACCCCATAGCTCTCAAAGCTCTGGATCAAAGCCATTGGCAAATCATGCTTGATGGAAAAAGTCAGAATCGGAATGACTGACTCGACTTTTTTTTATCTGTCGCGAGGTTGAGGTTAGGATTCGGTCCGAGTAAGGGTGAGGATTAGGAGTAGACTAGGGTTAGGGTTAGGGTTGGGCGAGAGTCGGGTTAGAGCGGGTCCG
>Ga0114994_10003192_pt1 | contig 11973 bp, 10 predicted proteins | sample ArcticOcean_MG_C_9_FD_87043 | JGI IMG/M metagenome (GOLD analysis project Ga0114994, IMG submission 87043) | Marine microbial communities from western Arctic Ocean - ArcticOcean_MG_CB2_152 | ecosystem: Environmental > Aquatic > Marine > Oceanic | place: Arctic Ocean: Canada Basin | collected... | reverse complement strand
CGTGGGGCGAAGAGGCGAGCGGCGAAGAACAGCGTTCTGGCGAGCGGCGCAAAACACACTAGGGGCTAGTGGCGCAAAACCTACTAGGACCTGTGTGACCCGTACCGTTAACGGTACGGGTCAAACCACGTCCTGGCGCAGCATCTGAGTCCGCGCAAGGTGCAGGATTTGTTAGCTGACGTGGACGCCTTGCCGGAGACGGGCGTCCGGGGCGTGGACCTGGACAGGGTCCTGTGGCTCTTCCGTAGCATGTCGGCGTCCGTACCATACTTAATGAATGACAGAGTCCGTACCCCCCGCAGTGGACCACCACGCGCGCGCCACCCTCAAGCACGAGGCCTGGCTCGCCGCGGTCTTCGAGCGTTTTGATGATGACGCCCCGGGTCTCTAAGAAATCGAGTTCGTGGAGCTCTGCCGGTGGGCCCTCGGCCCCTCTTTCGACGACCTCAGCTCGCTGGACGTCCACGCGCTCTTCCGCTCCATCGGCGAGCTCGCGGACCAGACGGGCGAGTCCAACGGCGACGACATCGACGACGCCGAGGGCTTCCCCAAGGCCATCATCCAGCTCGACTGCGCGCTCGCGTGGCCGCGGCGGTGCCGCGCGTATCGGACCATGCCCGACGACGCCGCGTGGGACCTCGTGGCGAATTCGGAGCTCGCCGCGTTGGCCCGCGCGAAGATCGGCCAGCTGCGCCACGAGCGCGCCAAGAGGCGGTTCCTCCAGAAGGCCTGAGCCCCCCCCTCCGACGGCGGTGTAACTCCCTTGGAAGGGTCCCCGCGGTGTGATAGAGTTATTTCGCGGGCTCCTGGACGGAGTCGGGCGCCGGCGCCGGCGCCGTCCAGGCCGTCAGGTCCCCGAGCGAGTCGTTGCGGATCATCGACGCGAGGCCCGCGCCGTCCGGCGCGGTCGCGGGTTCCTCCTCCGCGCCGTGCTCGACGAGGTTCGTGAGTGAGTCGTTCCGGATCATCGAGGCCAGGCCGAGGCCGTCCGCGTGAGTTGTAGAGTCGTCCTCGTCGGGCTCCGGGTATGCCGTAGTGCTCGGCGCCGGCGCCGAGCCGTCGACGGACCGCCGCGCGTGCGCGACGCCCTCCTTCTTGGCCGAGGCCCGCGCCGCGCGCGCGATGGGCGCCACGGGCGACGGGGGCGACGCCGCGGGCGACAAAGTATGCCGGGGCGTCGGCGGCGTGGCCGCCGCCGGAGCCTGGGCCTCCTGGCTCTGGATTTCCCGCGAGAAGCTTTTGAAATCAAAATCGCCCACGGCCTCGGCGTCCTTCAGGCCCATCTCCCTGGCGTTGTTCGTGGCCCACGCTCCGAGCTCCGCTGCCAAATCGGCGAGCTGCGCGGGCGAGTAGCCGTCGCGCTGGGCCTCGACCACCGCCCGCCGCGCGCTGCGCACGCGCGCCGCCCGCCCGGAGTTCGTCCCGGGCTCGCAGATCAGGCCCAGGCCCCTACGGGACTCGCCGGGGATCGGCGGCGGCAGCTCACCCTCGGCGCACCGCCTTGCAGAACGCAAGACGGTCTCGATTAGGCGCCGCTGGTTGTCCCGGATCTGGGCGTACTCGTGGGCCTGCCAGTAGACGCGCTCCCGCTCCCAGCGGGGCGTCTCGCCCAGCGTCGGGATCGGGCTCAGGTGCTGGATCGGGTCCCCGAACACGAGGCGCGATTTACAGGCCCGCGCGGGCGTGGGCGGCGCCGACCGCTCCTCGGTCTCGTCCTCCTCCACTTGTTGCACTTCAGGACAGAAGAGGCGGTGCCGCGACAGAAAGGCGCCCATGAGCGCTAACGCGGTGAAGCCGAGGGCGGCGGTGGTTGATGTGTTCGTGTCGATCATCGCATCGCGCCCGGCGTGCGAGCGCGGCGGTGGATATTACGTTGCGAACGCGCGCTGCAGGTCTGGATCCAGGGGCTCTGTGGAGAGCTTTTTGGGACTCCGGCCTCCAGTGCTTCGAGCCGTGGCTCGCGGTCGCTGACGCTGGGCCTTCTCGAAGAGCGCTCGTCAGCCAGCCCAATGCTTTGGCGCGCTGCACGGCCGCAAGAGGTGGCTCGCTCTGTCCTGGTCAGTCATCAGTCGCGCGGGTTTTGCCGACACCGCCTCCGGGGAGGCTCTCTGGCCGGCTGTTGTGGCTCTGCGTCCTGACAGTCGATCCGTGCGACACCCTATTAAAACCCGTTTTATGACTAAAGGAAAAAATATGGCAAAATTGGTTGTTATAGCACCGTAGCCGTCCGTGGCAGCGTCGTCTGCGTGTACGCAATTCAAGAGCTGTATAGCTCAGCTTCCTGCTGCTTCCTCTTTGAAGTCAACAGCACTCATACCATCCACCGCGAGCACATCGTCTTGGCGCTGGAGCATCTCACCGCAGCCGCCGACGAGCAGGAAGGAGCAACCGGGCCGCGAGCATGGCGACCATGCCTGACCCCGTAAACGGCGCCCCGCCGGTCGCCGACCCGGGCGAGGCCACCGGTCGACCCGACTCGCCCGACGACGACGCGCGGGCCCTCCGGGAGGGGACCGGGGCGTTCCTCGTCCAGGCCGCGCACGACGAGAGCGACGACGGCGCGTCCCTCTTGGACATGGACGCCGGGGCGCGGCGGCGCTGGGTCCGGACGCTGCTGCAGCTCCCGGACGTCGACGCCGACGCCCTGGAGCAACTCATGACGGAGGACGCCTACGACGCCCAGACGCTCAAGAAGGTGCGGGCGGCGCTGCGGGGCGCGCAGTCGAAGTTGAAAGCGAGGCAGGGCAACCTCGTGACGCGCGTGGCGAGCCGCGTCGTGGCGGGCGCGCCGACGTCCACGGGGCGCGCCTCGCGGTTGCGGTCGTTTCTGCGGGCGTGCGACGCCGCCGGTCTGCAGTACTTGCTCTTGGCCTTCGCGCTCATCGCGGCCGGGTCCTTATTCGTGGCGTCGGTGGAGCTCCCGCACGAGGTGCGGACCATGGCGCGGTGGCGCAAGGAGGCCGTGCGCTCCTGGAAGAGGCAGCCCTGGGCGCGGAACAGCACGCACGTGGCCGACTGGTTCTTCCACGACTTCGAGTCCAAGGAGGACGGGATCAGCACCAAGGCCCAGTCGCGGGCGGAACTCGCGCCCCGCGACTGGCGCTGCGGCGGCTGCCAGGCCGTGCTGCAGGCGAGGCACGTCCTCCGACTGACGGAGGCCGAGGCCGGGGCCACGTGCGCCACGGGTCTGGACGCGTGCGGCTGGCAGCTGACCGCGGCCTTCCACTTCGTGGTGAGTTTGTTCACGACCATCGGGTACGGGGCCCCGGTGACCCCGGCGACGCCGCTGGGCCAAATTTTAGTGGTTTGTTTATGCGTCCCGGGCATCGTATTGGTGGCCATGTTTATTGTTTCACTAGCGACGTGCGCGCGGACGCTGTTGCTTACGTTGAACCGGCGAGCTTTACAAGACCGGACGGAACGGGCGAAGCGGGCCGCCACGATCGCTTTGTTCGCTCTGGCCATGTTCCCGGTGTTATATATAGGCGCCTTCGCCATCTACGCGGGCACGATCATGCCCAAGTGGAGCGGCTGGGAGTGCGTGTACTTCGCCTTTGTGAGCGTGAGCACGGTGGGTTTGGGGGATTACGCGCTGGAGAAGCCCGGTATTGGCGCTGCGTTAATCGTGGTCCTGGGCTGCGCGTCGTGGGCCGTCACGCTGGGCCTGGTCCAGGACACGATCGGCGAGCGGGAGTACGTTTTGGCGACGCTACGGGATCGGCTCCGGGACATGCGGGGGGCTCTACTCCGTGTGTTGCGGCGGGCGCGGGATGACCTCGGGCGGCGGCGAAGGGAGGGCTTGGAGCGCCCGCCTTCAACGCCCCTGCCGCGCATGATGACGGAGCTGAACCCGATGCGGGCGTCCGCGCCGGCCCCGGGGGAGGTCGAATCGGCGACGCCGCCCTTCGAGGACGTGGCCCTCGACGAGCCGGGGGAGGATGTTGTGTAAGTTGGTGTTGTAGAGTACTACTTCTGGTCTCCAGATGAGACCATCCGCGTGTTCTATAACGTGGTTCCTCGTTCGGTCTAGACGCCATGGTGCTAAGGTACGGGTTACGGGTCAAATATTCGGGTTTCCTCACACCGCGTCAGCCAATAGACGCACGCGCCGGCCGCCCTCGCCTTTTTCGCGGCCCGAGCCCGCGCGCGCCCTCCGATGGCGGCTAAACTCCTCGCCCTGGCCCTGGCCTGTCCGGCGGCGGCTTTTTTACTACCCGGCGTCGCGCCTCATGATTACCAGCCCGGCGAGCGCGTCTGGCTCAAGGTCAACAGCCTGACCTCGGCCAAGACCCAGGTCCCCTACGAGTACTACCGGGTACGTTCATTTCTCCCCCCGAAACCACCCCCTCTTGACCTCGACGAAACATCTCACGCTTCGCCCCCCGCGCAGTTCAACTTCTGCAAGCCGCGCAAGGTCTTCGCCGCGAAGGAGAACTTCAGCGAGTTCCTGAGCGGGGACCGCATCCACAACTCGCCCTACCAGGCGCGGCGCCCGCGCCCGCGAGTCGCCTTCGCCGCGAGGCGTCCGACGACCGAGCCGCGCCTCGCGACGACGGCGGCGCCACGCGCGCGCCGCGCAGACGCCGGGCGCGTCGATGGCGTCGAGCGCGACGACCGGGCAGCGCCATCGCAGGTCTGGCGGCGGCGGAGGTCTCGGCGCTATTAACGTACTACACGTTGTGTGCGGAGAACCACCGCTGGTGGTGGCGGGCGTTCCTCGCGCCGGCCGCGACGGGCCTCTACGTCCTCGGCTACGCGGCCTACTACTACGGGGCCCACTTGTATGAACAGGAAAACTTCGACGGCCTCCAGTTCGGGCTCTTCTTCGGCTACATGTTCCTCGTGGCCTCCGGCGTGGCGCTCGTCGCGGGCGCGGCGGGCTTCCTGGCGGCGCTCAAGTTCCTCGCGTACATCTTCGCGCAGATCAAGTTCGACTAGGCGCCGCGTTCCCCCTCCCCCCGGCGCGTAGGACCTGTCCCTGAGATTTTAGTCGGGGCGCCGCGGTGGGACGGATGCGCGCCGGCCGCGCCCTACGTCTGAGCATTCGGTGTAAAACCCGTTCAGCGCGGGCGAGAGTTTGACGGGTTTTGGGACAAACGCCGCGCCTCAACCCACTTAAGCGAGACGGCTGCAGCAATTGCACTGCACGCGGCTGCTGTCACACCGACGGCTCCAAACGCGCGCGCGTCCAGCAGCCGCACGCACCGCGCCGCAGGAATCTCGGCGACCTCGCTGTGACCAGAGCGCTGCAACGCGAAGCAATGGCACCACGGCGTGCCAACGCCATGGTTGCGCTGCTCCTCCTCCTGGCGCCGGCCTGCGACGGCCGCGCCGCGCCCCTGCAGCTGCGCAAGACCAGCGGCCGCAGCGCCGTGCAAGCCGTGAATGTGGGCGGCGGCACGACCGTCAAGGCGCCGAAGCGCTTGACGCTGCGGCAGCACGCCCTGGCGGGCGCGTTCGCGCGGGCCGTGGCCCAGTCGTGCGTGCACCCCCTGAACGTGGCGAAGACGACGCTGCAGACGGCGAACGGGCCCGCGGCCCTCAGAGCGATGACGAGCGGCGGGCTCTTCAGCGCGACGACGTGGCACCACCTCACGCGGGGGTTGGGGGCCCAGGCCCTCCTCAGCATGCCGAACGGGGCCATCAACTTCTGCGTGATGGAGGGCACGCGGCGGTTCATTTGTACGGTGGCGCCGCGGGGCGGCGCGCTGATCGACGCGACGACGGCGGCGTGCGGCACGGCCGTGGCCACCGTCGTGAGTTTGCCCCAGTCCATCTTAAATGACCGGATCATGGGCGGGGCGCACGCGAGCCTGGGCGAGGCGTTAAAGGCGGTCGGGTGGCGGGGGCTGTACCCGCGGAGCGCCTGGACGGCGGCGCTGTGCGCCAAGGTCCCGGCGTACGCCGTGAACTGGGCGGCGTACCAAGGTTTACGGCGGACCTTCTCTAAGAATGGGAGGAAGTTGGGCACGCGGGCCGACGTGTTGATCGGGGCGTGTGCTGCTTCCGCCTCCGTATGCTTGATGATTCCCCTGGACACGGTCAAGGTCAGGATGACCACGGGCAACCTGGGGGGTATTGCTTACAAAAACCTGGGCCACGCCATCACCACCATGCTCAAAGACGAGGGCTTGTTTTGCTTCTATAGAGGGTTGCCGCCCCGGTTACTGAGCGTGGTCCCCATGATCGCCATCCAGTTCGCGACCTACGAGTACGCCAAGCGGCGGCTCCCAGCTTTGGAGGCGCACCTCATGCAGGCGGGGCGGAAGCTCGTCGACCAGCTGTCGACGCCGTTGGCGCCCGACGCACCCCGGGAGAAGGTCGTCATTAACTAGTGTTCGAGTGACCCGTCCCCGGTCCTTTCCCCAAATGTCACAGCGTGCGACTCATGGCGCGCCCCGGGAGAACGGTCGTCATTAACTAGTGTGAAATTAGAAGACGCTCGAGCCCTCACTGCGGTCCATGTTCGTGAACCGCTCCTCCACCACGATCAAGTGGTAGCCGAACTGCGTCTTCAGGGGCCCCGTGACCTCGCCCAGGGGCACACTATTGTCAAAGCACACTTCATCAAATTCTTTGACCATCTTGCCGGGCTCGAAGGACCCCAAGGAACCACCACTCTTTGCCGAAGGGCAGGTGGAGTACTTCAAGGCCGCAGCTTCAAAGGCCATGCCCTCGTTGAGCTGGGCCATGACGCTGTCGCACTCGTCGAGCGTCTTCACCAAAATGTGGCGCGCCTTGGCTCTCCGGTCGTCGAACTCGGCGTTCGTGAAGCCCGCCAGGATGGAGTCGAAGATGCCGTTCATTCTTACGGATGTGCGCGGCTTGACGACGGGTGCCAGGGCGGCGGCCGTGCGCAGCAGGGCCAGGGAGAGCAGGCAGCGGTGCGGCGCCATATCTGTGGTGCGACGATGCACTAAATGGGTCGCGGCAGTCGTGAGCTGTATGTTGTGTTTGCGGACTGCACGTGGACTAAAATCCGAGCTGATGGGTCTCGGCAGTCGTGAGCTGTACGTTGGTTCCCGTGCGGACTGCACGTGGACTGATGATCCAAGTAATGATGTGTTTTTATTGACTTGGTGCGGGTTTTGGCCTATGGCCCATCATTCTCCGCGCGCCCACCAGCCCGCGCCACCGTTGGCTTTGCATAGAATCTTCCGGCAGGTTCCCCGGAACGGCGCGATAACGTGCGGGTTTCGAGCGAGCAGCACAACTTTGCGTCAGGACCTTGCAAGCACCGCTGCTCACGAGTGCTGACGTATAGGTCGTGCGTCCTCGCGCATCCGAGCGTAGCACCACACCGGACGCCAGCCATGACTGCAGCCAGGCATCTCGCCTGCTGCCTGAGCGTAGCCGCCGCCCTGCGCCCCGCTGCCACATGGAGACCAGACACCCGGTTGCGCGCCGTCGCCTCCACGGACGTCGAACCGCTCCTGGCCGTCAAGGACCTGGGCGCGCGCGTGGTCGAGAACGAGAAGGCCATCCTCAGGGGCGTGAATTTGGAGGTCCGGCCGGGCGAGGTCCACGCCATCATGGGCCCCAACGGCAGCGGCAAGTCCACGCTCTCCAAGGTCTTAGCGAGGCACCCGGCGTACGAGGCGACGGGCGGCACGGCGTTCCTGGACGGCGAGGACCTGCTGGAACTCGAAGCCCAGGACGCGGCGCAGAAGGGCGTCTTCCTCGCCTTCCAGTACCCCGTGGAGCTGCCGGGCGTCGGGAACACGGACTTTCTGCGGCTCATGCTGAACGCCAAGCGCAAGGTCAACGGCGAGCCCGAGCTGGACCCCCTGGAGTTCCTGGGCGTTGCCATGGAGAAGTGCAAGGTCGTCCAGATGAACCCGGACTTCCTGCAAAGGAACGTGAACGAGGGCTTCAGCGGCGGCGAGAAGAAGCGGAACGAGATCCTGCAGATGGCCATGCTCGAGCCCAAGCTGGCCATTTTGGACGAGACGGACTCCGGCCTGGACATCGACGCCTTACGGACCATCTCCGAGGGCATCAACAATTTGAGGCGGGCCGACAACGCCTTCGTGGTCATCACGCACTACCAGCGGCTCCTGGACTACGTGAAGCCCGACTTCGTCCACATCATGCAGGACGGCCGCATCGTCAAGACGGGCGGGCCCGAGCTCGCCCTGGCCCTCGAGGAGAAGGGGTACGTGGACGAGGTCGTGAACGGATAAGTAGGGTGAGGCGTCCGGCCTAGGTTCCGAGTCCGGGTGCGTTTGCCCCGGACGGCGCGGCGGCGACGCGTCCTCGGGGACATTCCGCGAGAACCGGAAGCGGATGCCCCGCGTCGATGGCGTAGAGTGCATGAGGCGTAAATTGGGCCCCGCGCCGCCGCGCCCCCCCCTCTTCGACCGCGCGCGGCGCACTGGCGTACCTGCCCCGCCGCGACCCTCTGGTCGGATAAGAGGCCTAGCTCCGTTACGTGCGGGGCGCACCATCTGGGCACCGTTTTATATCGGCCAGCATCCGGGCTGCCGAAGTTTGGCGCTGCCCGGACACACACGCCCGGCTGCGGTGGAACGCAAGGCGGCCCATTCGCGCTCCGCAGCCCTGCGCCCGGTCGCTTCTCGTTCAACGGCGGACTGCGGTACACTAAGTTTCTCTCCTGTGTTTTAGTCTCGAAGCTGAGTGCTACTGCCCCACACGACCCGGCCATATGGCGGACGTCGTCGTTGAGAAGATCCGCACCTTCGTGCGCCAGCGGCCCGGTGTGGAGGACGACGCCATCCCCGAAAGCATCGAGAGCGTCGCGCCGCCGCCGCCGCCGACGTTCCTGGGGGGCGGCATCGAGGCGAGCGAGGACTGCCTGGACGTCACCGACCAAAGCATTCGGTACACGCATGGGGACCAGCAGCGGTGCTACGAGGTGGACGGCGGCTTCGACGGGGACTCGACCCAAGCCGAGATCTACGACGCGGCGGCGCGGCCCGTCGTGGACGCGGTGTCCCGGGGCTACAACGGCACCATTCTAGCCTACGGCCAGACGGGGAGCGGCAAGACGCACACCATGCGCGGGGGCATTAGCGTGACCAAGGCGGGCGTGGCCCCGCGAGCATTATTGCAGCTGTTCGAGCTGCAGAAAAAGAGCCAAGCGACGCTGACCTTTTCGTTAAGTTACGTGCAGATCTACTGCGATCGATTGAGTGATCTCCTAGGAAGCGAGCACGACGAGCTGAGCATCCGGGACCGGCCGGCGCATGACGGCGGCGGCGTCTACGTGCGGAACGCGACGCGAGTCCCCGTGTCGACGCCGCGGCAGGCGTTGGACTTGCTCGCGGCGGGCGACTCCAAACGAGCGACGGCGTCGACGTTAATGAACGAGTTCAGTTCTAGAAGCCACGCGGTCGCGCTCCTCCACGTCGAACGAAAAGATAGGGACTCGATGCAGCGGTCCACGCTCACGTTAGTGGACCTGGCCGGGTCCGAGCGCAACCAAACTTGCGGAGGCAACTACGTGCGGTTGGAGGAATCCCGGGCCATCAACCTGGGCCTGTCCGCGCTGGGCAATTGCGTCGCGGCCCTGGCCGAGGCGCGGCCGCACGTGCCGTACCGCGACTCGAAATTGACGCGTTTACTCCAGGCGTCCCTGGGCGGCACGGCGCGCACGTGTCTCATTGCGTGCTGCGCGCCCGGAAGTGATGCTACGGGCGAGACTAGACAGACCCTGGAGTTCGCCCAACGAGCGCGCAAGGTGTGCGTCCGGGCGGCGCCGCGCGACGTGGCCGTCGACTACCAAGTGTTGTACGAGGAGGTCAAGGATTCGGTCGACGACGCCGTGCAGAAGGAGCGGGCGGCACTTTTGAAACTGGAAGACCTCAAGGATGTTTCCGAAACGCAAAAGGCCTCTTTGTCCATATTGGAACGGGACAACGCCCAACTCAGGAAGAACTTAGAAAGGCAGCAGCGCCCCCGGGACGGAGGTTCCGACGTCGACGCCATCGAACAGCTCCACTCCTCTCATAATGATGAGATGGAGGAGTGCGAGCGGCGGCACCAGGCGGAGCTGCGCACCTGCCAGAGCCGCGCCGACGCGAAGATCAAGGCGTACCGGGACGCGGCCGAGGCGGCCGCGCGCGAGTGCGACGTCGCGGAGGGCGCGTTGACCGGCGAGCGCGAGGGCCACCTCGCGTCGTTGCAAGAGTTGCGGCGGGTGAAGAAGGAGTTCCGGGAGACAGAGCGGCACCACTCTGTCCGAATCGGGGAGCTCGTGGAGGAGTGCGCCGCGGCGGCATTAAAGGGGGACGCGAAGGCGCAGGCGGCCGACGACGCCGCCGGCGCGCTCCTGGCGCGCGTGGAAACGCTAGAAATGACCCGGAAGGAAGAATCGGAGACGGACTACGTGCACCGCGACGCCGTCGCGGAGATGGAGAAGCTGTTTCGGTCCACGATCGACGCGCTGGCGGGGCGCCTGGAGGACCTGGAGGGCAAGCGCCTAGAAGCGACGGCCGGCGGGGCGCGGCGGGGGCACGTGTCCGCGGGCGCGCGCGCCGTGCTCGCGTCGCTCGACGACGGCGAGGACCTGCCGCCGCTCCACGAGCGGTTCGGGGGGGCGCCGCGGCGGCGCGCGCGGCCCCTCGTCGCCCCGAACATGCCGCGCCCGCCGCGGCGGCGGGTCGCGGCCAAGGCCGCGGTGCCGCGCGCGGCCAAGCTCGGGAGCGCGCGCTTCTACTAGAGGTCCTAATCGGAGGTTCTATACTAGTAGTCCTGGCGCCTCGTCCGGCGCCTCACGTTGGGGGAGCTCCGGTGGCGGCGGTGGCGCGACGTGTGGTGCGCGAGGTGGCGCGAAGACCGCGCCCAAGAAGCCCCACGGACAAGGGGGACTCGAATACGCCACTCTGGCCGGTAGACATTGGGTCGGGTTCGGGTTCGGGTTAATTACGGCGCGCCCCCCTAGGTGCTCCCGTTCCCTCGGGGCCCATCCGTCGGGCTAGGACAGAGTAAGCTGGTCGCATGGACCTGCCTCCCAAAAGGGATGCCTAATCAGTTTTACGTGCGGGTTTCTCACCTTCAAAGCCATAAGGCTGCTGCTTAGACAAAGAGCAGCAGCAAGCTCTCTCCGGAGTGCTGCAGTTAAAGAGCTCTCAGCAACCTCCACTTGTTCTTGCAGACGCATTGGTACGATGCGCCTCCTCACGTATAGCGCGGCGTCCAATGCCTAGCAGCAAAGCAGGCTAGGGTTTCACTCCCAGACCAGCAGTCGTGCGCCAGCACTATATCACACACAATCCGTGACACATAAAAGACACGCTTTGCATCATAGGCACAACATGCTCGTCTCCAACGCGAAGGGCGTCAGCGAAGAAGAGGGCTACCCGCTGACGCTGGAGGTCACGGAGCATCGAATGGAGGAAACGGAGTTCGACGCGGCGGGCACGCGAAAGACCATGGAGACGGTCAAGTACGCCGTGCTGCGGGCGGCGGCGAAGGCGGTGGACGTGGACCTGCCGGAGGCATACGCAGCGGACGACGACGATGCCCTGAAAGTGATCCACGCGGCGCTCTGCGACGTCCACGTCGTGGAGGGCTGCCTGGTGTGCCCGAAGAGCGGCCGCCGGTTCCCGATCACCAACGGCATCCCGAACCTGCTGCTGCACGAGGACGAGCTGTAAGATGTACCATGTTAAGCTACCCCGGCGCACTTGGGGCACGCGCAGAGAAACCCGTAGTCCGCCGTGGCCGCGCGCCGCTCCTCCGCGCACTCGTCCGTGTCGACGTACGCGATCGTCAGCTCGTCGCCCGCCGGTATGTCCCGGAGCGCGACGAGCGACACGCACAGGTGCCCGCCCTCCGCGTAAATAACGTCGCACGACGGCGCGCACGAGTGGTTCGCGCGGCACGCGGCGCTGTACAGACTGGTGCCCTCGAGGGGCGGCCACTCCTCCTCGGCCTCCTCGGCGTTTGAATCGAGGGGGTGGCGCCGCCGGATCCCGATGTTGTTCTGCTCGAAGGTCCCGATCACCCTCG
>Ga0114994_10003191_pt1 | contig 11976 bp, 16 predicted proteins | sample ArcticOcean_MG_C_9_FD_87043 | JGI IMG/M metagenome (GOLD analysis project Ga0114994, IMG submission 87043) | Marine microbial communities from western Arctic Ocean - ArcticOcean_MG_CB2_152 | ecosystem: Environmental > Aquatic > Marine > Oceanic | place: Arctic Ocean: Canada Basin | collected... | reverse complement strand
TTACCCCACAAGCACAATGCAAAAAATCGTCCTCATTATACTGAATTCTACGATGATGAAACAATTGAAATTGTTCGTAAATTCTACAAGAACGACATCGAAGTTCTTGGGTATAAATATGGGGAGGACTGATGCTTTATTTGTCACTTGGATCACAACCAGTAGTTGCGTCTGTTTTAAAGGATTGTTCTTTAAATACGAACGACACGTTATTAGATAATGTTGGTGAGTATTCTTATGAATCTTTGTTGTTAGACTTGAATTCTCAGTTTGGTAACTTTTTTCCATCCGAATCACAAATAAAGATATATGGTGGTGCAATAAATATTGTAAACGGAACTCCTTACACGATTGTAAAAGATAAAAGAAATGGAACATTATTTTATGATGTATTACCACTTGGAAAAAAACTAAGCACGATATACAACATAGCAAAAATTAAGTACGAAAGACTTGCTTTAGACTTCACCAAAACAATTCAAAATACATCCTCGGTAATATTTATACGTCAGATGATGGATGACAATGACAATGATACAATTGAGTTATCAGATACACTTAAGTGGGTGTATCCTGCTTGCAAGTTTTACTTGAAGCATCGTTATGCTGGTATGCAACCAAGCAAGTGTTATGATTATTGGAAGTCTGAATTATGTGGGAGAATATAAAGTGAAAGTTTTGTTTATTACAGACAAATCAGAGTACGAAAATAGAATGATGCCAAATCATAAGGTGATTATGTCTTGTGTAGGTGAACGATATGATGTGGTTGATAAGAATGATGTGGTTGATTATGCAAAATATGACATTATTGTAAATGATGGTTGGACTTCCTTTGCCGATAAGATAATCAATGAAAACGGAAAACGAGTGCTAATTGGTAAATTTTATGAAGATCTGTGGCAGATATATGATGCAGGAGAAAGAAACATAGCAACCGAGTATGATTTTGTAATTAATCGTTACCATGATTTAAAAACTGTAAATGGATTGTTCTGTGAAGAAGTTAAAAAGTTTTATATTCCTCATCATTTTGATTTTGAAGAATTTCAACCTTGGGGTATGGAGAAAAAATTTGATATGTTTGTGTATGGATTTCCGTGGAGAAAACTTTATCCGTGGAGATGGAAGATGTTTAGACTTATTAAACGTGAACTTTCAAATCATTTTAATATAGATAGACTTCGTCATCCTGGATACGGAGATAATTGTGCGGATAACGCAGTTAGAAGTTCTGAGTTATCCAAGAGAATAAATCAAGCATGGCTGGGATTCTGCACATCAGAATCTCATGGACCATACAACAAAAGAAACAATCCATTTGATTTTTGGTATATGAAATACCATGAAACTTCATTGTCCGGAACAGTTGTCCTTGGAACAATGCCAGAAGAAGCAAAATATGTATATCAAGATGATTACATCCACATAGACAACAAAATGGGTCACGGGAAAATTATAGACACAATTGGTGAAGCATTATCTGATAAAGAAAAGTTGAAGCAAATGGCAAAACGAGTTCATCAAAGATACAGAGATGAAAAACTTGAAGTAAAATATTACACCGACAAGTTAAATGCTATTTTTAAAGGTCTTCTTGATGATTCCTAAAATAATACATCAAACTTGGAAGAACGAGAATATTCCCTACGACACTTTCAAGAAGGAGTGGATTGAGTCGTGGACAAATCTGAATCCAACTTGGGAATATAAATTGTGGACAGACAAAGATATTAAAATCTTTCTTGAAAATAAGTTTCCTTGGTTCATGGAGAGATTCAATGAGTATCCTAAAAATATTCAAAGAGTAGATGCTTTTCGTTATTTTGTTTTGTATGAATACGGAGGTCTATATGCAGATATGGATTTTGAGTGCTTCAAGAATATAGATGGTATTACCGAACAAAACTATAATTTGATGCTCAGTCGCGAGCATGATCATTTGAAAAATTCAAGTTCATTACTTTACCGATGTGTTGCAAACTCGTTGATGTTTTCCAACAAAAAGCACAAATTTTGGGAACACGTATTTGAAGTAATGTTAGCAAAAAAAGATTTGGGTGATGTGCTTTCAACGACAGGACCCATGATGTTAACTGAGGCACTTGAAAGCTATGATGAAATAGATGATTTGCAGATGATGCCTTCACATTGGTTTTTTCCTTACACATGGAAACACTACAAGAACATAAGTGGCAGAAGAAAAGTTGGTCGTGTGTTAAAGAAGGCACTTAAAACTACGCATGAGGACTGGTCGAATTCTTATGGAGTGCATCGTTGGACGGAGGTGTGGTCGTGAGAAGGTTGAAAAAAGGCAAATATTTTTTACGGAATCTTAGAACCAACTTATGGAATGGAACTGAGTTTTATACGGTTAGTATACTTGAAAGTTTTTTCTATCAATCATTAATTGAAAACAATAGAACAATTTATGACGAATACCGAACACTTGTAAATACAACACATCCAAGAAGAATCAACGATGAGAAAACTCATGTTGCTTCATTTGAAAACTTTTATTCAATATACGAAGATATTCGTGATAATGGATTTGAATCGGGATCATACATACGATTAGGTGCAGGAAGACGGAATATGGGAGATATTATATCAGATGGTCAACATCGTGCGGCTATTTTACTATACCTAGATTACGAAATAAAAGTTCGTGTAAATAGACGTCGTTGCAAACCAGTTTTTACATTATCTTCAGTAAAACAAAAGGAAACGCAAAATGATTGATAAAGTTTCATTAGTAATTATGAATTGGTTGCGTCCTGATGTTTTAAAGAATATACTTGAACACATTGTTGAATATGAAACGATAGATGAAGTTATTATTTCACATGGTCGAGAAGATACCTACTTTGAATTTGATAACGCAAAGGTGGTTAACGAAAAACATTGGGGAAACATCAATGAGCAATTTGGCCTAAGTAGAAGATTTCTATCAGCATCTCAAGCAAAAAACGAAGTCATTCTTATGATAGATGATGATGAATATCCATCAGAAGAATATGTCAAAAAGTTGTTAAAAAAGTATAATGAAAATCCTAGAAGGTTATACGGAAGATTTGGTCGTAATTTAAAAAAAGGAAATTACAATTTACATCAACGGTATGGTGATGTTTGTGTTTTAATAACTAAATGTATTTTATTTAATAAGGAGTTGTGTGCTGAGTTTTTCAAACATAAAGACTCTGTAATGCATATAATTGAAAAAGGAAAACCACTTTGGAATGGAGAGGATGTATTCATGTCAGCAATTGCCTGTAATTTTTATGGAACGAATAACTATTGTGTAGAGGGTTCTGGGTGGATAAATCCAATAGAGGGTAGAGAAAATAAAAGAAGCAGATCAGTTTCAAGTTGGAAAAATCACAGATGGTTTAGAACCGAATTGGTTCATTTTTGTGCAAAACATTTTAATATTTGGGATAATTATGTTAAATGAGTGCTTTTGATTATTTTGATGAAATTTATTGCATAAACCTTGATCGTAGGACTGGTCGTTGGGAAATGGCACAAAAAGAATTTGAAAAACTCGGAATATTGAATAAAGTCAAACGATTTAGTGCAATTGATAATATGGGTGGAAAACGTGGCTGCTTTGAAAGTCATATGAAAATAATTCATATGGCCAAAGAAAAAAATCTCAAAAATGTTTTTATTTTTGAAGATGATGTTGCTGTTCTTCCGTGTTACACTCACCAAAAATTTCAAAAGTCAATTAATTTTCTACGACAACAAACATGGGAATTTTTTTATATGGGTGGTTTTCAAAAACGAATTCGTCCAAGAAAGAAATATAATCGTTTAAAAGAAAAGTACAGTAACGATGAATTAGACAATGATTTTGATTATATAATGAAAGCACAATCTGTTGGTTGGAATCAATCGTATGCAATCAATTCAAATATATTTGATAAAATAATACACGACTATGAAAATGGATTGTGGGATATGCTAGAAGAACGATGGAAACACAACACAGGTAGAACAGATAGATATTATCAGCATCAGTTACAACCAACTGCGTATGTATGCGTACCTACGTTTACTTCTCAATATGGTGTTCAAAGTGATTTGGCAAATTCTAGGATGGGAAGAAATATAAGAATTGATCCAAATCAGTTATAATAACTCGGTTACTTGATATTTATAAAAAGTATTAGCGGCGTCCGCTGAGGGAGATTATTATGAGTGAATTTAAAGACAAAGTATTATTTTTGGGTGATTCTATATGTAGACATTACTTTCCATTTTCAAGTGAGTTCTTAGAGCAGAATTCTGAACTCGAAGGAGTGCTTCCTGATAAATGGACATCGTGTCAATGGAAGCAAGTAAGATATGCAAAAAGTGTATTTGTAGAGAAACGCAAATACAATGGAAGAAAATTGAAAGCAAGAACCGTGCATTTCAATTTCGGATTACATAGTATTAAACTTCCGAATAAAGGACATGATCCAGACATAACACATGCAAAAGAAGAAGAGTTTGAGATTTATGAAAAAGAGTTGATTGAAAGTATTGAAGTATTTCGTGACTTTGAACGCAATGTTATATTTTCAAATACAACACCAAGTCCAAAAAATCACAGAGTTAGAAATGACGAGGATGTGGTTAGATTAAATAAAATCGCAAAGAAGGTAATGGATGAGCATAATGTTCCATATAACGATCTATATTCATTTGTAAAAAGTCAGGAAAATTATACACTTCTTTATTTACATCCAAGAGCAGAAAACAATTGTCACTTTAATGATGTAGGTAGAGCAGTGCTTGGTGAGCAGATTGGTAAATTTGTGATGGACAACTTTTTCAATGAACTTCACTAAAATAGAAAAAAAAATCAAGTCTTCTGATTACAAGTACATTATTTCACTTGGAAATAAATGTGGTACATCTATGGTGTTAAAACGATTAAAAAAAAGACCAAGGTCTTATCCGTTTGATTATATTCCAACTAATCCTGAGTTGATTAAAAACTATTTAATAAATGATTCTGATATGTTTCCCGAGTATGGTACAGATAGAAATCAAGATAATGTTTGGTTCGGCCACTGGCCACTAGAACCTAAAGAGGCATACGAAAAAACAAAAGAAACATTTGTCAGACGCATGGATAGATTCAAAGACACATTGAAGTCTAAGGAGTCTATACTTTTTGTTTATACAAGTGAAGCAGATGTTTCCAATGAGATGTTTTCACGTGATAGAGATAACTTTTCTGATTTAATAAAACTCAGAGATTTTTTCATTGATGAATACAACAATGATAATTTTCATATCATTGCCGTGCATATAAATAAAATTTATCAAGATGTTGAAAAAATTACCAATTACACAATAAATGTTGAAGACAGATATTTGTCTGATTTTCCTCATGGAAAAGAAAATACAAAACGAGATGTAAAAATAGGTGGATATTACAGAAGACAACTTAAATGGTTACTTGCGGAGGTTTTTGGTGGATAATCCTTTTGATTTTTTTGATGCGATTTATTGTATAAATCTTGATGAACGAACGGATCGTTGGGAGCATTCTGTAAAGCAATTTGAGAAACTTGGAATTTTAGATAAAGTTCAAAGATTTTCTGCAATTAAACCTGTACATGACGAACGATGGAATAAACACACCAAGTGGAATAATCGTTGGAAGTATCCATTAATAGGTGCGGTGGGTTGTGCAGAAAGTCACAAAGCAGTTATTACACTTGCAAAAAAACGAGGTCTTAAAAATGTTATGGTGTTTGAAGACGATTTCAACATTTGCGATAACTGGAAACATAATCTAGAGTGTGCGTTGGGTGATATTGAGAAGAAATCATGGAGTATTTTTTATTTGGGTTATCATTTACACAAAGCAGATAATTTGATAAGAAAGTCGGGAGATTGCCTGAATAAAATGCGTTCACACAGAAAACGAGGAATTCATCGTACATTGTCACTTGCATACAATGCAAGTTGCTTTGACTATTTAATTAAAAATATTGACTCTTTTCGTCATCGTAAGTTTGGTAGACAGGGTCATGTAGATAAATTTTATTCAAGAAACCGAAGACTTAAAAAGTATTTTGCAAGTCCTGCAATTTTAGAACCAAATCACGAATTTGAAAGTAACATATCATGAGTTCAGAAAAACACATATTATTTTTGGGGGATTCAATTACCCGTCATTATTACGAAAACGTAAATGCTGAGTTACAAAAGCATGAACTAGTTTCTCATATTCCACATAAATGGGTTTCTCAGCAAAATAAGCAAACACGATACATAAGACGAAATTTGCAAAACCGAAAGCATAACGGTCCTATTATGACAATGGATGCAGTTCATTTTAATTTTGGACTTCATAGTATTAAACTTCCAAATAAGGGTCACGATCCTAATTTCAAAAGATCACTTCCGTCTTGGTTTGAAGGATATAAAATAGAACTTGAAAAAGAAGTAAGATTACTTCGTAGAATCGGAGTGCCAACAATATTATTTTCTAACACAACTCCAAATCCTCGTAAAGCAGGAATGAGAAACGATGAAGATGTAAAAATTTTGAACGAAATTGCATTTGAGGTAATGAAAGAGTATGATGTTGCATACAACGATTTGTACTCTCATGTTAAAAATACCGAAAATTATCCATTATTGTACAGACATCCTAGAGCAGAAAACAATTGTCACTTTAATGAAACAGGTAATGAGCATTTGTCTAAAAATATTTGTGAATTTGTGCTAAAGAACATTTAATATGAAAACTTATTATGTAGACTACATACGAGATGATACATCAGAAGACCGCCGATATAAGTCTGAAGTGGGTATTGATTTGTTATATTCAGATGTACAAAAGATTCGTGCGGAAACATTTGAAAAATCTCAGATAGATGAAATGGTGCAATGGAGATTTAATGATTCAACTAAAGAACGAAATTTAGTTGATACTGATTTATATAAAGAAAAGAAACCTTGGTTTGATAAGCATAATCATGCATACTGGTCGTGGAAACCTTATATCATCAACGAAGCATTGGAATCAGCAAATGATGGTGATATTGTAGTGTACTGGGATTGTAATCCTATATATCCTAAATTTACAAAATCGTTTATTCCATTTTTAGAATACATAAACGACAATTATGAAATGGTTGCTGGATTAGAGCAGTTCGGATTGGTTCATCGCAAATATACAAAAAGTGATTGCTTTGAATTAATGGGTTGTACTGATAAAAAATATACAAAAGGTAGACGAAAACAAATACAAGCAAGTTGGTCGGTTTGGAAAAAAACTCCGAAAACTATGGAGGTTGTGAATGATTGGTTATATTGGTGTAAAAATGAAAATGTGGTTGCGTGTGATGTGGAAAATATATGTGGAAAACCCAACGCAAGTAAATTTCTAGGTCATCGCAGAGATCAGTCTGTGCTTACAAATATTGCAGTAAAGCACAAGTGTCCGGTAATTGCTTCTAGATTCAGCAAAATAAAATTGAGTTCGTGGTTCGGAAAAAATCTTAATAAGATAGCAAAACAATATCATAAATGTAGGTTTATTAGTCTGTAATGAAATTTTATACATGGTGCAATGATAAGTCTGATTCAAGACTCAATAGATTGAATGAATCTGCTGAGTTGAACAATATTAAAATAGAACCTATCGGAGAAGGTTGTGACATCGACGAAGGTGGTCGCTTTAATGGAAAAAATCTTTGGTTGTATGATAAATTGTTGCAACTAGAAGACGATGAAATTGTAATGTGTGTTGATGCGTTTGATGTTATCTTTTTGACAAATGAAAATGAAATAGAGCAAAAGTTTTTAAAAATGGAAACACCGATTTTATATGGAGCAGAACGACAATCAGCGGGATGCTTTCGTAGAGATGTTAAGAAACTAAGGAAACTTGCATCTGGTAGCAAATACAAGTTTTTTAATTCTGGTATTGTAATTGGGTATGTCAAAAATCTAAAAAAGAAGTTTGAAACGATGAAAACTTTTGAAATTGAAAATACACGAAGAAACCGATTTGTATCGTATAACCAAGGATTATCTGCAAGGTATTATGTTCAAAATACAACTGAAGTCAAACTTGATTATGCACATGATATAATTCGGACGGACATCTTTTATGATAATGTAAGTTGGCCTCCAACCGCTGAGTTGTTCAACACGCATTCATTAGACACGATTTCAAAATTAAAAAACGAGTATTTTCCGAAGAATTTAATAAATGGCAGACTTCGTAACGAATTAACAAATACATTTCCATGTGTTCTTCATGTTCCTTCAAATAGATATATGAGTATTGTTACAGACTTCATATTTAATCAAATATATAAGTTATGATCTACACACACATAGCATATGCACCGACTGAGTGCGAAAAAAATATAGGATGTGCGTATAATAAATTTATGCATATTCTTCCAAGTGATGATGATTGGGGATGTTTTCTTGATCACGATGCGATGTTTACAACTAACAATTGGTATAACCAACTCAATGATGTAATAAATAAAAATCCTGATGTAGGTGCATTTGCTTGTAAAACAAATCGGGTTGCCTGTGGTTACCAACTGGTTGGGAATATCGATCCACATAATCACGACATATCATATCACAGAAAAATTGGAAAATATATTCAAACCAAATATTACGATGAAACTTTAAAAATAAAAGGAAAGGTAAACAAAAACGGCGGACCCAGAGCAAGATGCAGGTATACTTCACCTTGGGGTTTTAGTGGAGTTTTTATCTTACTGAAAAAAAAGGTATGGAAGCAAATAAATGGTTTTTTAGAAAATGGATTTTTGGGTGTTGATAATGATTTTAGATACAGATTGCACAAATACAAAATTCCGTTTTATATAATGAATGGTGTTTATGTGTATCATTGGTATCGTGCCGATAATCCATACGCACATTCCTCTGAGACAATTGAACATATGGATAAAATATACAAAAGCAAAAATTCCGACAAATTTGATCTAGATAAAATATCTTTATATAATAGGAGAATTGAAGACTATGAGTAATCCCTTTGATTATTTTGATAAAATCGTTTGTATATGTACCCGTGAGGAAACAAAACGATGGAAGTCTGTTAGTGCAGTTTTTGATAAACTTGGTATCAAAGATAGAATTGAGGTATTTGATGATGAAGTCGACTCTGGTTTCCTTAAAAAAGAATATGGGCAACTTGCTGAATATGAGTGGGGAAAAACATCATATTGCCATTACAAAATAATTGAAAATGCCAAAAAAGAGAATTTAAATAATATTTTTATATTTGAAAGTGATGTTGATATTAACGAAGATTTAGTGGATATGGAACTTTCCGTTTCTCAGTTAAAAAACGTAGATTGGTCGTTATTTTTCCTCGGAGGAGTTCCACATAATGTTTTAAATGTGCATAATGAACATTTATTAAATGGAACAATGTGTCAGGCACATTCGTATGCTATCAACGGAAAATATTTTGATGATGTTTTAAATAAACTATTATCAGAACAAGTTGCAATAGATCAAGTATACAAACGAGATCAAAAAAATGAAATAGGTGAAAAATCTTATTTCTCAAGCAAATGTTTTTTCGTACAAAAATTAGACGAAGATATTCCAAGGGCAGAACTTCCTCATAGAAAATTAATATCTGAGTTTAAATATAAATCCGTGGTAAAAGATGTCGTTGATTTGTATAAGAAAAATATATCATGGATTGTAAGTGACACCGGAACAGGAAAACTACACAGAATGATTCGCAATAATTTTGTGGAATCCTTAAAAAGAAACAAAATAAATACAACTCCCGCTCACACTAATATTGTCAGTTTACCACAAAGATATTCAAATAAAAAGTTAGGACTTATACGTGAAGTACTGAAACAAAACAAAATATGCTTTTTTTCTGACACAAAACTAGTGTTGATTAAAAACTGCTTAGAAGAACTATTTTCATATTTAAATGAATGCGATATGGTGATAATGGCAGATGGAGGTCATTTACCTGATTACGATATACAAAAGCAAATACTCAATTTTAATTTTTGTTTAGTAAAACCATCGGATTATAGTATATCTTTATTCCACCCAAGAGGTTCTGGTATAGAAAAGTTAAAGTATGAACGTGGTGATGTTTCTATATTCAATGATAAATTAAACTCCAAACCCAAGTATGCTAAGAATATAAAAATAAAGATTCTAAATACATCAGAGTATTGTATGATAGACAATTACACTGCAACTGGTAACGAAAAAATAATAAACTTTGCAACAGACGATTTATTTGATAAACATCCACGGACAATAATTAAATCATTTAAACAAGCAAATTGTTGGTATATCGAAGATGAATGATTTTCAAATAGTTTCATTTTGTAGTTTTGATTACATTGAAGTTGCACAGAATTGGGTTCGTTATCTGGATAAACATAATATAACAAATTATATTATAATCGCAATGGATGTTGAAACCTACGATTATTTAGATGAGCATGAAATTAACACAAAACTTGTACCTGGAGAAATTTTAAAACGTTCTGGAACAGGATGGAAGTTTCGTTTTCAAACAATGTCTGAACTTTTAAAAGAAGGTAACATTCTTCATTGTGATTTGGATGCTATATGGTTAAAAGATGCCCGTAATTTAATTGATGATGAGCATGATATAATTGCTTCAAAAGATGAAGGTGGTTGGCCACCAAAAGCATACGAGCATTTAAATTTCACGATGTGTATGGGTTGGGTATTTTTCAGAAGCAATGATAATGTCAACAGAATATTTGAAAAAATTCTTCAAAAAGAATCTGACTTTGATGACCAACAAGAATTTAATGAGTATATTGTTGATAATTTAAAAAGTAACAATATTTATTATAAGAATGAAAACGAGAGAATTTTAAAGGTTGATGATGTAAAAGTGCGTGTTTTAAATGAAACGGATGTATTTCGTGGAAATTACAATGAAGAATCTTATGTTTGTCATCCGTTGATTAAAAAACAAGCAAATAAACAAGTTCAACTAAAAAAACGAGGCCTGTGGTACAATGAGAAATAGAAAGAAAAATGTAGATTGTGAAATACTAATTGCTATTAATAGTTGCGAACGAGATCGTGAACACTTGGAAAAACTAAAAGCATCTGAGTTTTATTCGGTTTTGGAAAAAGACTCGGCAATAGGTATTTTTGAATATTATCGTGGAAGCAACGAAGTCAAATTTGAAAACCAACAACTTCATTTAACAGGTGAAGAGCGATATGATAAACTTCATGTAAAAACTTATGATATGATAAAATGGGCAACAAGTAATTTAAGTTTTAATCGTTTGGTAAAACTTGATTGTAATTTTATGTCTTATACTCATGTTGGTGAACGCACACGAAAAAAAATATGTGGACTTGATCGTGTCAATCGTGCTATTTTCAAGCAAAAGTATGCAGATTACACAGGATCAAATGGTCGTAAATTTTTATTAAGAGATTTTCGTGCTTGGTCGGAGCAGAAAGAAATCGTAACACAACTCGATGAACCAATATGGTTAACAGATGGCATTTGGTATTATTGTGGAAAGTGTTATCGTGTTAGTTATAAGTTTGCAAAGTTTATTGCAGAGCAAGATATATGCTCGGAAATGTTGAAACAACATGATGTAAAAAATATTCTTGGTCATCATCCGTTTGCGATTGAAGATGTAATGATTGGTAGAATGTATAGTGCATTTGAAGAGCATTCAAAATCATTGTCTGAAATTAAAGATATTGTAGATGAAACAATACATAATAGCAGAACGTGATGTTGGTCTTGCAAGTTTATTCTTTCAAGTTATCAACGCACTAAATCGGTGTGAGAAAGAAGAACTTGGAACACCAATCGTTTACTTCAAGAATCAATGCGTGTATCATAACCCCGACGGTCATCAAAATAAAGATAATGTTTGGGAATATTATTTTCGTCCTGTTGTAGAAACTGTGGATACTTTG
>Ga0114994_10003188_pt1 | contig 11980 bp, 6 predicted proteins | sample ArcticOcean_MG_C_9_FD_87043 | JGI IMG/M metagenome (GOLD analysis project Ga0114994, IMG submission 87043) | Marine microbial communities from western Arctic Ocean - ArcticOcean_MG_CB2_152 | ecosystem: Environmental > Aquatic > Marine > Oceanic | place: Arctic Ocean: Canada Basin | collected... | reverse complement strand
TTGTCTTTCCAGTAAAAACTAATTTTAAATTAGAAATAAAAAACAGCCTACGGGCTGTTTTTTTGTTTATAGACTAAGTTTTAGTAACGCTAATGTAGATTCATGTTTAATATAATATACTTCGCATTTTATGTGACAGTCATAATGATATGCTACATCACCATCGTATAGTCGGTCAATAGTAAATCTAGAAGTCTGCATACGTTTTAAACTTTCGCTAGAATCAAAAAAAACATATTTTTTGTTATCATTGCCTACTAACTCCCTTAGTGACCTTGATATCATGTCATTATGATCAAATATATCATTTTCTATTTTATAAGTAAATCCAAAATGAAATAATTTAGATCGTCTATCTAACTTTTTAATTTCCATAGTAACTTGCTGTGTATTTAAGTAACTGTTTTATTTGATTTGCTCCCTTAGGGAATATAGCGCGATATCGTGCATAAACTGGTAATTCATCAATGAACATTTCTGGATTACGCAAAGCAATAGATGGGTTACTAGATTCTTTTATTTCAATAGATAGATCGTGACCATATGCCATTATTTCATGGGGATCACGTAAGTAACTACGCATCCAATCTCTGTCAGTTCCTCCATTCTCTTTTAGTATCAATCCTTTTTGATGCCCAGATCGAAGAGTTTCTATTACCAGAGGACTAATTTTATCATATTGATTGAAGTGAATAGTTTCGTGTGCAAGCATCTTCATTACGATTTCTTTGAATGAATCAGGTCCCCATACATTCTCAAGATTTATTGAATGTAATATTACAGTGATTGTTTTTCCATCAATAATTGACCAATCTGCCATTGCTGAAATCCATTCATCTTTATCAGCACGAGGTTTGTTATTGACAATAAATTCAATAGATAACTCATCTATATTATTAGAATTCAATATATCCGATAATTCTTCTATATCATCAATATCATTATTATTTTCAAGAAAAATTAAATATTCTATATTAGAACGATCTATAATGTCTTCTATGTCAGCACTGAAATTAGTATCTGGTTTGATATTCATATATTATCTCAATAATTAACTTACTTATCTATTGTACAGTAAAGTATATCACTTGTCAAGTGAAATTTGATAAATACTTAAAAGCATAAATAAGTATGTACATAGTGCATAAACGGAGAATATAATGTCATCAGTAATAAATCCAGATAGTGGTTCACTACATATATTAGGTACAATAGATACCATTAATGGAATCAGTTCAAAACTCAATATCACCAATGTTTCTAACGTTAATCTAGTAACTCCAGTTTTAGGAGATGCAGCATTAAATGTAACTGGTGGTGGATATATTAGTGGACATTTATATGTACATGGAAGCATTGTAGCAAATGGTGATATAGTTACATTAGGTAATTCAGGATCTGGTGTTGTTATTGATGTGAGTCCTACAGTAGCGACAACTACAATTAGTGCTAGTTCTGGTGTATCATATCTTAATGGAACAACGAGTTTAGCATTAGCATTAGGAAACGGAACAGAAGGACAAATAAAGGTAATTGCAGTGACAGGCACACCAACTGGGACTGTGGTTATAACCCCAACTACCCCATTGGGATATACATCATTAAACTTGACAAATATAGGTGAATCTGTTACTATAGTTTATACAATTTCTGGTTGGATTGTAACGGCTGTAAATGGAGCAATTATAACAGTATAAATAGTAACAGGGAATAAAGTCGAATAAGACAACGTAGTAGATTAATAGAAACAATGTAATAGGGGTACATAAATGGCAGTAAATACCAATCATACTCAGAATAAAATATCGTCATCTGAGAACGACCTAACGTTAGACACGGTCGGAATTGCAAATAACATTAATGTATCTAATAATCGTATCACTGATCTTCTTGACCCTGTTGATGATCAAGATGCAGTCACCAAAGTATTTTTAGAAAATTCAATTGACAATATCGAAACTTATGGCGATGTGCAAACTGCTGGATTAGCAGAAATTATTGAAAATATAAGAGTAAATACTTATGTTAAATCAGTAGACTTTGTATCTGATATCGTATCAGGCGGAGCAGGATTAACTGCAACTCTTACAACTACTGTAGTCGGTAATGCAAATAGATTTACAATTAATTGGGGCGATGGTAATACTACTACTGCCACGACTGATTCAACACCAACTCATACATACGCTAGTAACGTAGGTTCTCCATTTGATGTTAACGTAACCGCATTCAATAATGCGGGAGTAGGCACTGGTAGTTCATCTTTGAAATTAAAAGAAGATTACATAATAATATATACTACTGATCCAATCGTAACATTTGCAGCATACTCGCAAGCAGTTGGTGGAAGCCCATTAACTTACTGGGATGATGGTGATACTGTTTACTTTGAAAATACAACAACTAATACTACAAATGCAACAATTCAATATACATGGACATGGTCAGACGGATCAGCAGATGAAATTATTACATCAGATAGTGTTGCAGGCGGAGTAGGTGGTGGACGTATAGCACATACATTTGCAATTAGCACAGAATCAGAAGTACAGAGAACAGTGACATTGACGTTAGATAGTCATACTACCGCACAACCATCAATTCTACCACTAAATGATAATGCTTCATATCTTCTTTATGATACACATACACCAGATACAAGTTCGGATCTTGTAACAGGCATTAATGAAGAATCAATCAACGGGTTATTAGTAACATTTACAAATGATACAGAATCATCTATCGGTAGTTACAGTACATTTGGAACAACTTACAGATGGGATTTTGGCGACGGAACAATCACAACAGTAAATGCAGGCACTAATCAATCTGGTGATACTGCACAAACAATAACACACAAATATACATTGGCTGGAAATAATACAGCACAAGATTTTACTGGTAATTTACAAGTTATCAATAGTCATACTAGCAGTCCATTTACAAGTACAGACTTTGTAATACATGTTGAGCCAGATGTTAGAGCAACAATTGCAGGTTCAGCAGATACAATTTCAAATCGCAGCGGCGATAACCAGTATGATGTGTACGATGGTGTAGACTATACAGGTGTCAACAGAGCATTGGTCACTGTAAGCAATACAAGTGAGCATGGTGAGAGTCATGTATATAATTGGAATGATAGTAGTGCAAATGATACAGAAATAGGTCTAGACAGTGTAAATCATGACTTTACTGGTGTTGGTGCTGGAAATTATCAATTAGATTTTACAGTATCGGGTACGCCTGATATAACTGCTCAAACAGACACCGCTAATTTAACATTCCAAGTGAATGCGATTCCTTCAGCACCATCTGGTTTATCTAGTAAAACAATAACGCTTACAGACACAGCACAAGGATTAAGTCCTAAATTGGCACATGGATTTGCAGATAACAGTGCATCGAATCCGTTAGTAGCGGGCGCAAGTTTGCAAACTTCAACAGCAAGAAGATATACTAGTGGAACAATGGATACATCGATTGCAGGAAATGCATTCAATGGGTTATCGGGAACGGTTTCTGCAATAGTTAATGGTGTAGCAGATGGTGCTAAGACTTTTACAACTGCATTAAACGAAAATGGAACTTTTTCAAGTTTAGTTATTAGTGATCAGAGTGATGCACATAATAGTATAAGTACATCAACATATCCTACTGGATTTTTTCAAACGTTTGATTCAAAAATAACTAAACCTTTTTCAGAATACACAACTGGTGTTAATGATCAACGTATTGAACATAGTGCAACTGGAAACACAAACTATGTCACAGTAGTATGTGACGATCATACTAGTGTACCAAGCAATGATGTATCAAGTGCTACACTCACCGAAAGTGTTGCGGGAAGTTACAGATATATTTCAGGCATACCTTATTATAATACTGGTAGTCCTCAATTAACATTATCGGGTGTATCTGTAAGTAACTGGATAGGTCAAGCATATAAAGATACAAATAATGTATTTGAAATTTCAAATGGTACTAATTCAGAAAGTACTTATGGCGCAACAATTAGTACTCAATATAAAAATTATTCAGATTTAGAAGATATCGTTTATTTAACCAACAATATCCCAGCAGCAAACACTTTAAATTATCAATATGCTGATCAAACAGTTAATATTACATCATCAAATATAGCAGCAGTTGAAACATTAAAAGTTAGAACATATAACGTAAATGGTACAGGTAATTACTCACATCTTGTAGAAAAAATACAAGTGCATACATCTTCTCCTACTGGTATATTGGAATATTCTATTCCAACAGCAAGTGCATTAGGAAATGGTTTTATTACAGATAATGCACTTCGTGTTGCTAACTTTATCTCAGATAGCACAGATACACCTACTATAAATAGTGCAACAGATTATGCAGCAACACCTTTCACTGGTGCAATTGCTGTTAGTGGAACACAAGAAGCAACTGTGCGTTGGGGAAAAATAACACACAACACAGTTGATTATAGCACTGGATATTTACCAGTGGGACCAGACAGAAGCGCAGACACAGGTACACAATATTTTACATTTGCATTCCGTAGAAGAGTAGTTGCTAACTTTGATGTAATCATTGCCGCTACTGGAATATCAGGTATGTGGATTGCTTCTCCCGGAACTCTAGTAGATAACTCAAGTGGTGCTGGTGGTTGGTTAGATTGTACTATACAGTACGCAGGCGTAGGTTTGCCCGGTTCTAATACAGCAGCAGGCGGAAATGGTTCAGATGGATGTGCATTCACAGGATCAGATGTAATTCAAACAGGAATAAGTATTAATTCAAGTAATACAATGACACTAGGTTCTGAAAATATGAGTAATGCAACAAACAATGTTGTATTAGTTAGAGTAGCATTAACCAGTGGTCAAGAAATAACAAATATCGCAATCGGTGAGGCTTCCTAATGGCAATTTCTGACAATCAAAAAATAGACTTTCTATTTAAGAAACTGGGTCTAGGTGCCGCCAAAACTGATACAGTTTTTAATAAGTTAGGAGCCAACGAAAGTATTGCTAGTCCGCTATTGATGCGTGGTGATACAATTTGGTCTTCCTCTGGTGATATTCCTAATGTAAGACCAACTGTTACAACTGGTGTTGTAGAAATTCGCACAGCAGTTGAATCGGTTGAAGATATTACAGCAACAGGCAATAGAACTTGGAAAACTGGAATTACAGATTGGATTCCTACAGAATTTGGTGCAACGTATATAGTAAATGTTTATATACATACTGCTGGTGATGCAGCAGGCGCTGAGACTATGTCTAATAAAGTATTTACTACTGGTAGTGGTAATAACGATGAATGGTTTTTTGATTATCAGTCTGGTATACTAAACTTTATTGGTGACAATCTCCCCAATGGAAAATCTTTTACAGGAAATAGTGTTTTCATATCTGGTGCTACATATGCTGGACCAAAAGGTGTTGCATCAGCATCAGGTCAACAAGCAGATGTTAGTTCATTACAATCACAGATTGATAATATAGTATCAAATACTGATCCAGCAACATTGGATTCTCTTACAGAAATTGTTGCAGCATTCCAAGGCGCTGACAGTACATTTGCAACATCATCACAACTAATTGCTCAGAATGACGCTATAAGAACTGATTTGGAATTCTCAGTAAGTGAGATTAATAGTGTCGAATCATCAAATTTATCAGTAGTCGTTACTGGATTGAAATTTGATGTCGGCAGTGGTTTTGAATTAACAGATAACAGTGATGGAACTGTTACTATATCATCAACTGTAGTTGGTGGATTACTTGATCTTGGAATTACAGATGGTGCAGTTGGTCAAGTATTATTAACAGACGGAAGTGGTAATTTCACGTTTGGAGATGCCGATGTTGAATTTCTTGATCTTGGAATCTCTGATGGTACAAATGGACAAGTATTAGTAACGGACGGAAATGGGAATTTCTCGTTTGCCGATAACGGTATTAATCTATCGCCAATTCCAGCAGCACAAGCATTTATTGGAAATGGCGTAACTGTATCATATCCATTAACTGATCAACCCGAAGATGTAGAATCAGTTGATGTATATGTAAATGATGTTCTACAGCGTCCAAGTGTGTTTGCAATAAATGCCAATATACTTACGTTCAGTGTAATCCCTGATAATGGTGCTGAAATTTATATTAAGTATCGTTACCCATTTGCTACGATGACATCCCCTGTACATAACTCTATAGAAAATCATCACTTGAATTTAACATACACTAGCAATCAATATACTGGTGATAATTCCACCACACAGTACACTGTACAAACAGGTCATAGTGTACATAGTGTTCTTGTTATTGTTGATGGTGCAATATTACCACCTACTTCATATTCAATTTCAAATACATCATTAACGTTAAATGTTGCACCAGCAGCGTCATCCGTCGTTGATATACGTTACCTACCCGTATAATATAACTATCAATCCAGAATTGCATAACTAGTTATATACTATATATTATATAATCACGTAGTTTAATTAATAAAATTTTTATGATAAATAACAGTGTTGATAAAATGTTTACCATTTTTTGACAAATTGTCGGCAATAGCGGGCAGTTAATATATATATTGATTGGAGAAGAATTCATGGCTTTTAGACAGATTAAAGCACCAGCACTGGCGAACGCAGCAATAACGCCAACGAAAGTAGCACCATCCGCAGTATCTGGCCAAGATGCAGCGTTGGTAGTGAACTCATTAATAAACGATACATTGTTACTACACGTATCAACATCGGACACATTAGCACGTATTACAGTACGTCATTTGGTAGACTCATTAGATACTAATGATTTGGCAGAGGGCGCAGCAAACTTATATTTCACAATTCAACGCGCTAAAGACGCAGTAGCATCCGATATCGCAGCAGCAGTAGCAGCAGAGGCACTTATTGCTCGTGCAGCAGAAAGTGCTAACGCAACCTCAGTTACAAATGAAGTATCTCGTGCAACAGCAGCAGAAGGCGTTAACGCAGCCGCAATTACAGCAGAAACTAATCGTGCAACAGGTGCAGAAAGCACGATAGTATCCGCATACGAAGCAGCCGATACTAGTTTACAAACGCAAATTAGTAATATCTTGAACAACACTGATGAAGTGTCATTGAATTCATTGGCTGAGATTGTCGCAGCATTCGAAACAGCAGATGATGCATTTACAGCAAGTGTTTCGGCAAATGCAACAGCGATTGCACTTGAAACTACTAATCGTATTGCAGCAGACGGTGTAATAAATGTTAACAATACTAATACACAAGCAGAACTTGATGCAACTCAAGTTGGAGCAGGTTTGTCAGCAGCAGGCGCATACGTAGTAGGCGCATCAACTAACTATCTTTCAACAGCGACTTCATTGAATGACGCAGACGTTAAGTTAGATGTACAGATGAAGACTAACGCAGATGATATTGCCACACTAGTCTCTAGTGTAGCTGGTCTATCTGGTTCAAGCGCAGCAGACATTCAAGCTAATGCAGATGCTATAGATGTGGTTGAGGCTGATATTGCATCAGAAATAGCACGTGCATTGGCAGCAGAAAGCGCATTGTCTAGTTCACTACAAGGTGAAATTACTGCTCGTGATAACGCAGATACAGTAATTCGTACAGATTTTGCATCCGCAGATACAGCACAAACAACTGCATTACAGACTTATGCAGATACAGCAGAAGCAGACGCAATTGCAACAGCAGCATTAGACGCAACTAGTAAAGCAGATACAGCAGAAGCAGACGCAATTGCATCAGCAGAAGCAAAAGACGTAGCTCGTGCAGTTACTTCAGACGCAGCAGACACACTCCTTGCAGGTCGTGCTACTACACTAGAAACTGAGATGGACACAGCAGAAGGTCGTCTTGACGATATTGAAGCACAATCAGGTTCAGTAACATTAGGTACTGTTGCACAAACACTGAGTGGTGCTATCAACGAATTACATACAGATACTAATGCTGTAGAAGGTCGTGTATCAACTAATGAAACAGATATCGCAACTAACGCAACAGCGATTGGAAATCTTCTTACAAACACTGACGCAGTTGCATTAAACTCGTTGGCTGAATTGGTAGTTGCATATGAAGCCGCAGATAGTACCATAGGCGGACTTATCACTGCAAACGGAACTGCTATTTCTGATGAAGCAGCAACACGTTTAGCAAATGATAATACATTACAAGCAAATATTACCGCAGAAGCAGCCACAGCACGTGCAGCAGAAGTTGTTAACGCTAACGCTATTGCAGCAGAAGCAGGCACTCGTGCAGCAGCAGATGTTACATTACAAGATAACATTGATGCTATTGCAACAGGTGCAACAGGTGATACAGATGCAATTCAAACTGAATTAGACGCTACACAAACTGGCGCTGGTTTAGGAATTGATGGAACGTATACAGCACATGCAACTGGTGATTATATCTCAGCAGCGACTTCATTAAAAGATGCGGACATTAAGTTAGACGTACAGATGAAGGCTAACGCAGACGCTATCGCAGCAGAAGCAACTCGTGCAGGACTTGCAGAAGTTGCAAACACTAACGCTATTACAGCCAATGACACTGATATAGCTACTAACGTAACCAACATCGCTCAAGAGATTGTTGATCGTGGTATTGCTGATACTGATTTAGGAACTCGCATTGATGATGTACAATCAGAATTAGATGCATCACAAGTTGGTGCTGGTTTATCAGCAGCAGGTGCATATGTACAAAGTACATCAGCAAATTATATCGCAGCAGCTACTTCATTGTCTGATGCAGACGCTAAGTTAGACACAGCACTAAAAACAGAAGCAGAACGCGCAGCACTAGCAGAAGGTGTTAACGACGGAGCAATTACAGCAGAAGTAACTCGTGCAACAACAGCAGAAGGATTGATAGATACTAAGGTTGATAACGAAGTAACTCGTGCAGTTGCAGCAGATGCTACTCATACGAATAATATTGCTGCTAACGCAACTGATATTGCTACTAACTCAGCAGATATTATAACAAATGACTCAGCCCGTGTTAGTGGAGATTTACTTCTTACTAATAATTTGGCAGCAGAAATAGTAGATGCACGTGCAGCAGAACTTGTAAACGCAAACGCTATATCATCAGAAGCAGCCACAGCACGTGCAGCAGAACTTGTATTGTCAAATCGTGTAGGTGATACCGAAACTTCAATTGCATTCATCAATACAAACACTGATGCAGCCGCATTAGATTCATTAACTGAAATCGTTGCAGCATTCGAAGCAGCAGACAGTTCAACACTTTCTACTGTTCAGGCGAATACAGCAGCAATTAGTGCAGAAGCAGTCACAGCACGTGCAGCAGAAGGACTTAACCAAACAGCCGTGACAACTGAAAGAACTCGCGCAATGTTAGCAGAAGGTGTAAATACTACCGCTATCACTGATGAAGAAACTCGTGCAACTAATGCAGAAGGTGCATTGGCAACACGTGTTACTACAGAAGAAGGTAACGTAGATGCTCTACAATTAACTATGGGCGTAGCAGCATTGTCTACTAGCGCACAAACTGTAACAGCAGCGATCAACGAACTTGACGCTTCTAGCGTATCTGGTTTAGGTAATATTCAAACAGACCTTGATACAGCCGAAGCAGCTATTGTTACTAATGCAACAGCAATTGTAACAGAAAAAAATCGTGCAGAAGCAGCAGAACTAACATTGACTAATGACGTATCAGGCAATGACACACAGGTCCGCATAGACTATATAGCAGCCGATCTTTTAATTCAAAATGAATTAAATGCTTCACAAACTGGTGCAGGCTTATCAGCAGCAGGTGCATATGTTGCTCCTACTACTTCTAATCATCATGACACCGCATCGTCACTAGCTGATGCAGACATGAAACTTGATGCAGCAGTTTTTGCAGAAAAGGGTCGTGCTATTGCAGCAGAACTTGTTGCAACTAATGCAATTGCAGCAGAAGCAAGCACAGCACGTGCAGCAGAAGGTACTAACGCAACAGCAATTAGTACAGAAGTATCTCGCGCAACTGGCGTAGAGGGTGGTTTGGCAACAGATATCGCATCTAACTTGACAGAAATCACTGCTACACAGTCTGGCGCTGGTTTATCAGTCACAGGTGCATATGTTGCTCCTACTACATCAAACTATCACGATACTGCAACTTCACTCGCAAGTGCAGACATGAAACTTGATGCAGCACTAAAAGCAGAAGTAGATCGCGCAGCAGCAGCAGAAGTTGTTAACGACGGAGCAATTACAGCAGAAGTATCTCGTGCAACAGCAGCAGAAGGTGTTAACGCAGCAGCAGTAGTAACTGAGCGTGATCGTGCAGTTGCAGCAGAACTTGTTCTTACTGGTAATGTGACTTCGGTTACAAATGATTTAGCACAAGAACTTTTAGATCGTAATTCAGCAGATGTTGCGTTAGGTGGTCGAATTGACTTCATAACTTCAAACACGGATGCAGTAGCATTAGATTCATTGAGTGAATTGCTGTCAGCATTCCAATCAGCAGACAGTGGTTTATCTGGACTTATTACTGCTAACGCAGACGATATTACAGCAGAAGCAATTCGTGCAGGACTTGCAGAAGTTGCAAATGCTGACGATATTGTAGCAGAAGCACTCTTAGCACGTGCAGCAGAACTTACAAACGCAAACGCTATATCAAGCGAGGAAACTCGTGCACTTACCGCAGAAGGCATTCTTCAGTCTGATATTGATACTAAGGTTGCAAAATCTGGTTCAACAATGTCTGGTGTACTAAACATGGGTTCTAACGTCATCTCTGGCTTGGCAACTCCTAGTGCAGCAACAGATGCAGCATCTAAGTCTTACGTTGATGGTTTAATTTCATCATCTGATATTAGTACTACTAACACAGACAGTTTAACAGAAGGTACAACTAACTTATACTTCACTGATGCTCGTGCACAAGGCGCAATCTCAGTAGTTGACACAGAAGGAACAGGTCGCGTATCTTACGCAAATGGTGTTGTTACTGTTGATACACAGAAGTCATTCTTAGAATTATCTGACTTTGAAGGTACTGAAACTGATTATTCTGCGACTGCTAACTATATTGCAGTAGTTAACCCAGCCGGAACTGGTATGGTTCTTGTTGATCCTACTGGTCTTTTAGTGTCAGACGTACAGCGTCAAACATTGAATGGCGATGATGTAACAACTACATTCGCAGTAACATTCGAAATTGGTACAGCAGAAGACGTAATGGTATTCGTTGGTGGTGTTATTCAAGATCCATCATCTCACTATACTGTTAACTCGGTTGCTCAAACGATTACATTCACCGCAGGTGCAATACCAACTGGAACACAAGCAGTTCTTGTAGGTCATCAAACTGGTTATACGGTTCAAGCAGGTGCAGTTACTTCTGAGAAGTTAGCAGCAGATGTTAAGCCATTCATTCAGTCTGGTAACGTTTCAGCAACTACTGGTGGTGATATTGTCGATACATTCGACGGATCAATCTATCGTTCTGCTAAGTATGTTATCCAAGTTAGTGATAGCGTATCTGGTGAATACGAAGTTCGTGAAGCATTAGTTGTTCATGACGGGTCAGCAGCATATATCACTGAATTCGGAATGGTTTATACAGGCGCTGCTTTAATCGGTGATGCATCTGTATCAATGAGTGCAGGCACTGTTCAACTTACTTATACTACTGCTTCTGTAACAGCAACAGTTAAAGTAATCTCGACTTACATCAACATTTAATCGTTATAATATAGTAATTTATTACTAAGACGAACAAAGATGATAAAAGACTCCGAAAGGGGTCTTTTTTTTGATCTAAATTAATGAACTATACATATGATTTAAAAAAGATAAATACTAAAAGTAAACGAATTAATATTGAGACAAACTAAATGTTTCAATTACACATACAAGGGAGAGACAACGTGGCATTTAAAATAGGTAATCAAACAGTATTAGACACCAATGGCTTAGGAGGTAT
>Ga0114994_10003187_pt1 | contig 11980 bp, 6 predicted proteins | sample ArcticOcean_MG_C_9_FD_87043 | JGI IMG/M metagenome (GOLD analysis project Ga0114994, IMG submission 87043) | Marine microbial communities from western Arctic Ocean - ArcticOcean_MG_CB2_152 | ecosystem: Environmental > Aquatic > Marine > Oceanic | place: Arctic Ocean: Canada Basin | collected... | reverse complement strand
TCCAGCATCTTCCTTCTAGACTTCTCGGCGACTTGCGCCTTCTCGAACCGGCGATGTTCTCTCTTAGAATCCCTTGTATGTAGAGTAAGCTGCGTCAGGTCCACCAAACTCAATCCGCACACGGCGCAGACGCACGTTGCATCGTCCCGCGGCGGCCGTCTTCTCCGAAACATCTCCCGGGCCGTCCGCTGCGCGTCGCTCGCGGCGTCGGCTTCTAGACATCGCACGCCGTCCTGGACGCGCGGGTCCTCCGTGCCTCCTCTTGCACCCTTGGGCAGCCCGAAAATAAGTAAGTTGGGCTTCGCCAGGACCCGCCTCAGAAGCGCCCGCGGCCGCAAGCGCTCCCGCCGCACCCGCTCCTTCCCGCCACTCCTCCACCATACAATCAGCTCCTCGACGTCGATCTCGCCCGAGTTATCCTCGTCGAGCTCGGCGTAGACCTCGGCCATCTGTTCTCTCGTGAAGTGGGCCCAGCCCAGCCGTACTAATAAAGCGGAGAGCTCGTGCGCGTCCACGGTGCCCCCGTGGTCCATGTCCACGCGCTGGAACGTGTCCCGCAGCCAGTCCTCCTCGGCCTTTTGTTTCTCCTCCGCCTTCGTTTCTTTGAGCGATGGCTCTCGCGCTACACTATCTAAGTGATCTTTCTCCACCTGCGCCGCCGCCTTCGCTTTAGCGGCGTCGCCCACCGGGTCTTGCAAGCGCCCGCGCGGGTCCCCCAGCTCGTCCAGCGATCCGCGCGGGCGGTAGACGTCGTCGCCACTGCCGGACCGCTTCCGCCTCTTCCGGAAGGCCTTCCAGGACTCCTTGTCTTTGGATTTGCGCGGCTTGACCCGGGCCGACTCCTCGTGCTTGCGGGCGCAGCACCACCGCGAATTCCTCTTCTTCGCGGCCGCAATCCTCTCGAGGTGCGCCGCGAGGCGCGCGCTCACCTCCGACGCCGACGCCACGCTGAGGGCGTCCGCACTCATCCGCGCCTCGAGGGCCTTGCGCCTCTTCGCTTCTTTAGCTTTGGCCACATTGGCCTTGCGGTCGGCGGCCATCTCGTCGGCGACGGCCCGCGCGAGGCGCACGCCGTCCGGGAGGCGCGCGGCGGCCAGGTTAGCTTTAGCGGCCGCGGCCGCGCCGGCGGCCGCGACGGCGTCGTCCTCGTCGCGCGTCCGCGCGGCTTCAGTCACGCGGTCGCGCCCCTGCCGCCGGCCCAGGCGCGCTGCATTTTTATCGGGCTGGTCCAGCCACCCGGCCTGTGTCCACTCGCCCTCCAGTTTCAGTGTGTCCTCGGAGGCCTCTGGCGGCGGCAGAATGGCCCACAAGTCCGGCCCCTGCTCGTCGTCGGACACGCCCTCCTCTAAATCGCTCTTGAGGAGGCGGTACTCGCGCTCCTTTGCCCGCAACTCGGACTTCTCGCGCGCGCTCGCCCGCCGCGCTTGCTTCCTGTCGTTCATGGAACTTCCGCGGGACGCCCGTACGTTCTCGCTCGAGCCGCGGTCCTCCCGCCTCACACGCTCCTCGTCCGTCTCCTTCGACGGCTGGATGGCCTTCCACAACAAGTCGAGCTCGGCCTGCTTGCGCGCCCGCTTCCGGCCTTTTCTCTCCCGTTCCTCGTTGATCCGGTCCTTCAGCGACTGCGCTAAATTAGTAGCGATGGAAGGCACGTAAGTGACATGTTTACCGGTCACCGCGCTCGTCTTCGCGCACTCCGCGTCCGCCTCGGACGCCGGCATGGCGTGGTCGCGCCAGAGCCACTTGGGGTCCACGCGATTGTTCCCCCGCAAGACCATGCTCCGGATCGGTGTCGGTTTGGATCGTTCTAAAGCGTTCGCCAGGCTCCTCACGCATTCGTCCGTCAGGCCGTTGTTGGCAAGGTCGAGGGACGTCAGGCGCTTCGTCCGTTCGCACGCGTCGCATAGTGCGTGAATGCCCAGCAAATCCGTCCCGTCGCCGGTTAATTGGCAGTCGCCCAACCCTAAATGTTCCAGGGCCCCCTGCCGGATGCCCGCGAGTTTCTGCGCGGCCCGCGTTTTTGCATGAGCGGCCTTGGCTTTCAGGGAGGCGCCCAGGCGCATGCCCATTGCTGTAGTACGGTCGTCCTTCGATCCGACCCTCTGAGAAGGCTCCTCGCCCCCGGACTCCTCGTCACTTCCGACGCCGGCGATGGCCAGCGCCTTCAGGGTCAGCCCGCCGCGGTTCGGATCCTCCCCGCGCTTCCGGGCCGCTCGGTCCGACGCGACCTGGTCCCGCAACTCCGCCGACCCGCCCGCCAAGGCCTCGCCCAGCCACCAGGCCCCTAGGCTACCCATGCGCGGGTTGTCGTTGAGCTCCAGGAAGAGTAATGTGCCCGACAAACGCACCGGCTCACTCAAGTGCTCGCAGCCCTTGACGTCGATCTTGTTCGCCGCCAAACTCAGGTGCGTGAGGACGCCGTTCCGCAGCAACGCTCTACCAAGCGCCGCGCTCCCGTACTCGCCGATGGCGTTCTCATTTAAATCGAGTCGTTTCAAAGTACTATGGCCGATCAAGCCCATGGCCACTTGCGCGGCGCCGTCGTCCGCCAGAGCGCAGCGCGCCAAGACGCACTTTATTAACGGAGCAGGCACGGTCGGGAATGACGTCGGCGCGTCACTAAGGGCCGCTTTGCGTTCGACCAAGAATGCCTTTCCGATGGTATGGCCGCCGTCGCGCCCTATTCGATTGCGGGACAAATCTAAGTAGGTCAGCCCCGGCGCGTCGCCCCGCTCAAACGTCGCGCAGATGGCCCCGCAGCCGTCGCCGCTCATCTCGTTCGACGCGAGGGACAACCTTTGTAACGCGCCGCCGCCGCCGCCCGCCCGCAAAGCGCCCGCTAAAGCCCAGGCCCCGTCGTCTCGCAACCCGTGGCCGTCCAGCCGGATATCGAGATTCGTGGACGGTGTGTCACCGTGCTCGGCGACGACGTGCACAATATTGAGCGGGGGGTCGCCGCGCCGCGGCGCCGTCGGGTCCAGATGGTACTCGCCGTCCACTTGAAATCGGTACGCGTAGCTCCCCGGCGGCAGGGGCACGACGGCATCGTAGGCGCCGTACATAGTCTTGGACGGCTGCAGCTGCACGAGGTCCCAGCCGCTGAACTCGCCCTCGACGCCCACCTTGACCTGGGGCCGAGGCTTCAGCTCGGGCCGCCACCGCAGCAGGACCCGGGCGCAGTTCGTGCCTCTTTCAACGATAAATACGGACTGCACGACGTCGTCGTTCAGGGTCGCGACGTCCTTCCTTAGGGAAGACAGGGCGTCGGCTAGACTAATGATGGTCCCCGGCACCTTTTTGGTCTTTCTTCCCTTCACGAACTTGGATGCACCAATGGTCGCCAAGCCGGTCAACCGGCGGGGCGCCGTGCGGAAGCCCTTGCAGGGGTCCACGCCCTGGACCGTGGCACCCATGACCGCCGCATCTCTCATGCTTTGCAAAGGATCGGCCAACGAAGGTTGTGCAGCGTTCATCCACAGGGGCGGGACGTCCTTAGGCACGGGCGGCGGCGTCGGCCACAAGACGGGGTGGAACATGAGGCGGCTCGCCCGCAATCGCCGCGCCTCGTACTCCGGCGTGTCGCTGATGGCGAAGTCGCCGTGCTCGTCGTGGCCGCCGCCGCTTAGAGTGGGCCGGCCCACCACGCTCCTCACGCAACTGAAGCGCTTCTCCGCATTTCTAAATTCCTCGGCTTCTCTGATTTCGTCTTCATCTGCTCCTAGAGGTCTAGGGCGAGATTGTCTAAACTTCAACCGAGCATACCGCGTCGCGTCCTCTTCAGCACACGCACAGATAATTCGTGTCGCCTCGCCCCTTTGAATCCCGCCCGCCGCCGCCTGGCCCGCATTACTTGCCTGCATGGCCATCATGGCCAGTTTTCCCAGGAACCCTCCTTGTTTCTTCTTGGCGTTCTCAATGTACCACGCATAGAACTCGTCAAAATCAATGTCGCCGCTGCCGTCGTCGTCCATGTCCTCCATCAAGTCATCGAGTTCCTTCTGGTTTCGTATCGGGACACACAGGGCCTTGAGCAAAGCCCCGAGCTCCTCCACGTCGATCTCGCCGCTCCCGTCCGCGTCGAAGGCCATGAAGGTGTCCATGACCCGTTGCAGCTCCTTGTCCTGGAGCTCGTCCGCCGCAGTGGCCGTGGCTTGCAATCGCAACTTCTCGGAGGCGCGCTGCTTCTTCTGGTTCTTGAGGAAGGTGATGTTCCGGTCGTATTGCGTCTCCGGCTCCTTCTCGTCGCCGCGCTCCAGCGCACAAATCCCACCTAATTTCTCGAGTTCCCGTCGAAACCGCTCCGCCTGGCCCCGCCGTACTCTCCGTACCACATGTGATGGTAATCTATCCACCAACTTCGCAGCGCTGGTCCACTTACAATCCGTAAAACTCATGACGGCCTTGATGAACTTCCGCCTCAAAAAGAAGCCGCGCTTTCTCTGGGTTAATAAGAGATCCCACCAGCCCTCGTCTTTTGGTGCTATGCTGACGTCTTCTTCAACGAGTAACCCCTGCCGCCGCAACTTCTCCCTAAATAGAATGGCCTTGCGCTCCCGCTCGGCCCGGTCCCCCTTCCTCGCCGCATGCGCTTCTCCGAGCGCGTGGTCCTCGGCCTCCTGCTTCAGGACCTCGGCCTGGGCCTCCACCTCCCGTCGCTTGCTCAATGCCTCGGCCAGGTCCTGCTCCGCTCGTAAAGCCGCGACGACGCGTTCCAATTCATCTTTGCCATGGTCCGTTTCCAGGTAACGGAGCATGATAGTCTTCACGTCCCTCCCGAAGAGCTCGACCTCGTGCGCCTCCTCCTCCTTGAACCGGTCGCGCTGCTGCTCCTGCTCCCGCCGTTCCCGCGCCGCGCGCCCCTCGACGACCGCTAAGTACGACGTTTGCTTCGTGAGGTGCAATTCCGCGGGGGCGACGGGCCGTGTGCGCCGGTCGCGCTTGCTCACGTTCTTCCAGACGTACATGCTCTTGGCCAGGCGCTGCTGTGAGTGGGTGGGCGGCGTTTCCGGAAGCGCTGCCGACCGCTTTTAGTGATGCGCAGCAGCAGAGGCCATTTTATGAATCCGAGGCAGCATTCATGCGCCTCCCCATGGCCGTACAGCCGTGTAGCTGTGCCAACCAGCGCCAAAGCCCAGTTTGGTGCGGGTCCGGCTAGTGGCCCAAGGCTCTTCATCACTCCGCCGCTCGTCGCTAGAGGAGTCTCGCGTCTGCAAGCGCCTCCGGCCAAGACCTTGGAGAGGGGCCGAAGCCCTAAGCCCCGTTGCGTGCAGGCGCGCTGCGCCAAAGGAAGCAAACGCTGCCCGAGGCTGCCCTAAGACGACCTACCCGCTCCCCCGGACACCGGCCCCACCGGACAGCGCTCGCAGCGCGTCGCCGCCGCACACCGACGAGGAGGACCGACGCCTCAACAGACACCATATTATGCTCGGCTCCTTCGCCTTGGCCCGGCCCGACGCGCGCGTGGCGCCCCTGGCTCCGAGCCCGCCGCCCGGGTCCGTGCGGAGCAGCACGGAGTCCCTGCACATGACGCTCGCGCAGCACCTGGACGTCCGGGAGCCGGACGAGGCCGAGGTCGCGGCGCTGCTGACGCGGGTCCATGACCAGGACGTGCCGCTCGTCGCCGACGACGACGCCCTCCTGAGCGAACTGGCGCTGCTCGAGGGCCAGCTCCAGACCCAGCAGCCAGCGACGAGCGGCGGCGCGCTCGCGAATCTGGGCGCGGCGCGGGCCCAGCCCGAACGAGTGCCCGAGGAGGCGGACGAGGACGGCTCCGACTCGCCCGCGGCGCCGCCCTTGGACGCGCCCGGCGGGCCCGCGGCGTCAACGCGGCCGCACGGCCCGGCGCTCCGCGACTGCGCGCGGCACCTCCAGACGCTCGTGACCACGATCGAGCAGGAGAACGCGGCCCGCTCGAAGCTTCCGACGGCGCGGGGCGCCGCGCTCGTCCTGAAGCTCGAAGACGCCGTGGATCGTCTCGGCCAACTCCGGGCGGCGTCGGGCGAAGCCTTGGACGCGCTGCGCGCCGAGTTGCACGGCGACGCGGCCCTGGCGGAGGTGCTCGAGGCGGCCGTGGAAGTTGCGAGGGATGAACTCCTAAGCGCGGACCCGGACGTGGCCAAGTCCTTGCGGGAGGACGTGGACAAGTGCCTGAAAAAGGTGCGCCGCGACCTCCGGCGGGCGGACGGCTCCCTGAAGCGCTTGAAGGACCGCCGAGCGCGGGCGGCGGCGGTGCCCGAGCTCGCGCCCCAGCGCGGCTCGGGCTTCCGGGAGCGGCGCTACGCGGCGCCGGCGAAGAAGCCGGTCCGGACGGCGTTCGGCTACAACTCGCGGGACCGCGAGACCGAGGACGTCCTCGTCATCCCGGGGAAGAACGGCCTGGCCGTGCGGCGGCCGGAGTTCCTACGGGACGTGGCGCCGCCGACGGTGAGCCGGCACAACGGCTTCCAGCCGTCGATGGGGGATCTGGCGGGGCCGCAGCTCTGACTAAGTTCCCCCCTTGCATTCTTTGCCTGCGCGCCGATCAGAACCGAGGAAACCCGTACTATAAAACCCGTGCCGTAAAAGTGCCGCTGCGGAACGCCCGGGCCAGGCTGGAGCGGGCAGCCCACGCACTCCAGGAGGGCAGCACGCGATGCGGCGCTTCGCCTGGGCGCTCGTCGCACTCACGCGCGCGACGAAGGAGTACGAGGAGTCCATGGCCAAGACCCTCTTCGGCAATCTGGACCTCTACGAGGCCGCGGCGTTGGACGGGGACCTCACGAACACCGAGACGCGGCGGGCTCGCCTCGTCGAGGACCTCGACGCGCGCTGGGCCGCGACCGAGGGCCGATCCGACGCCGTGGGCCAGCTGTGGGACGCCCACGCTCATGCATTTGAGGACGGGCCGCCGGCCGTCGACGAGCCCCGGTGGGTGCCCGACCGAACGGGCATCCAGGAGTCAGCGGACGTGCAGTGCAAGCTGGACTGCCACGCGCCGTCCTGCGCGAAGCTCGGGCTGGACGTCCAACAGGTGCGCAGCTGCCGGTGGGGCAAGTGGCGGCCGACCGTGTTCGGGGGCGCGTCGAACGAGGGCGGCGCGGCGGCGCCCCTCGGGCCCGCGAACACGGCGCCCTGCCAGCACAGTGGCTTCTACCCGCTCTACTGCTCGCGCACCTGGGCCAGGGCGCAGTCGCCCGCGAACGAGGCCTACGCGGCCGCGGGCACGACGCACCTCTTCGCGCCCGTTCTTCCGGACGACGACGCCGCGTTCAAGGGGAGCTACTCCGGCGACGCCATCGGTTGCGAGGAGCAGTGCATGCTGACCGTGGCGGCGTCGCCGGACACGCGGACCATCCTCAGCGCGGACGGCTTCGAGATCTCCAACGTCACGGACGCGTCGGCCAGGGCGAACGATCCCGTGAATATCGCGGCCAAAGCGGCGGAAGCGGCTGAGGTGGAGCGCTTGGCGCGGGAGCGGGAGCGTGTGCGACTCGAACGTGTCGAGGAAGGGCACCGCGAGGCGCGGGAGGAGAAGGAGAAGCAGCTGCACATGGAAGCGGACGCAAAGGAGCAGGCGCGCCTGGCGGCGGAGGCGGCGGAGGCGGCCCGGCAACAAGCGGCCACGGTCGCGGCGACCGAGGCCCGGGAGCGAGCCGCGCTGAAAGTGTCGGAAGAAGCGCGCCGGAAGGCCGCGAAGCGAGAGGCGCACGCCGCGGCCAAAACAGCCGCGGCGGCCGCGGCCGCGGCCGCGGCCGCCGCGCTCGCGCTCGAGAGGAAGAACGTCCAAACGCAACTTGCGGCCGAGGCTAAATCCAAAGCTGCCGCTGAGAACAAAGCTCGGATCGCGGAGTCCGCGCGCGCCGCGGCCGCCGGAGCGGCGCGGCTCGAGAAGGAAGCCGAGCGCAAGAAGAAGGCCGAAGCGGCCCGCCGTGCCGCCGATGAAAAAGCGGTGGCCCAGGCCCTGGAGGGCAAGCGCCTTGCGGCGGAGGCTAAAGTAAACGCGACGCGCGCGGCGGAGGAGACCCGGGCACTGGCCGCCGAAAAGCTCGCCCAGGCGGAGGCGGCCAAGGCCGAGACACTTGCGCGGAAGGCCGAACGGGCGGGGAAGAGCCAGGCCGCCTACACCGCCAAGGCCGAGACGGAAACCGTGGTCCAGGCGAAGCGCGTTGAGCGCGCCGAGGCGGAGGCCATCAAAAACGCCAACGACAAACTCGAGGCGCTCAAGCGAGTAAGTCCAGATTAGCTTTGGTTGGGTTCCTTTCGGGATACTTACTCGAAGGGGGAAATAACTAGACCGTGACGCGCGCCGCGGAGTGCCCCCCCTCCGCCTTGTGCTCGAGCAGCGGGTTCGGCTTGAGGCCCTCCAAACCGAGCAATGCGAACAACGCTTGATCTTCTCCGAACTCGGGGTTCGGCGTCGTTAATAACTTGTCGCCGTTGAAGATGGAGTTCGAGCCCGCGAGGAACATGAGGGCCTGCTCGCCCTTGGAGAACTCGCTGCGCCCGGCGGACAGGCGCACCATGGTCTTGGGCAGCACGACGCGCGCCGCGGCGATCATCCGCACCATCTCGAAGACGTCCACTTTCGTGGCTTTCGAGTCCCCGATGGGCGTGCCCTCTACGGCCACCAACGCATTAATGGGCACGGACTCGGGGTGCCCGCCTTTTAATGAAGCCAATTCATGTAGCAACCCAATCCGATCCTTGTCCTCCTCGCCCAACCCAAGAATAGCCCCGGAGCACACGCTCAGCCCGGCGGCCTTGACGTTCGCGATTGTGTTCAGTCTATCGTCATATGTTCTAGTTTTGATCACCGAGGGGTAGAATTCCCGCGACGTGTCCAAATTGTGGTTGTAGGCGTGCAAACCCGCCTCCTTCAACTGCTTGGCCTGCTCCGGGTTCAACATACCTAGGGTAGCACACACCTCCAGGCCTTCGGCGTTGACCCGCGACACCATCTCCAGGATCTCCCGAAACGCCTTTTTCTTCCCGCCCAGTTCCCGCCAGGCCGCGCCCATGCAGAAGCGCGTGGAGCCGGCGGCCTTGGCCCGCTTCGCGGCGTCGACGACTTCGTCCACGGGTAGCTGCTTCGTCGGCTTGACGTGCGTTTTATGTCTCACCGATTGCGAGCAGTAGCCGCAGTCCTCGGTGCAGCCGCCCGTTTTTATGGAGAGTAGGGTGCACTGCTGCACGTCCCGGGAGTCCCAGTGCGCGCGGTGGCAGGCGCCCGCGTCTCTAATTAATTCCAGGAGCGGTTGGTCGAACACGGCCTGGACCTCGGCCCGCGTCCAGTCGTTGCGCACGGGGAAGCAGGCCTGGGTGGCCGCCCGTACCGCCGCGTCGTCCTTCACGGACGGGATGGGCCGCGGCGCCGGCTCGGGCTTGGGCGCGCCGCCCGAGCGCGTGATCGTGATCTCCGGGGCCTCGTCATCCTCGTCCTCCTCGTAGGCCAGCGCCTGGGCGGACTTGCTCCGGTCCTGCTGGCGGGCGGCTCGGCGGCGGGGTTGTCCGCTCTGGCTGCGGTCCTGTTGGAGAGCTGCTAGAGGGCTGCGGCGGCGCAGGAGGCCCCTCGCCGCTGCTCGCGCGGCGAGCGCCATGTGTCCAGGTGTCCTCGGGCCACTCCGGTTGCACTTCGGGCCCGCGAGCGTGCCGCACGAGGGAGTTGTAGGCGACTACAATCTGTTCTATTCTGCAATCTGTGGGCATGGAGCCTACGACAATCTGCGGGGGCGATTCGTCGCAGGGCTCAAAGCAAAGCTGGACGGGCAGCAAGCTTCCGTTTTGGTGCGATGGAAAATTGCACGGGTTTTACCGATGAATTTCATTGGCGGTTTGCGTTACGAGCGCTGTCAATAGATCCAGACATCTTTCAGACGCGTCTCCGTTGCCGACCAGCATCAGGAGGAGCCTTGCAACCGCAAGAAACACGCGCACGCACTTCTTGCAGCAACCCAAACTCTCATACAGCTGTAACCATCCAGCAAAGCTGCTGACCGCACGCACGCATCATGAATGATGCTTTGCTGGGCGCACTACTCGTCATTGCCGTCGGCATCGTGTTCTGGTGCATCGCCGTGGTCACCGAGGAGCGCTTCGTACCGGCGCTCGCGGTCATATGCGACCGACTGAACATACCGGATGATGTAGCCGGCGCGACGCTCATGGCCGCGGGTGGCTGCAGCCCGGAAGTTTTCTCCTCGCTGATCGCGCTCTTCGTGACGTACTCTTCTCTGGGAGTGGGCTCCGTCATCGGCAGCGAGATCTTCAACCATTTGTGCATCTGCGCCGGCGCGGTGTTTTATGCCAAGGGTGGCGTTTTGGTACTGGATAAGGCCATCGTCGCGCGGGAATCCTTGTTCTACGGCATCGCCTTGCTCCTGCTGCTCTACCTGCTCACGCGCGAGCACGACGCCCAAAACCACATCGTGATTCGCTTGTGGGCGGGGCCGTTGCTGGTCACGGTTTATGCGCTCTACGTCGTCGTCGCCGTGAACTACGATGCCATCCTGGCGTAGCTCGGGGCGGCGCCCGCGCCGCACGCCAAGCTGCCACCGCCGGACGCCGGCGAGCTCGACCGGCCGCTGGCGCTCGGGCGCCGGTCGTCGTTGTTGTACGAAGACGAACCGCGGGTCAACTTTGCCTCCGCGGCGTCGAACGACTTCGACGGCGACTACGGCGCTGTCGAGAATCCGCTGCATGATGTGAGGCGGAGACGGTCGTCCATCCTGCGGACCTTCAACGACGAGTCGCGGCACCTCATCGAGCGCTTCGGGCTGCTCGGCTTCGCGCACGACGAAAAGCTGGGCGACGTGGAGAACGGCGATACGTTTGGGTGCTATCTCTTCAAGGCCAATAAATACTATGTGTGTTCGCGAGCATCGACGCACTCCTGGGAGCTCCGCTGGCTCCAGGTCTCGCCGGGCGAGGTCCAGCTGTTCCGGAGGCGCGACGACGTCGACAAAAAGCCCTTCTGGACGCCGGCCGGGCCATCGCAGTATGCGTTACGCGCCGTGGCCGTGGCGGACGCGTCGCGCCACGTCCTCGCGCTCGACCTGGCGCCGATCTACACGGTCGCGGCCGGCCGGGAGCCCGAGGCCCTCGGCTCGTTCGACGACGAAAGTCTGTCCGAGCCGGTGGCGACGCGCGCGTTCATGCTGGCGCCCAACGGCGCCGTCTTCGAGGCGGCGCTCGAGCGGCTGACGGAATCGGTCGACGCGGCCTGCCAGGTCGTCCCGCTGAGGAGGCAGACATCGGTGTTTGTGGATGGCCAACACGCGCCCACCGACGAGGAGGAGCCCAGTTTAGTGGCCTGGCCGGAGGACGCCACTTACGTAGGGCGCGCGGTCCACGTCGCGCTGCTCCCGATCAAGTGGCTCCTGCACGTGACGATTTGTGACGTGCGCACGGACGCGGGCTTGGCCAAGGACCGCGCGCCTGGCGCGTGCCTCGCGTGCGTCGGGTGGCTCGTGGTCCTTATGTTGGCCATGGTCTTGTGCTGCGAGACGCTGGGCGCGCTCCTCGGCCTGCCGGACTCGGTCGTGGGCCTCACGCTCTCGGCCGTAGGGACGTCGCTCCCAAACCTCTTCGCGTCGATCAGCGTCGCAAAACGAGGTTTAGGAAATATGGCCGTGTCGAACGCGCTCGGCTCCAACAGCTTCAACGTTTACATCGCGCTCGGACTCCCGTGGCTCTTGTACACGGCGTTCGTCGGGCCCTACCACGCGCTCCCCGCCGACGACATCGTGGGGCCCGTACTGGCAGGGCAACGACATGCGTACGAATGTTCGCATTCGTCCCTAACATGCGTACTTCTGTGATCGCTCCTACATGCGCGTCTGCATTCGTGTAGCCTTAGTAGGGGGGTAAATGGTTCAACTGTAACATCGACCTTCAACTAGGGTATACCCCCAGACAAGAAACTGCGCCCAGACCCTCAAATATTACGATGGCAAGGTTCTTACAAAAACACCAAATTCGCGTCTGCATGCGGCGCATTCGCACG
>Ga0114994_10003186_pt1 | contig 11983 bp, 16 predicted proteins | sample ArcticOcean_MG_C_9_FD_87043 | JGI IMG/M metagenome (GOLD analysis project Ga0114994, IMG submission 87043) | Marine microbial communities from western Arctic Ocean - ArcticOcean_MG_CB2_152 | ecosystem: Environmental > Aquatic > Marine > Oceanic | place: Arctic Ocean: Canada Basin | collected... | reverse complement strand
TCTACTTCTTCCTCCTCTTCCTCCTCCTCTTCCTCTTCCTCTTCCTCTTCCTCCTCTTCCTCCTCTTCCTCTTCCTCCTCTTCCTCTTCCTCTTCCTCTTCCTCTTCTACTTCTACTTCTACTTCTACTTCTACTACTTCTACTACTTCTACTACTTCCTCCTCCTCTTCCTCCTCCTCTTCCTCCTCCTCTTCCTCCTCCTCTTCCTCCTCCTCCTCTTCCTCCTCCTCTTCCTCCTCCTCTTCCTCTTCCTCCTCCTCCCCATTCTCTTCCTTTATTAGAGCTTCTACTCCTTCATTATCTATTCCAAAAACTTCCTCTTCTTCTTCAGCTTCCTCTTCTTCTTCAGCTTCCTCTTCTTCTGTTTCTACAACATCTACCTTTCTAACAGCTATATACGGTGTTTCACTGGAAGGGAATGATGGAAACTTAGGCTCTTCTTCATCTTCATCCTCTTCTTCATCACTAGATGTGTCATCCGACGAGTCACTAGATTCAGTCTTTTCGTTTTGAGAAAACGATATTTTATCAAGATCTATATAAGATGTAGTGACTGGTTTATCTGAGATTTCGAGTTTAATAGGTTCTGTATCGTCAGATGATTTACCTAAAATATTTAATTTTTCTCTAAGAGAATTATTTTCTTCGATAATTCTTTTCACAAAAGGCAGTTGAATGATAATATTAATAATATCATCATATTTTTTCATATCATCATTATAAATTTTTGTTAAAGAATTTGAAAATTCTTCTTTCATTTTAGTATTAAATTCTTCAACGTATTTATTTAAATTAGATGGTTGTGTAAGATGTATATGATTCTCCATTAATTTATCTAATGATATTCGTTTAATATAGTTTAAAAAACATTTAAGAGAATATATATAATGAGTGAATTTACACAATCTGATACCAATGAAGTTATTGAAATCACATGTTCAAATGAAGTGTTAGATATAAGTGGAGGGGCTGAATTTAAGAAAACAGAAAAACAATTAAGAGAAGAGGCATTTATTAAGCAGAGAGAATTACAAATAACACGAATTAAAGAGGAGTCTGTTAATATGATATGTAGACAGACTGAATTATCGGAAGATGAAGCAAAGAAACAATTAGAAGAGGTAAATTATGATTATATGAAAGTTTTAAATAAATATTTCGGGGTTATAGAGAAACAAAAAGAAGACAAGGGATCAACAAATCAACAGATTTATGGAGAAATAAGAAATTTGATGGATACTGGAGCTAAAAATTTTCGTTTAGAGCGTGAACGAAATGAAGAAATACAGAAAATGAAGGAAAAACAAGAGGAGATATATCGTCAAAGAGTAGCACATATGAAAAAAATAAAGGCAGATGAAGTTAGAAAGATAAATGAAAGCCAGTTAGAAAAAGTAGATGAGAACGATGTAGATGAGAATGAAGTAGATAATTAATAAAAATTAAATAATAAAATAAAAATATTTAATTTTTAGATGTTAAATCATCTAGGACACTAGATTTTTTTGGAACGGTTCCTTTTCGTTTGAGTTTATATGTAGAATTTGTAGGAATTGTTCGTTGATTTAAAATAAAATCAGAATTGTCTTCATATAATTCCGGAAATACATGTGTTAATGGTTTATCTACAACAATCAATAGTTGGTCATTTTTAAATAAATCTCTATATTCTTTAATAGTCAATGTTCCATAGTATTTATCTAGTAGATAAAAAGGATTTGGTGCTGGTTTAATATTTTTTTTATAATCATAGATTTTTCCATAAACATGATTTAATAATTGATATCTTTCAAATTTAACAGATGAATCAATTTTTTCATTCATTAAATAAGCAGATGAGCATTCAGGGCTACAAAAACATCCATATACTTGGTAATTATTTTTAAATTCATTTTTGGGTATGAAAATAGGCGGATTATCAAAATCATATGTACACCAAAAACATGCTGATCGTTTATCAGAAATATTGTTTTTATGTAAATTAACTTTTAATTGGTTTAATTTATCCCATAAATCGGTTCTAGATGTTTTACAATCATTATTATCGATATCATTATTATCATTATTATTGTTACTGGCATTATTATTGTTACTGGCATTATTATTGTTTTTATTATCTAATAAAAAATTATTTGTTTCCATATTATCAAAATTAAAACTTTTAATATTTTCAACATTTGGATCATACTTTAACGAATAGTCTTTATTTTCTACGATATCATCATTACAACATTTTAAATGTAAAATAATGTTTGGTTCTGATTCTGTATTATCAGTCAAAATAGTATTTTGTTGGATAATTTTACCCCCTTTTGGTTTTCTCCCTCGTTTTTTAGGGGGAGGTTTGGTTGAAGGTGTTTCAGGTGTTTCTTCAACCGTTAAAACAATATTTTGTTTCTTTCTTCCTCTTTTCTTCTTCTCGACAATTGTTGAACTCATTTTATAATTAAATTGATGATATTAATTTAAATGGTTTTGTAATAGTTTTAAAATAAAAATAACAATAGACGATGTTATAATTTAATTTATGAGTTTTGTAAATAACATTTTCTACAAACTGGTTGATAATCATCACTACTTCCGACCAATACTTGATTTTCAGAATTAGATATTCTTAAACTGAATATACCTTTATCTTTACATTTATAACAAATAGATTTCAGTTTATGAATATTATCACAATATGGTATTAAATCTAAAATACATCCAAATTTATTTCTTTTAAAATCTCCATCTAAACCAAAAACATAAACTGTTTTTTTATTTATTTCTACAATATTAATAACCTCTTTAATGTCCTCAAAAAACTGTGCTTCATCAACTAATATTACAGAGGAGTCGTTAAATGATTCGAGTTGATAAATATCTTTAATATGTGATAATTTTTCACATGGAATTTTAATATTATCATGAGTTGATAAATAATTTTCATCAAATCTATTTTCTAATGAATGTGTAATAACCAAAGATTTAACATCAGCAGATTCTAGTGTTTTGAAATTTTTAATGATTTCTGTAGACTTACCAGCATACATTGAACCAACATAGATATTTAACTCAGGTTTATTCATTAAGATAGATTATAGTATATTATTTATATTATAATCAATCAATTTTATTTAAATATAAATAACTGTATTTATAGTATAGTATATATGAATATTTTTACTCCTTGGGTTGAAAAATATAGACCAAATACATTTGATGATATTGTATTAGATCCATTAAATAAAATAATTTTAGAAAATATCATAAAAAATGAACATTTTCCTAATTTATTATTCTATGGACCTCCTGGGACAGGTAAAACAACAAGTATCATTAATTTAATAAAAGCATATCAAGAAACAAGTAATGATCAAAACTTAATGATTCATTTAAATGCGTCAGATGAAAGAGGAATTGATATAATAAGAAATCAGATTAATAGTTTTGTAAATTCTAAAAGTCTGTTTAATAACGGTATGAAATTTGTGATTCTAGATGAGGTTGACTATATGACAAAAAATGCTCAAATAGCATTGCGATATTTATTACAGAGTTATAAATCAAATGTTAGATTTTGTTTAATATGTAATTATATTAGCAGAATAGATGAGGCTCTACAAAATGAATTTGTTCGATTAAGATTTAATCAGTTACCTGAGAAAGAGATAATAAATTTTTTAAATATAATAAACGAAAAGGAAAAATTACAATATAGTGATGAAACCATTTATTTAATCCAGAAATTATTTAACTCTGATATTAGAAGTATGATTAATTATATGCAATCCAATGAACAAATTATTTATAACAAGAAAATAATACAAACAAAATTATGGGAGAAAATAACATATGATATTAAAAATAAGACACTAGATGAAAATTTACAATTTATTTCAAAATTAAGTATTGAATATAATATTGAAAAAAAGAATATTATAAAAAATTATTTAAATTATATTATTAGAAATAAGAAACATATAATAAATAGTTCATTTTTATCTTTTGTAGAAAATGTTATGCATATATCCGAATTAAATATAGATTATATGTTACCTTATAGCATTTTAAAACTAAACAAATTTTTAAATGATGTTAACATTTAATGCCTCCATTTGTTCTGTATTCTTTTTTTCTACCTTATCTACAAATTCATTATAAATAACTAAAATAATAGCATCAAAATCAGTATTGTTAATAGCTGATGTCACCATATTTTTCAATTTAATGTCTAATAGTAGCTTATCTGTAGAATCATTACTAGTAAGAGAAATTGTTTTTGTAGGAAACAATTCAAACTTTGTTACAAAACGGTTTTTAGATTCTTCTGGTATATCAGGTTTTCTATAAAAGCAAGTATCTATAGGAATATTATCTAATGTATTAAATTCATATTCGTTATCAAACATTTTATGAATTAGATAGTATGATAAATTAACTGTGATATATTCATCAGTAAAACCATTAAAAGAATATGGTTTAAAATGTGTGATTGATTTTAATGCTAACACGATTTGTTTAGTGAGATATTTAATTAACTCTTTATCATCTGTAAGATTAGGACTCCATGCTGGAGGTATAGTAAATGTAATATCTTTCATATGGTTAATATATTCATCGAGCATACACGCAATATGTTTCGAAATATCAAGACTTATCATCGTCTTAGGAGCACATCCTAACAAGCAAATATAACAGCAGCTTAAAACACAACCCATCGTATTAATAATTATATATGTATTGATACGATATTATGACTTCAATTTTTTATTTTTTTCCAAAAAACCCCTTTTTTTGATTATCTGTTGGTGAATAATAATTATCCATTCGTTTCATTAATTTATCCATAAAACTATTTGGTGGCGACATCTTACTAGGGTCAATAAATGTATGATTCAAGCTTAATTCTTTACAATTATCATTAGAAGAGGATTTTTGGATAGGAAGCGGTATCGTTCTTTCATGAGTGTAGTCCATGTTTATTATAGATAAAGAAAATAATTGAACCTTTTAAATATTAATAAATATATTTAAACAAAGGGGTATAGATATAATAGTAATGGAAACTATCGATGATGAATGGGAAAGCTTTTTACAAAATGACGGAGATGAATTGACACCAGAACCTAAGCCAATTGATGACAATAATATTTCTGAAAAAAATATATCCAATTCACAGTCCAATGATGTAAATAGTATTCCTAAATGTTCACCAATATATATTTCTACAAAAACGAAAATTTCGTATTTAAATACAAATGAAATCGATATTAAAAAAGTATTTTGGGATATTCCTATTTTAGATTATAGTTCTCCAGAAGATGGGATTATTAAAAAACAAATTAAATATTCATCTGTTTGTCAAGAAGAGGTAGATGCTATTTCACATAATCTTGAAGATGTTAAATATTTTGAGGAACAAATAATTGAACATATTGAAAATCCTGATGGACGGATTAAATATAAAGATCAACGAAAAATAAGCATTGGTATTTGTAAAAAAGATATTTTAAGTTACAGAAGTAAAAAAAAGAGAGCATTCTTTAATTGCTTTGTTATGATAATGAGAATATTTCATAATGAGGAATACAAGGAAATGCATATTAAAGTATTTAATACCGGAAAGTTAGAAATTCCTGGTATTCAAACTGAAATTTTATTAGATAAGGTTTTACAACTATTAGTAAAAATATTAAGACCACATATAGGAGAAGAATTATCTTATATAAAAGAGAAAAGCGAAACAGTATTGATTAATTCTAATTTCAATTGTGGATATTTTATTGATAGAGATAAATTATATGATTTATTAAAATATCAATATCGTATTAATAGTAATTTTGATGCTTGTTCTTATCCTGGTATTCAGTGTAAATTCTATTACGATAATACGCTATCAGAGCAAAATGGTCAACAACCTAAACATAAAGACTTCCAGGAAATATCCTTTATGGTTTTTAGAACAGGAAGTGTATTGGTAGTCGGAAAATGTGAGGAAGATGTATTACACGAAATTTATAGATTTATTAAAACAATTCTTGAGAGTGAATATAGAAATATATCATGTATTACTGAACATAATAATACTCAACCCAATAAACAAAGAAAGAAAAAAATTCGAAAGAAAACAATCCTAATGAATTAATTTGTTATATAATTGTAAATTTTACATATAGAATAATCGTCCAATTGTTGTTCGATATTTATTAATTCTAATTTTTTTTTTATAATACTATTATCAATATTATTTTTATAACCTTTCTTTATGGTATAATTTATTAAATTCAGGTAATTATTACATATAAATGGCATTGAATAGCAAATATTAATATTATTTACAAATGTATTATACTCGTTTATCTTTTCTTTTATATTTTCTTTATTACTTTTGAATATAATGGGTAATTGTATTAAAGATTCAACAATTTTGTATAATTTTGTAAATGTGATAGTTTGAAGATCTTCCAAGCTTTTACTTTGAAAATCAAAATTTTCTATAATTTTCAACATTATATTGTTATATGTTTCAATATATAAGTGTAACATTTCCATTTTTGTTTTTGTTTCTTCGGATTCTTCATACGATTTTCTAAAGTCATTGTTTACTTCAAATATTGTTTTCTTATAAATAAATAAACTAGCATCTTTTGTATTTAATTTTAAAAAACTATGACTATCATCTCCTATCTGTCCTATAAATTCAATAAAGTATAAAATTGCCTTTTGTGTGTGATAAATTGTCAATTCTAAATTTTTTGTATATAATAGTAAAAAATTAAATATGTAAAAAACATTTTTTATTCCTTTCATTAATACATACTTCAAATATTCGGGTTTCTGAATAAAAATATTATCTACGCTACATTCAATCAATTCATGAATTAGTCCAATATATTTAATAAACAGAATATGTTCATTAGAATCTAATTCTGTGTTATAATTTTCAATATTATTTAAACTATTATTTTTCATTAATACTTTAAAATATTTTATTATTATTTTTTTAATCTATTGAACTTAAATTAAGTTAAATTAAGTTAAATTAACTTTTATTAACAATAAGTATTTAAAGAATTATATTTAATTTCCTATATAATGAGTTCCCAACCTTCAGAACAAAACTATAGAATGCCTTCTAATACTTGCCTTCAACATGCCTGGAAACTAGCTATTGTTGAGGATAAAGAGGTTAAGTCCGATTATTGGACATCATCTCTTGATAAGGAGATTATTATCGGAGTTAAGTCCAACCAAGAAAAATTACTTGTTAAAAGTGAAGATGAGTATACTAGTCCTATTAGTAAAATTTACAAGGTAGAAACCGAGTTTATCATTGTTACAGAGAATTCTATTTATTTAGTATCTGGTGATATTGATTCACAAAGAATTTCTTAAATTATGATATATATTTTTATTATTCATATATATTATAATGGCTCCTGGTGGACAAAGAAGACTTATTTTTACTGGAAATGTTAAAACCAGCTTATTTAATAAATATACACCCGGTTCGGGTGTTGGAGGCTTAAATGCTTCTGTTCGACGAAATAAAAATAGAAGAGCTGCCACTGGTAGTTTAACAATGGCACAATTAGAAGCTGATTATAAAGCACGACAAAATGGAACACATATATCTTATCCAAAGATCCCTTGTTGTCCTTCTATGACTAGTAATCCTTCGAATTTAGCTTATCCTTATTCACAACAACAACAACAACAACAACAACAACAACAACTATTTGTTTAAATTTATTTTATTTTATTTTATTTTCGATAGATCTAATATACAATATGAATCAAAATATTTATACAAGTGCTTATTATTCTTTATTAGTTCAATTTATTATAGCTGTTTTTTGTTTAACAGGAACCTTTTTCAAACTTAATACCGATGATAAAATATTAAACGAAATATTAGTTTTAGAAACTATCGTTCAATTTATCGAATTTTTCTTTTACATTTGGTTAGTTTTTAACTTTTCTAATATTAAAATCGATGTTTCATTAATTAGGTATTTAGATTGGTTTATCACAACCCCTACTATGTTATTTAGTTTGATATGTTTTATGGTTTACTATAATAACAAAACACAGAACATATCTACAACTTCATTGTCTATGAGAGAAATTTATAATAATAATTCTTCTATTATTAATAACATTTTACTATTAAATGCTATTATGTTAATATTTGGATTATTGGGCGAACTTAAAACGATAGGTAAGCATATCGGATTTTTTATTGGAACAATTTGTTTGTCTCTTTCATTTTACTTGATTTATAGTCATTTTGTTAATAATCTACTTTTAAATCAAATTCTTTTTTGGTTTAATTTTATATTATGGTCAATATATGGATTTGCTTATCTTATGCCATTTGACAATAAAAATATTACTTATAATATTCTTGATGTTTTTTCAAAAAATATAAATGGATTGATGATTCTTGGATATATCATCTTTATATATTTTAATAAACAAGTATAAATATAATTCTTGCTAATGAGTAATGAATCTATTTTGGAGATTATGGAATAATACTTTGATGTATTTAGCTTCTATATTATTTTATATTGGAGATACAAAATTCTTTTTACCATTAGAAGACAGTATGACTAATTCTTAAATATAATAATTATATCTTATTATATTTAATTTTTACACACGTCGGGAATCGAACCCGAAGCAATTCCTTGGAAGGGAACTATGTTACCACTACACCACGCGTGTTAAACGACAACCACTGGATTCAAATCATCGATGGTATTTCCCAGAATATTTCTAGTCTTCCACCTTAACCACTCGACCAGGTTGCCCTTAAATTTTTTTATTAATTTCTGTTTATATTATTTTATTCATTAAATATATAATGTCTAAAATATCAGATAATACCATATATTTATTTTTCGCAATTATGGCATTAACTGAAATTTCTTCTCAATTCTTACTGAAAAAAGGTTCAGCTCATAAAGATTATTTAAATTTGTATTTCTTTTTAGGATTAATTGCTATTTTTATTACATATGTTTTTTTCTATCTAGTTATGAGAACAGGTAAACATTTGTCTGTTATTCATGCTACACATCATACATTTATTATTATTGCCTTATCGCTAGGTTCATACTTTTTATTCTCTCAAACATTAAATAATGCTCAAATGATTGGTCTAATAGCTGTTATTATTGGAACTATTATTTTATCATTAAATGAAGAAAATCACAGTCATTAATTTATAATATCTCTTTTAAACTTTTTATTTGTTCTGCTGATAATTTCTCTGGATATTTTACAGTAAATTTTATACATAAATTTCCTTTGTTATTTTCTCTCTCTAATCCAAATCCTGGAATTGCTTTTATTAATCCATCTCTCATTGGTGTTCCTGATTCGCTATTGAATCTTAACTGCTTTCCACTTATATGATTTATTATAAAATCAAATCCACATAATGACTCTTTTAATGTTATCTCTTTATCTATATATAAATTTAATCCTTCACGCTTAAATTCTGTTGTGTTTTGAATATTTATTATAATTTTAACATCTCCTCTCAAATCATTTTTTAACACATTTCCTTTCTCTCGTAATATAATTATTTCCTTATCATCTATTCCCTTCATTATTGGAATATATAATGTTTCGCTTTCAAGCTTTCGTATATCATCTTCAAATAACCATCTCTCAATTTGAACTGGTATATGATCTCCCTTATATGCTTGTTCTAAACCTATTACTACATTTTTTATTATTGGTGTCGGTTTATTTAAGGCATTCACATTAACTGGCTGACCATTTCTAAATACACGAACATTTCCATTCATTCCAGGAAATCCACCGCCCATAGAATGAACTCCATTAGGCATTTGACCGCCAAAAAACATCTTAAAAATATCGTCTACACCACCCATTCCTGGTGGCATTCCTTGTGACATTCCTTGTGACATACCTCCCATTCCTGGTGGCATTCCTCCCATTCCTCCCATTCCTGGTGGCATTCCTCCCATAAATGGATTTCTTCTTGACATATTATATTCATTTCTTTTGGCTGGGTCACCTAAAGTTTCATATGCTTCACTTATAGCTTTAAATTTTTCTGAATTCGTATCCCCGGGATTTTTATCAGGATGATGTATTAATGATAGTTTCCTATACGATTTTTTTATTTCCTCTTGACTAGCATTCTCGTCTACTTCCAATATTTTATAAAAATCAACCATTTAATATTATATAATTACATTTACTTAAATACTTATTAACGAATATAATTAATATGGAGTTACCTTTTATGTATAAATATAAACCTACATTGTTTAAAGATTTTGAAATTGATCAGAATATTATTAGCATTCTACATACATTAATCTCAATGAATAACTTAAATATATTATTTGTAGGTGATTCAGGTTCTGGTAAAACATCCCTCATTAATGCTCTCATTAAAGAATATTATAATGGTATCTCATACAATGATAACATATTAATCATCAATAGTCTTAAAGAACAAGGTATTCAATATTATAGAACAGAAGTTAAAACATTTTGTCAAACACGCTGTTCTATCCCAAATAAAAAGAAAATTATTGTTTTAGATGACATTGATAATATTAATGAACAAAGTCAACAAGTTTTTAGAAATTGTATTGATAAATATAGTAACAATGTTCATTTTATATCATCATGTTCTAATATTCAAAAGGTTATTGATAGTTTACAGTCTAGAAAAATTATTATCAAAATGAAGTCACTATGTAATAAAAGTCTCGGAAAAATATTATCTAAAATTAAGAAAAAAGAAAATATTGTTATCGATAAAAAGGCTGAAAAATTTATTCTTACTGTGTGTAATGGTTCTATTCGAATATTATTAAATTATCTTGAAAAATTTAAAATTCTAGGACTGCCTATCAATTTTGATTTAGCAAATAAAATTTGTACTAATATTAGTTTCTCTATTTTTGAAGAATATACTCAACATATTATCGATAATAATCTTGATGCGTCTATTGATATATTTTATAAATTATTCGATAAAGGGTATTCTGTTATGGATATTTATGATAATTATTTTATTTTCATTAAAACAACTGATATTTTAACTGAAACGCAAAAATATGAAATTATTAAATTGCTATGTAAATATATTTCTATTTTTCATAATATTCATGAAGATGAAATTGAGTTGGCATTATTTACTAATAATTTATTTCAACTATTATCTAATTAAACTATACGGACAATTATTATGAGTCAAACATTTAAAAAAACCATCGATAAAGATATTTTATTTGATTTTTTAGAAAAAATTTCTGATAAAAATGAAAAATTTTATACTTTCGATATTAACGCTTATAAACGAGCTGAACTATTAGATATTATTACTGAATTTACTGAAATTATTAAACCTTATTATCATAAGGCAAAAATGTTTTATGTTGAGAGAAAACATAATTATTCTAGTTTATGTACAGTTATTAGACAAATCTGTAAATTACATTCTATTATGTTCACTACCAAAGTTGTATACAGTAAATCTAAATACAACATTCCTTATTTCATTTATTTTTAAATTCATAGAGAGAAATTCTATTTAAAAATAAATTCTATTTTTTGATTTTACCGTCTTTCTTTTATTCTTCTTTTTATTTCTTTTTGATTTTATTCTAGCACCTCCTCCTAGTCCTGGTGAGCCTGCTTCTGAACAATTGGGTTGATTTAGGTTATTACATAATGCACCGAAACTGTCAAGTAACCTGTAATTTGTTCCTATCTGTTCAGCAGTTATATTTTGAACAGTGCGACTCCCTTGCCTCTCTAGGAAAATATCTGTCATAGCTATATTGATGGACTTTTCGTCAGGAAAATAGACTATGTCCTTATCACTATATAGATTGACTAATAAACTAAAATAATAGAATATGATTACCCTTATTTGTTTACTATTTAAGTTGCTTGTTAGTCCTGATGAGGGAGTTTTGAATGTAATTCTTTCCAACATTTT
>Ga0114994_10003185_pt1 | contig 11984 bp, 5 predicted proteins | sample ArcticOcean_MG_C_9_FD_87043 | JGI IMG/M metagenome (GOLD analysis project Ga0114994, IMG submission 87043) | Marine microbial communities from western Arctic Ocean - ArcticOcean_MG_CB2_152 | ecosystem: Environmental > Aquatic > Marine > Oceanic | place: Arctic Ocean: Canada Basin | collected... | reverse complement strand
CGGCCAGAGCGCGCTGCGCGGCGGCAGGCGCCGCAACCGCAGGCTCGTGAGACCCAAACGTTCGCCGTCCGACGCGTCGGCGGACACGGACAGGCCGAACCCTTCGACAAAGGTCGAGCACCGGCGGACGACGGCGCGCGCCTCGTCAAAGGTCTCGGGCGGCGCGTGACAGGCCCCGGGCGGTCCGGGCGACGCCGGCGCGGCGTCCGGGCCCGCGGCCCACTCGTCGTCGACGCGGCCCTCGTACTGCCTCGCGTTTGGCTGCCCGCGCGTGAAAAACTCGACGACGGCCCGCAGCAGCTCGATGGCGGCCGGGTCCCCGGGGCCGCGCTGGAACCCCGTGGGCGCGTCGCTCTCGAGCGAAAACACGCGCCACTGGAAGAGCGTCGCCGCCCACAGCTCGCCCGGCGTCACGACCGGGCTCAGCACGACCGTCGTGGCCGACGGCGCCGCGCCGCGCCTCGGCGCGGCGTCATACCCGGTCCAGTCCTCGAGGCGCGGGTAGCTCGCGCCCAGCGGCGGCGGCGTGTCGTCGACCTCGTCGACGGTGAAGACCGTGGCCGCCAGGAGCAGCAGGCCCACGATGCCGACCGCGGCGACGAGCGCGTTCGGTTCGTCGGCTCGCTCGGCGGCGCGCGCGGCGGCCCGCGCCGCCGGGCCGACGAGCTCGAAGTCGTCCATGTCGGCTGCGCGCCGTTGCCACGCACGACGTCGCTGCGGTGGCGCGCGTTGGCAGCGACGCTCGATGCCAAGTGTCTGCGTACGCAAGTTTCGTGTACGCAAGGCATGCGGCTGCACGAGGCCGTGTGCAACTGCACAGAGCACGACCGCGCGTGTGCACAGCAGCGTGTGCATTTGTGTGCTGCAATGCGGAGAGCCTTTCAAGGAGACCAAAGCAACAGTAATAAATCTGCTCAAAGCAAGCTACTGTGCAAAAACGAGTAATGAAGTGCGTGAACCAATTGCAATCTCAATGGTGTCAGGCAGTATCCGTGGCGTCACGTTGGTCACGAGCAAAAAAGACATCGTGCGGGTCAGACCGACACGTTGGACTCGGGGATGGCCTCTAGGCTCGCTCCTCGGCAAAGAAGCACACAGACTCGCCTTACTCCGCCGCGCCCTCCTCCGCGACGGGCGCCTCCGCGGCGGGCTCCTCGACCGGGTCCGGCGGCACCTCGAACGTCAGGGGGATGATCGCGTCGGGGTCCGGCCCCGCCTCGGGCTCCGCGTCGCCGCCCTCCTCGGCGTTCGGCTCCCGCGGTTCTGGTGGAGGCCGCGGCGGCGCCCCCACGCGCACGACGACGTAGGTCTTCCGGTGGCCCAGGACGTCCTTCGCGTTGCGCTTCGGGTCGCTCCGCAGGTTCAGGGCGGCTCCGCCCTCCTCCTGGAGGTCGACCGCGTCGAGACCCTCGAAGAGGCCCACGCCCGATATTAACGCGTCCTTCTGCGCCGTGCGCAGTGCCTCCAGCTGCTCCAGTTCTTCGACCTTGGCCGCGGCCTGCGTCGCCGCGGCCGCCAGCGCCTCCTTCTCGGCCTGGGCGTCGGCGTCCTCGGCGTCGACCTCGGGGTCGGCCTCGGGGTCGACCTCGGGGTCGGCCTCAGGGTCGACCTCGGGGTCGACCTCGGCCGCTGCGTTTCGGTTACATCGGTCCAGGCTGGCCCGGGCCCGCTGGAGGTCATTCGCCACCTCGCCAATAAACGCCGAGACCCGCGCGTCCGCGCCCCGCGCGTAGGCCTCCGTGTCCTTCACGCAGCGCTTCCTCACGTAATCGAGGAGCGTGGCGCTCTCGCAGTCCGGGTTGAAGACGGCGGGCGCCATGGACGCCTCGCCGTACTTCACGTGGATGAGCACCATGGCTCGGGGGCAGCGTGTCGGCCGGCGGTGGCTTATCAGCGGTGCGCAGCGCCACAGCCATCTATCGAAGGCCGTCCACGAGCGGGCTGGGCGGCCACTCGCAAGGTTGCCCCCACTTCTGCCTATGCAACGCGTGGCGGCTCCTCCAGAAAGGGCTAAGTGCGGGTTTTGCGTGGCTGCTCGAAATGCGAGGCGCGGCTGGCTGTCTCACGCAGGCATATCGATCGTCGTTACTGTGCCCGCACTATTCGAACGGCTGCTTGTTTCTTTACACGCCGTCGTCGTGAGCGCAAACCCTGCAGCACTGCACAGCACACAGCACACAGCAGCGTACGCTGCAAAACCTGTAATAGCACGCCTGTGCACACGACACACCAATGACCTTGATTCTTCAAGGCATCGTCTGGTCCGGCGACCTAGACGGCACCGCCACCGCCGCCGACGACGCCCCTGCTCCGGCGGCGCCCCAGGCCGCGCCGACGCTCGTCGCTGGCCTCAAGCGCGCGCGTCCCGACGGCGGCGGTACGGCTGCGCCCGTCACAGCCGCGCCCGCCGCGGCCACCGGCGACGGCGGGCTCCAGTGGCGCGCCGCCGCGCTGAAGCGGGCGCGGGTGGAAAGCGAGAAGACGGGCCAGAGCCTCGAGGAGTGCGTGCGCGAGCGGTACGGCTCCGTGCGCGAGCTGACGGGCGGCGCCGCGCCCGAGGCCTTTTTGCGCCGGGCGGCCGCCGCGGCGCGGCACGCGCCCCGCCGCGGGCGCGGGCGCGGGCGCGGGCGCGGGCGCGCGGCCGTCGACCCGCGGCACGCGGCCGAGCGGCCGCCGGCCGAGCGGCAGCCCCGCGTGCGCCTCCACGGCGAGCAGACCGACGCGGACCTGCTGCGGAGCTACTCGCAGAAGCTCGAGACCCAGTTCGGGTCGGCGATGAAAGGCGTGAAGGGCTTGAAGGGCGGGACGGGCGCGCGCGCCGGGCCGCCCCCCCGGGCCCCCGCGCCGGCGCCGGCGGACCGGACCGGGGGCAGCGGCTGGGTCGGCATCGGCGCGCGGACGACGCTCGGCGGCGGGTCGTCCTTCGAGCGCGGCTGGCGGCGGCGGGGCGGCGGCGAGGACGAGGCGCCGCCGCCGCCCCCCGCCGCCGACCAGCCCGCGTACGAGGGGACGTCGAACGCCGAGGCGGCCGAGGCGATGCGAAAGAAGCTGGGTAAGTGACTATGTTTTACTAGGCGCAGAAGCGGGGGGGGGAGGAGCCGGCTCAGGCGGTGCCGGTGACCTTGTTGAGGATGCACACGACGAGGAAGACGAAGTACAGCACGAACATCATCGTGCCCAGCCGCATGTTCAACACCAAATTCGTGAGCATGATACTGGTCACGATCAGCGCCACCATCATTAATAACAGGACCGTGTCGAAGACGATGCCGTCCGTGTCGAAGTTCCACTGCGCCAGCTTCCGGACGTTGTTGCCCTGGGCGTAGACCACGACGTACTTGACGATGGTGGGCACCGGCAGGCCGACCAGGATATCGAAGACGTTCGAGCCGATGGACGACGAGATGGCCATGTCGCCCCGGCCCTCCTTGGCCATGTACATGCTGGACAGGGCGTCGGGGATGCTCGTGCCGCTCGCGAGGATCGTGAGGCCCATGATGTAGTCCGATATCCCAAAGACCGCCCCGATGACCGTGACCCACACCACCATCAAATAGCTGAAGACCACGAGCCACAGCAAGCACGCAAAAAAGGTCACTAAAAAGTGGTCGTCGCCCGCCGGCATGTAGAGCACGGGCTTCTTGAGCTTCACGCCGTCCTTCTCGCCCGGGAAGGCCACGTCCGGCAGCGTCCCGTAGAGCATGACGTTTAGGGGTAGGCAGATGACCCACAGCACGCACCCGGGCTTGTCGTCGGGCATCTCCCAGGGGTTCTCCCACTCGTCGTCGTCGTCGCCGCCGCCTTCCGCTTCGGCACTATCCGGGGCGCCTCCTTCTTCCACCTTTTCGGCCGGCGCGTCTCTGACCTTGGCGTTCTTCTCCATGCCGAAGAGCTTGGTGAACATGCGCTCCAACTTCTCATTGAAGAACATGATCGTGACATATCCTAAATACATGGCAAAGAGGACGATGCTTTCCCAGAGGTTCAAAGAGTCCGCGCCGCTCACGAGGACCGCCAGAACCGCCAGACCCACAATGTAGTAGGAGCAGTCCCTGAATAAAGGCCACCAGGTCAAAGGTACTTCGCCGCCCGGGACCACCAAAGCACATAGGCCAATCACGAACAAGACGTTGAAGACCGCACTTCCAACAATAGTCCCAAACCCGACGTCGGACTTGGATACAAATCTACCCATGAAGCTCGTGGCCAGCTCCGGTGCACTTCCACCGGCGGCCATGAACGTGGCCCCGGCCACGTCGTCGTCGATGGACCACCGCTCGACCATGACGTCCAAGGCCGGCCCGAAGAAGTTGTCGCACACGATCATGAGCCCCAGAAACATGTAGATGACGCCCAGGATGTGGAAGATGACCATGCCTCTATTGCAGTCGGCGTTCTTCTTGTAGTGGCGCTCGCCCTCCTTCTTGTCCGCCCTGCGTTGGTTCTTGGCCTTGCACCGCGACTTGTTCTCGATGAACGCGTCGCTGACGATGGCGAGCCGCCGCGACGTCACGCCGCTCTCCGTCTCGTAGTCGGCGTGGAGCTCGCCCGCGACGTAGCGCTTGCCTTCAACAGCCACGCCGGCCATGGCCAGGGCCGCGCAGAAGCCCAGCATGCCCCTGCCCCGGGCCTTGCGGCACGCGAGGCTGCCGCGGCACCGCCGCCGCTTCACCATCTTCACCATTTCTCCTGCCATCGCTCGCGGGGCGTCGCTGCCGGGGCTGCCTCTAGGTGTGCGGGTGCTGCCGGATGGTGCGGTGGGCTGCAGCCGGGGACGCGTTGACACCCCTTCCCGACAATTTGTCAGCGGCGACACCGGCGTTGAGGGGTTTCATCCTCCCGGCTCGCTCCACCCCGCCACCGACGCCCCTGCGGGTATCTGTGCGAGCGGACTATCCATCGAGCGTCGCTCGACACGCGTAGGAGGCGGCGCCGCTCAGGCGCGCGGACGCGACGCGCAAAACATCCATGTGCCCAGGGCGTATGCCGCGGGTAGCACCCGGACACGCGGGACGGCCTGCCCGCCCGCAGTCTAAATACACTTCGACACAATTACACGGGCGCGCGCCTAGGGCATGCGCCCTAGCATATCATCGATGGCCTGCTTCAGCGCGATGTTCGGCACGACCATCTTGCTCGCCAGGGGCGCGTTCGTGAGCGGCGACGTGTCGTGCGCGAGCAGCCACGACTCGATGTACGCCCGCTCGTACGTCATCCCGTCGGCACACACGACGGGATCCCGCATGACACTGTGAGAAATAGCGCAGTAGAAGGAGCTCGGCAGGGACCGCGCCGAGTCCTCCGAGAGGCGCGCCCGCTTTGCGTCCCGCGCGGCGGCGGCGGCGCCGTCGTCGTCGTCGTCGCTCGACGAGCCGGCGAGGTCGTAGATGAAGGGCTGCGACGGTTGCGACGGCGGCGCCGGCGGCGGCCGCGACGCGGCCGGCGCGGCAGCCTTCGACGCGGCCGACGCGGGCGGCGGCGCCGACGGCGCCGCGGCCGCGGCGAGGAGCGCGACCAGCTCGCGCTTCTCGAGGCAGGCGCCGATCTGCGCCTCGGGCACGCCCGTCGCGCGGAGCCGCGCCTTGAGCTCGCCCACCGTGGGCGCGGGCTTGACGTCCGGCTTGACGTCCGGCTTGACGTCCGGTTTTACGTCGGGCTTGGCCTCGGGCTTGACGTTGGCGTTCGCCGGTTGTAAAGCCCGCAGCCCCATGCGCTCGCGGTAGTCGCGTTGTACAAAGGCGGGGGCGCCGGTCGGGGCGAAGTGCGCCGCGCAGTCGCGCGCGCAGTCCCGCAATGAACTTGGCTGGATGGCGTCCCGCAGCCACGTCGCCACGTTCCTTCGCGCCGAGGGGTCGTCACAAAAACGCGCATCTAGTAAAACCAGGGCCCCGTAATCATTGAGGTGCCTAATGGACCGGCCCAGCGCCTGATTTAAAGCACGAAACGCTTGCATGGCGTACCAGGTCTGGCCGGACATGACGTTGCGGTCGCACGCGCCACTGGCCATTCCCAGCGCCCCCCCACCCTGGATCTTGGCGTCGTTGTAGGCCCGCTTCCGCATAACTAAATGATCAAACGCCGGGGCGTAGGGGATGCCCACCGTGATCACCAGTCGACAGGCGGCGTCGTTGTAGCTGATGCCTTCACTGCACTTGCCCCGGTAGACGCAGAACAACAACGCCGAGTTGTCCCTTGTCACAGCGCGCTTGTAGTCCGCGATCACCTCCTCGTGCGTTTGTTCGCCATTACCATCGCCGCGGCCCTCGAAGAGGACGGTGCCCTTGCATCGCTCCAGCCTTCGAAAGATCGTGTTCACCTCGTTCCTCCGCCCACCGCGGTCCGCGCCATGCCGCAGGTGCATGCGGTCGTCCTTCCAGGACCACCGCATGGAGCTCAAGACCTTGTACGAGGGCAAAAACACCAGGGCGCCCCCGGGGCACTTTTCTACCAATTTCACGACGGCATGACCTAATGCTAAGCGGTAGTCGTCCTTCTTGATGTTCGCGGCGTTCCCTAACAATTGCACGGGCGCGCGACTTTCGAAGCCGGCGCTCCCCACGCTTCTTACCAAAACCTGGCGCCGGGTGCACACGACGTGCTTGGCCTGTAACGCTTTGCAGGTCATCCGCCTCGAAAATTCCGCGCCCAGCTCCCGCTCCGTCTGCTCCAGGGGCGCCAACGTGCCCGAGGCCAGCACGAGGCACCGCACCTTCTTCGACAGATCGTCCAGGACGACGCCGGGGTGGAGCAGCCAACAACACAACTCGAAGCCCCAGGCCGGCTCCGTGCCTGATAATCTTTGTAAATCTTGGGAGAACAGCGAATCCCGGAACCGCTTGGGTCTTTCACAAGACTGGTTCGGCCAGGCTCTACAACAAATAGCGTAGTGCGTCCGTTGCTGGTAGGCTAGTAACAAACACCCGGCCAATCCCTCCAATTGGTCGCCAATAATGAACTCGTCGCCGTCCGCGTTCCGCGCTTCCTCCGCGACGACGCTGGCCTCGGCGTGGGCGCGCTGCAACAGGTCGCTGCTCAACCGGAAGGTCGCGAAGAAGTCCAGCGTGCGCGGCCGGCGGTCGGCGGCGCCCCAGTCGAAGCCCGGGACGACGTCGCGCTCGTCCGGCGAGACCCGAAACCGCTGCCGCCTCGTCATGGAAATGTCGCACGAGTACCGCTTTTGATCGTCTTCCTCTTCATCCTCGGTGCGCGGCGGGCCGCACCAGGCTTTTTGGGCTTCGAGCAACCCGCTCCGTAAGCGTTGGACCACGTCATGCAACGCGCTGAGGGTCTTCATACCGCTTACGGACGACCGCCTACTACAATAGTCCTCGAGCTGCGCAAGGTCAAACAAGGACTTGTCGAAAGACCCTCCATCTCTAGCCACGCTCTCCACGTTATGCGCTTCATCGACAATGGCGATGGCGTCCTCCAAATAGTTCTCGATGCCCATGGCCTGGCGTATCGACGGGTTCATGAGGTACTGGTAGGGGCAGAAGATGATGTGCGACCGCTTGGCCAACGCCGTGGCCGAGTGATACGCGCACGCGCCTTCCTCCCCGGGCGCGTCGGCGTTGGCCAGTTTCCTTAAATCGTGCACGTTCACGACGCCCGCCAGGTCCTCGATGTCGCTTGAAGGTGTCGAGCAGCACCCGGGCCGCGTACTATGTAAGGTCGTGGCCGTCCGCGGGTCGCCGAGCGCGCGGTAGTGGGGGCAGCCAATAGTTTGTTGGCGCTCCTTGTGGGGTTGGTGGTCGTCCCAGAGCACGTCGCCGCCGCCGCCCCGGAACTTTTCGACGGCCTTGGCCATTTTGCGGCAGGCCTGGCTCAGGCGCGCGTTGTCGCCCTCTCTAGCTTTCAATGCCTCGTTCACGCAGTAGTGGGCGCGAGAAGCGAGCGGCGCGGCCGACGCCCGGTAGGGGTTCCGCCGCAGTTCCCCGGGCAGCTGCTTGACCTGGCCGATCGTCCGCGTGGCGTAGATGATCTTCCCCACCTTCTCGCCTCTTAACATCAAATGCCGCTGGGCCGCTAAACAAGCGCTCAATAAAGCCTGGGTCTTGCCCGTGCCCGTCGGCGACTCCAATAGGGCCGTCTCCCTTTTCAGGATGGCCTTCACCACGCGCTGCATCACGTTTTGTTGTGGTGCTAGCGGTGTCGCGAAGGCGAAGGCCACCTTGACGCCGTGGAAGCTCCGCGTGCACTTCGTCCTTTTCGCGTCCACCGTGCAGGGCACGTCGCAGAGCTCGGGCGCCGTCGGTATGGCCGCCTGCGCGATCATGGCCTCGGCGCGGCCCAGCGGGACGGGCGGGCCGCTGGGCGGCGCGCCCTCGCGGTGCGCGAACGCGGCGAAGCGCGACGCGCCCGCCGGCGCCGGCGGCAACGAATGCGGCGCGATGCGCGGCGCCCGCGCCGCCGCCGCGATGGAGAGGTCCTTCAATTCGTTGGCAAGGGCCTCGGGCGCCTTCGAGGGCCGCTTCTTGGCGCCTTTTTTCCAATCCCATTCGGCGGGCGGCGCGTCCACCATGTCCTCCTCGTCGTAAGAGAGCTGGGGCTTGCGCTGGGGCTTTGGCGCCTCGGGCTTGACCCGCCACCGGTCCGGCGGTGGCGCCGGCGCGTCGCCGTCGTCGATGTCGACGACGTCGCCCCGCGCCGCGGCCGCCGCCTGGCGCTCGTTTAGGAGCTCCTCGGCCGTCTTCTGCGGGCCCATTTCCAGGTCGTCGTCGTCGGACCACGGTGCCGCGTCGGACCGCGGGCTGTCGACGCCGTCGTCCATCGGCGCCGGCGGCGCTGTCCTTGAACGCTGTGACAGCGCTGTCCGTGCAGTGCCGTGGCAGCGCTGTCCTGCAGTGGCGTGCGCGGCGCAACGGCTGGTGTTTGTGGGTGCACGGCGGCTGCGCGGCTGCTCGGCTCAAACCTTGTTGTGGCGTACACGATGCGCTTCGCGCGCAGAGCTGCGGCAGAGGGCAAGGTAGGCTGCAGGCTCGCAGTGGAGGTGGCCCACGCTACGTCTAGCGTTTGTAGGCGTCTGAGCAAGCAGCTTAGCTGTCCGCTCGATCGATCTGCTTCCTTGTGTTTGTCCTCACGTGTGCTGTGAGAAGTCCTCTCACGTGCTGCGAGCGGTCCGGCGCGATGCGGGCGCGGCCGGGAGCCGTCCCGGACGGCGACTGCTCAAATCGTGCGGGTTTTCGCCACCTTTTTGCCGCGGTCGCGAGTGGGCAAACTTGGCGCCCAGATGTACAGCGCGGACCCTCAAACCCAGCAAACACGACGGCAGCAGGCCCATGGAACCCCCAGCAGGACTGGATGAGGACGCCGCATGAGTAGCGACCCCCCAAGCGACGGGGCGCCCGCGGACGCCGCGGGCGCCGCGGCGGCCCTGAGCGGGCTCGCCGTGGCCGACAAGCCCTCCCGGGACGTGCAGCGGTACCCGGGCCCCGACGGCAAGCTGGTGGAGATCAAGGACGTCTGGGCTAGTACCCTGGACGCCGAGATGGCCGTCATCCGCGAATTAGTAGAAAGGTACCCCTACGTGGCCATGGACACGGAGTTCCCCGGGGTCGTGGCTAAGCCCGTGGGCGACCTGGGGAGCGCCGGCTTCGCCTACCAGACGCTGCAGTGCAACGTCGATTTGCTCAAGATCATCCAACTGGGCATCTCCTTCTGCGACGCGGACGGAAATACACCAAACGAGGGCTGCTACTGCTACCAGTTCAATTTCCGGTTTGATTTGGACTCGGACATGTACGCCGAGGATAGCATTGAGCTCCTCAAACAGTCGGGCATCGACTTCGAGCGGCACGCGAGCGAAGGCGTGGACGTGCAACGGTTCGGGGAATTGATTATGATGTCCGGCCTGGTCCTGGTGGACGAGGTCAAGTGGATCTCCTTCCACTCGGGCTACGACTTCGGCTATCTGCTCAAAATCTTAACGTGTAGCGCTTTACCGTCCACGGAGGAGGAGTTCTTCCAGCTCCTGCACGTGTACTTCCCGCGCATCTTCGACGTCAAGCTCCTGATGATGCAGGTCGACGGGTTGCACGGCGGCCTGCAGCGCGTCGCGGACGACACGGGCGTCGAGCGCGTGGGGCCCATGCACCAGGCCGGCTCCGACTCCATGCTGACGAATGCGGCCTTTTTCCGGGTTGCGGACCTAGCGTTCGCGTCGGCCATGCCCGAGGACCGCTACGCCTTGGTGGACGACAAGTACCGGGGCGAGATCTACGGCCTGGGCGCGCACGCGTACAAGGGCAAGGGCGGCGGCGGGAGCGCCGAACAACCGCGCGAGCCGAGCAACGGGCACTCGAACGGCCACATGTCGGCTTCGGGCTCGGCGCAGTCGTTCGGCGCCAGCGAGCCGGACCCGACGGACGAGTAGTCCCCATGAGAGTCGCGCGGGCTGCAGGTTTTTGCCGGTCCGCGCGCGAGCGCGTGGCGTGATTAATCGCTACACATTGAACCATATGTTGCCCCTGCCTTCCAGCCAGTCGCTCGGCGGGGCGGCGCCGGCCCGCGCTATCATGGCGAGGCCGAGGCGCATTGTGGTGTCGAGCGGAGCGCAGCGTGCCCTAGGCTTGGGCGAAATGCAATTACCTCTAGAGGTCGGCGGGTTCGGGTTCGGGTTTCCTAGACGGGTTTTCTGGATTATGAATTTTTTTAGATCTGAGCGCATCGTCCGCATGGCCGGTTCCCCCGGCTGAAATCGGCACCCGCACCTTGCCGACGCTGCTGACGCGAGGCAGACAAAAAGCACACGTGCTTACAAGCCGCAGTGCCATCTCCCCAGTGTGCTGGGCGCTGTGCTGCTGTGCTGCTATTGAGTGCTAGAAAGTTCTGCTCTCTGCTGCTCTCCCGCGCCGCTACCTACACCGGAGGGATGAAGCGCTTCCTCGGCGCGGACGGCGCGCCGCGCAAGCTCCAAAAGCTCTCCGACACGCCGCCACGCGGCGACCCCACCGGCATCGTCGCATGGAACGTCAACGGCCTCGTCCCGCGGAGCGAAAAGAATGCGGACGAGGTCCGCCGCTTCCTCTCGACGTGCGGCGCCGACGTCGTCTTCCTGAGCGAGGTGCGCCTGAAGGCCGAGTGTACCGTAAAAGGGCACAAGAAGGGCGACAGGCACGCCCGGGATAGGCGCACGCCGGCGGGCAAGGCGGATGAACTCGATCGGGTCCGGGCGCTCTTCGACCGCGACGCCTGGCACGCGCCCGTCTACTCGCTGAGCGACACGAAGTACGCCGGCTCGGCCCTATTACTAAGGCGCGGGTCCGCGGCGCCGCGGCGCGTCTTCTTCCATTTGCCAAGCACCCAAGAGCTAAATGATGACACGTCGCGCTTCGGCGCGGACCACGAGAAGGAGGGACGGGTCATTTTGGTGGAGTACGAGACTTTGTTGTTGTTGCACACGTACAGCCCGAACAACGGCGTCGACGCCCCGCACTTCGCGAAGCGCGCGGCCTGGGAGTTGAACGTGAAAACCTTCGCTCGGGACGTAAGGGCGTGGGGCCGGAAGCCCCCCGTGTACGTCGGCGACCTGAACGTCGCGCCAAAGGACGCGGACCTCTCGCACCCATTGTGGTTCAAGCGCGAGAACAACATCAGCAAGCGGCGGCTGGGTCACGCTCCAAAGGGCGGCTGGGTGAGTTCGTTCCTCCACCCCGACGACGAGGGCCAGCCCGGGTGCTCGGAGCGGGAGTGCTCCTATTTCCGGGAGTTGTTAAAGGAGGGCGCCCTCGTGGATGCGTTCCGGGAGCGGCACACGGATGTGGACATCGAGGGCCCGCACTTCAGCTACCGGGGCGCGCCGGGCGAGCGCGGAGCCTGGCGCTACTACGCCAAGGGCATGCGCATCGACCACGCGCTCGTGTCCGTCGATTTGAGAGTGGCGGCCTGCGAGTTGTTGGGCCGCGGCGTCGATTGTGCGGGGTTCATGGGCTCGGACCACTGCCCGCTCCGGCTGCGCCTCGGCGCGGCCGACGATGCTTCAGTCG
>Ga0114994_10003181_pt1 | contig 11990 bp, 10 predicted proteins | sample ArcticOcean_MG_C_9_FD_87043 | JGI IMG/M metagenome (GOLD analysis project Ga0114994, IMG submission 87043) | Marine microbial communities from western Arctic Ocean - ArcticOcean_MG_CB2_152 | ecosystem: Environmental > Aquatic > Marine > Oceanic | place: Arctic Ocean: Canada Basin | collected... | reverse complement strand
GCATCAGAGCCTTGATCGTGTCGACGTTGTTCATCTCAAGGATGTCTGCAAGTTCTCCAACAGTGGACTGAGATGGCAGGGCGACCGGGGAGCGCGGTGTGCGATCTTCTACAACGACGCGTGGAGGTCCACCAGGTCCGCCAGGTCCGCTTGAGCGCCTGCCTCTGTTAGATCGGTTACCACGTTGTCCATTGCGTTGTGCCATTTACCAGTTAGTTCCCTTGTTGGATCAGTTACTCATTGTTAGGCAAATCCATTGCCTCGTTGAGCGATCTCAGTGTCGAATCTTCAATCGTCGCTTTTAGAGCGTTCTTAAGTCTACCTCTATCGATGCCCTCACCCCAGTGATCGGCATCTGCACAAACGTAAGCACCTCGACCGTCCATTCGTCCGGTGCTGTCAAACAGAATCTGCCCTTCAGGCGTTTTAACTAACCTTATAAGCTCATCTCGCTGCCGCTTTGTTCGGCAGACCACACAGGTTCGGGTGGGGATGTGCCGGTTTTGTTGGCTCATCTAACCCAAACCTGCGATATCAATTACTATCGGCGCCTACGGTTACGAGCGCTGCTTCCGCCACGCTTACCGCCACGACGACCTGCATCGGTTTCTCGGAATCCTGCAATATCTTCTGCGAATCGAATTCCGCCAACTTCCTTAGCAGGAGCTGCTTTCGATCCGCCGTCAACCTGCCAGAGATCATCTGATGAAACGTCGAGGACTTCAGATTCCTTAGCAGCCTTGCGTTCTTCTTCTTCTCGTTCGAGAACAGCAAGTTCTTCTTCAAGTGCTGCGAGTTCAGCATCAGCGGCAGCCTTAGCGGCTCCGTCGTCGACTACTGGTTCAGCAGCGACTTCCGATTTCACTTCAACTGCAGGTGCGGCCTCAGCCACCTCTGCTGCAGGAACTGCAGTAGCAGTTGTTTCAGCAACGGCGTCGGTTGCGGCTTCAACAACCACTTCAGGTTCTGGAGTAGCCGGCACTTCTTCAACAATCTGGCTGGTGCCTTGAATATCAATTCGCCAGTTCGTTAGCTTCGCAGCAAGTCGAGCGTTCTGTCCTTCGCGACCAATTGCCAATGAAAGCTGACGATCAGGAACCAATACTGTCGCTGACTCGTCTTCCACGTTGAGGTCGACACGGTCGGCTACAGCCGGGCTGAGAGAGTTTGAAATGAACTTGACTGGGTCTTCATCCCACTCAATGACGTCGATTTTCTCGCCAAGAAGCTCGTTGACAACGTTCTGGATGCGAATTCCACGAAGACCAACACAAGCGCCAACAGCGTCGACACCCTCTTGGTTCGAAGTGACCGCGACTTTCGAACGTGCTCCAGGCTCTCGTGCGATTGCCTTGATTTCGATCACACCGCTGAATATTTCAGGAACTTCAACCTCGAATAGTCGGCGAAGAAGATCTGGGTGTGTTCGGGAAACAACGATTTCGGGTCCACGGATGGTTCTACCAACCTGAACAACAAAGAACTTTAGTTGTTGACCGGGCCTGTATCGCTCAAACGGCGACTGCTCGGCAGGCGGCATAACAGCCTCGGCCTTGCCTAGGTCGATAGTTACCCAGCGTGACTCAACTCGCTGAATAGTGGCCGTAAGTACTTCACCCTCTTTGTCGATGAACTCTTCAAATACGATGTCGCGCTCTGCCTCACGAAGTCGTTGCATAACGACCTGCTTGGCTGTCTGAGCAGCGATTCGACCAGGGTTGTACTCCAGCTGACCGGTTTCAATAATGTCGCCAACTACAGCGCCTTCTTGAAGCTCTTGTGCATCGTCGGCAGTCAGTTCCATCAGCGGATCTTCGACTTCTTCGACAACGTGACGGACTGTGCGAACGGTTACATCACCGTCGGCTGGATCCATCTCCACAATTACATCCTGCCCTTGAGCAGCAGGATCGCGCTTGTAAGCAGCCGCGAGCGCAGCCTCCACAGCCTTCACTACGACTGGCTGAGGTAGATTTCGCTCGGCAGCGAGTTGGGTAACCGCTATTCGCAGATCACTCTTCAACTAATTACTCCGGTTCACACTATTGAAAGACACAAAAAAAGCGGGCGTTGCCCACTTCTCAATGTCAAGCTCTTGAAATGTCTGAGCCTTACTTGATTAACCTTACCACGTATATCCGTTTATTACCCGCATGGACAAGAACCCGTAATCACCATTTTTAGTACGCCGAAATCAACCGAATAAATGAGATACACACCTGAATAATCCGAGTTAAAGAAAAAACGGATGCTGCCCGAAGGCAACACCCGTAATTTGATTCACATAAATGTAGTTTGGTGTAACTACAGTGAATGGCTTACCAGCGTTCTCGTCGACCGCCGCCGCCGCCGCCGTTACCGCCGCCGCCGCCGCCGCCACGGTATCCACCGCCGCCGCCGCCGCCGGAGCGAGGAGCCTGCTCTTTAGCTTCGTTTACTACGATCGGACGTCCGTCCAAGTCAGCGCCGTTCATTTCTGAAATGGCCTGCTGTGTTGAACTTTCGTCAACGAAGGTTACAAATCCAAAACCACGTGACCGTCCGGTCTCGCGATCGCTGATGACTGTAGCTTCTTCGATTTCGCCGAAACGGCTAAATGCTGCCTGAAGACCAGACGAGTCTGTCGCCCATGCCAGGCTACCAATAAATAACTTCTTACCCATAAATCAAGCCTCGTTAGTGGGAATCCCATCGAATGTTCAAAGTTGAACATATCCATTGCCGTACGTACGGTTATCGTCCCACATTCTCATTTTCGTGCCCGACCCAACCACCAACAGTTCACCATATATACCGGTGAGTGACGGATAGAAACGTCTGAACACGTACTTCATCATACCTGCTAATGGGAAGTTACGGTTATACCAATCCGTACTCATTCGAGCACAAGTGACTAACAACTGCCTGATTATTCGACTATTCGAACAGAGATTTAACGCTTTCGAGTACGTCAGATTCAGCGACGATCTCCGAATCTTTGCCGGTCCTAGACTTCACTTCAACGCCACCGTTTTCGAGGCTACGAGAGCTGATAACGACCCGAGCAGGAATTCCCAGTAAGTCGGCGTCCTTGAACTTCACTCCAGGAGGAGCGTCTCGATCATCGAAGAGCACTTCGTAACCAGCGTCTTGCAACGTTTCGTAGATCATCTCGGCCTTACCGGCGATGTCAGGATCGTTGAGATTGAGCCCAGCGAGGTAAATTTCGTACGGTGCGATAGCCCTTGGAAGAAGCATGCCGTAATCATCGTGGTTAGCTTCAACAGCTGCAGCCAGTAATCGCCCAACTCCTATGCCGTAGCAGCCCATTAGAATCTCGTTCTGCTCGCCATCTTCATTGGTGTAGTTGGCACCCATTTTCGATGAATAGACGTTGCCAAGCTTGAACACATGCCCAATTTCGATCCCGCGTTTGGCGACGAGCTTGCCCTTGCCGTCAGGCGAAAGGTAGCCCTTCTTCGCTTCGGCAATATCGGCAACAATATCGGCTTTGAAATCACGCTCGAAGTTAACGTTGCGCAGGTGGAAGCCGTCTTTGTTGGCTCCGGCAAGATAGTTCGATCCCATGGTGATCGAATCGTCCACGACGCTCTTCATGCCTCTGAGCCCGACAGCTGATGCCGACCCTGAAACCAATCCCGCAGCCTTAACTTCTTCAGGTGTTGCTAGCTTAGGCTCAGCGCCATCAAGCAGGTTTCGCAGCTTGGTTTCGTTAACCTCATAGTCGCCACGAATGGTCACGACGACTATCTCACCGTCGACGCTGTAGAACACAGTCTTCGCGGTTTTCGATTTCGAAACACCCTCGGCCTTTGCCAGTTCTTCTATCGTCTTAATGCCTGCTGTTGGAAATTCTTCAACTTCACCAAGTTCATCGATCGGAAACGCCTTCTTAATGAACGAAGCTTTTTCGACGTTGGCGGCATAGTCGCTTTCGTTTGACATAAGAATCGTGTCTTCACCGCTGTCGGTTAGTAGCACGAACTCGTTCGAGTCCTTACCGCCAATTCCGCCAGAATCCGCGTCGACCATAATCACGTCGAGACCACAGCGTTTGAAAATTCGCTTGTAAGCGGCAACCATCGCTTGGAAGCTACGGTCCATTCCCTCGTCATCGGCGTCAAACGAGTAGGCATCTTTCATTTCGAATTCACGTACACGAAGCAGTCCGCCTCGTGGACGAGTTTCATCACGGAACTTCGTCTGAATCTGATATATCGTGAACGGCAGATCTCGGTAGCTGGTTACTCCTCCACGAGCCATCGCTGTAGCAGTTTCTTCGTGGGTAGGCGCAATAATCATCTCGCGCTCTCGACGATCTTCGAATCTCGCGAGAGGTGGCACGAACGTATCCGCCCTGCCCGACTCTATCCAGAGATCACGAGGCTGAACTACCGGCATGTTGATCTCTTGCCCACCGGCGCTATCCATCTCGTCGCGGATGATGTTTCTGATCTTCGTGATCGACCGGTTGCCCAGCGGCTGAAGGCTAAATATTCCTGCTGCAATCTGCTGGATGAACCCGGCTCGCGTAAGCAGCTTGTGGCTGATGGTTTCTGCATCGGCAGGAGCCTGTCGAAGGGTTTTGCCGAATAGTTGGGAGCTTCTCATTTGGTAGTTCGTTCTTCACTTTGTTTTCGCCGAACCCATTGCTCGACGAGACTGTGTCTTATCGACAGTGAATGCTGCCGGAATGACGAGAATCCAGACTACATCTGAAATCCACACGTGTAACGCCATGATGGTGTTACTTAATGGTTATCGGTGCTGTTCAAATCTCAACGAACAAACGCGCTCTCATTCTTGTGGGTAAAAGCGTGTTTGGTTAGTCGTTTTCAGAAGCTTAAACGTTACGACTTGGCCAACATCTTCAAGCTTTTCGATGCATGCCCCGCACGCTATTCACAGCAAACTCTCAGCGAGCTGTAACCGTTCTGTAATTATGTGCATCTAATAATTAGTCAGCGCAGACAAACAGCACGCCCCATCAATCATTTGAGGGCGAAGAAATGGAGGACAATTACATGGCACTGAAAAAGGTTTTGGCAGGAGCGGTAGCAGCCTCTGCTGTCGCTGCAATTTTGATCCGGTCTAAAAAGACCAACTGATAGCTAGCCCGTTGACTACATGACCAGTAGCCATCGCCTAAATATTACCTCCGAAAGCATGACCCGGGCAAAAAAACCGGGTCTTCGCTTTTAAGGACGAACCGAATCCAGAAACGACTTGATCTGCGGAAGTATTGTGGCAATTTCTTGTATGGCGCCACCATGATCAAGCCCTTCCATAGAAATGAACTCAGCGTTCTACATCATCTGCACGGTCGTCTCGATATCGTCGTACCGCTCATCTGCGGTTCCGACAAACATCAGCGTTGCCTGCCGAAATTCTGAAAGCGCCTTCCGATAGACATTTTCCTGGTCGAGAATTGAATGATCTAGCGAAGCTCTGATGGAGTCGAGGTCGTTAGCCAAATATTCGGCTCGTATTTCATCCGGCATTCTTCCGCCAATCGATTCTCTCTGGTGTAGAACGTCTTCAATCGATTTCGCATCGCTGAACATCGAACTCGTCACCATTAGCTCTTTTGGTGAAGGCCCTGCGCCACCAGCGAACGCAGCCGGTGTGGAGCGTGTAATACGAGGCCTAACCCAAATCGACCGCCCATCGAGTAGCCAAGGTAGTGGGTGGTTTCGATACCGATGCTATCGAGAATCGCTTCAATATCCTTAGATTTCGGATCAGGCAAATAAGCTGTTGGCTCATGCGGCTTATCACTCTGACCGTGCCCAAGATCATCGACGAGGATCATCTTGTAGTCCGATTTCAAAGCATCGACTATTCCCAATTTTCGCCAGATATTCAGATTCCCCGTTATTCCGTGAATCAACATCAGGGGTAGGCCTTCCCCTTCGACTTCAAACCATATTTTTACTCCATCGTTATCTACATAGGCCATTTCGACGTCCTTCACGACTACACGGTTATGCCGACATCTTTCTACGAATCAGTGGCCATTACCCAAGCATCTAAGCCATCAAGTATTTTCATATAACTGCGGATAATTGATAGATATTCCATGACGGCGCGCCATGTCTTCAAATTGCGTGACAACATCTATTGCTTTTTAGAACAAATGTTCTATTATTGGTCTCCCAGCCAGTAAATAGTTCTTAAAAACCATTAGAGAATTCATCGGTCGTATTAATAGCCGAACCCGGTTCGTCTCGCCCACAGCGACATTTTTATGACGCTAATTGATTTCCTTATGGTCTAATTTCGGCGACCAATTTCAGGTCGCATCTACCATCACGCAACGCGCCTTATAGCTACCTAATGAGACGACCTCACCCACAAGTTAAATCACTCGCTTCGCAGCGAAGAGCAGGCCAGCGCGCCATCACCGAGAAGAGCCACCCATCACCCCAGCCAAAAATTAACGACCTCTCAGAAAATGTGCCCAAGGTACTTGCTTGTTTGCGGATACCTAATTTTCCGTGGCAGGTTGAAGTTGCGAGAAAGCCAGAACTGCACGATCGCTCAGCGATCATAGCTGGAAAGGCACTCGACCTTGGCGAAGAACTCACCAACATACCCGGCGGCCCCGGCACAAAAACAAGCTCTAATTCTTCTAAGAAGGCCAGCGCTTCGCTTTCAACACGCGTCGTTCTTGCAGCATCGCCCGATCTCACCGACGTCATGCCCGGAATGCCGCTTATCGAAGCAACATCACGCCACCGCGGCGTGCTCATCATCGAAGCAGATACTCCGTTTTATGCCCTTGTATTCGACGAGATCATCGAAAACCTCGAACGACTCGTGCCCGATATCGAAGCTGCGGCTCCGGGTCTCGCATATGTCGGAATATGGGGACTCGAAAGTCTTTATGGGGACGATGCACATGTAGTCAGGCTACTTGCAGGAGCAGTCGATGGCTTCGATCTGCGCATCGGAGTTGGCGATAACAAATGGCTTGCTTACGCCGCCTCACTTCTAAGTCGATCGAACAGCGGCAGGAAAGTAACTGGCGAACCGGGAAGATTCCTCGATCGATTCCCGGTCGACTCGCTTCCACTCCCCTATCAGCTCATCAAGAGGCTTCACGCTTTTGGACTAACGACGATGGGGCACATTACCGATATTCCGCGGAGTCCGATGGAAGCGCAGTTCGGGCAGGCAGGCGGTACAGCTTGGGATTTGGCGAACGGCATCGATCACCGACCGCTCATGCCAAAACAAACCGTACTGGGCGTGTCGGAGCATCTGGATTTTCCCGACCCTACAGTAAGCATGGCAACCATCGTTCCGGCCATCGAAAGTCTATTGAATCGTGCATATGGACGGTCGCAACTTTCACGCCGCTTTGCCCGACAGGCGAGCATTCAGTCGCAAGTTTTCCAGCATGCTCCGTGGACGATGAGGATTGCATTCAAAGATCCCGCGGGGAACAAAAACCAAGCACTATTTGCAATCAAGTCAAAACTCGATATGGCTGTAATTCCTGGACCGCTCGAAGATATGCGCATAACGCTTTCGGGCATTACTGGGGAGGCAGGACGGCAGGAGTCGATGTGGAAAGAAGTGAAGCGCTATACCGATCTACAAGAAACGATTAGCCAGCTTCGATCCCGGCTCAGAGTTGCACCGCCTATCTACCAAGTGAGAGAACTCGAGCCGTGGTCGAGAATCCCAGAGCGCCGATACGCATTGGTCCAGATGAGCAGCTCCGGCGGCGAGGATGAAGAGACAAAGAAAGTTGGCTAAACAAATAACGGCCCTATTTCAGGTGTAAGGGCCAGGGTAGGAGAATTGCGAAACGGAGCCGAGTCATCAGATGACGAGTGCGACTAACGAATCATGATTAAGTCCAACCATGTTCATTCCGGTGGAATAAAACCACTAAACGCGCCGCGGGCTGTTCACGTTCGCATCGATTCAGCAGGTAACCCAATTTCGATTCAAATTACACCTGCTATCGATTCACCTCGCTCTCGTCGAAAGCGTCGCAACAACCCACACCCTAGCCCTCTCCCTACGGGGGAGAGAGGATACCGCCCTACACAGTCAACGCTGGTCTCCGACGGCAAGTGGATGCAAGTCGCCGAGATAGACGACATATGGAAGGTGAACGATGAGTGGTGGCGCGGACCAGATGAGGAGATCGCCCGCCTCTACTACGTACTCCGACTCGAAAGTGGACAGCAGTTGACTATCTATATCGATCTCACTAACAACATCTGGTACCGGCAAGCAGGTTAAACCAACTAAACGGCCGCAACAGTAAACGAATAAGAAACGACCGTGAATAGATCCTTAGAAACGAAGAACGCAACGAGTAATCATTCGCCCGGACATCACGAACCGATGAACAACAACGATTCCACCAGAAGCAGCACTGTCGCTTACGCCGAACTACATGCCCACAGCAACTATTCGTTCCAAGAAGGCGCATCAGAAGCGTGGGATTTACTGCTCACTGCCAAGCAGCTAGGACTACACGCCCTCGCTATTACCGATCACGACAACGTAAGCGGGGTCATGGAATTTGCGCAGGCAGCAAAAGAACTCGGCATCAAGCCGATCATAGGTATCGAACTCACCCTCGCACGTGGACTCGGTGAGCCGGAAGGCACCGAGCACGAGCCAGGTGACCGTCCGCATATAACCCTACTTGCCGAAACCGCTGTCGGCTATAAAAACATCTCGCTGCTAACCACCCGCGCTCACGTCGACGCCGAAGAGCGAAACGACCCGCATCTAGATCCTGAACTCCTTGCCGATCATGCTGAAGGAGTTATCTGTCTTTCCGGGTGCCGAAAAGGAGAAATATCTAAGCTCGTAATCAACGGTGATTTCGTATCAGCTCAGCATGCCGTCAAAAAAAATATCGAAATATACGGCAAGAAAAATTTCTTCCTTGAACTACAACAAAACCTAGTCATGGGCGACGTACAGCGAAACCGAAGTATGGCGGCAATTGCCAAAGACTTAGAAATTGGAATCGTCGCCACAAACAATGCCCACTACCACGTCCGTGATCGACATCGCCTCAACGACGCACTCGTTGCGATCAAACACAATAAATCTCTCGACGCGAGCCACCGAGAACGCCGACCCAACGATCAGTTTTTCCTAAAGTCACCATACGAAATGGTCGTTCTGTTCAGTGAGCATCCTGAAGCAATAACGAACACGGTCAAGATTGCCGACCGGTGTGAGTTCGATATCACTTCCGATGCCATCTACGACTTCCCTTCCTACGAATTCCTCCCACCCGGGCATACAGAATCGAGCTACCTAAGGAAGATTTGCGAAGAAGCGGCTGTACGTCGATACGGCAGTGTGACGCCAGAGGTCACCACTCGACTCGACAGAGAATTCGATCTTCTCGAAAGGCACGGACTCGTTGGCTTCCTGCTGCAGTACTACGACATCATCCGAATAGCCCGCGAAGTTCAGGAAGACCTGGAACTTGTCGAACCGGGACTACCGATCGAAGAAAACCCACCGGGTCGAGGTCGAGGTTCGTCAGTCGCGCTCCTAATCGGCTACCTCACTGGGTTATCGCACATCGACCCACTTAAATTCGGACTCAGGCTCGATCGATTTCTTCCAGAGACTGTAGAAGGCGAAAAGCTATCTCCACCCGACATAGATCTCGACTTCCCACGCGAAATTCGTGCTGAGCTAATACTGCGCATTCACGAACGCTGGGGCTACGAACGCGCCGTGCTCACAGGGATGATTTCGACATACAAAATCCGTGGAGCAGTGCGTGATTTGGGCAAGGCATTGGGCATCGCTGAAGACGATCTTAGTCGACTCAACAAGCGACTCGATGGCCACAGTTCAATTCCAGCTTTAGCCAAAGAAATGGCCGAGCTTCCCGAGTTCAGAGATAGGGTCGATGCTCCCGTTTGGCAGATGCTTATCGAACTCGCACAGCAGCTGAATCACTTCCCTAAATACCTCGCGCAACACCCCGGAGGCATGATCCTCTCAGCACGTCCGCTCTCCGAAACAGTGCCGCTTCAACGCAGCGCTATCAATGGTCGGTACATCTGCCAGTGGGACAAAAACGCCTCTGAAGATGCGGGGTTCGTGAAGATCGACTTCCTAGCGCTCGGGGCGTTATCGCAACTTTCCGAGGCGCTAGAACTCATCAGAAAACAGACCGAAGAAAGAGTCGATATATCTCGGATCGATTTCGAGGATCACGCCGTTTACACCGATATCCACAACGCCGACACCATTGGTGTTTTCCAAATCGAATCAGCAGCACAAATGCAGACGGTCACTCGCCTTCGACCGCGCAATCTAACCGAGATGGCGTGGGAGGTTGGAGCAGTTCGACCCGGCGTTGGAGTGAACGACGGTGTGACGCTTTTGATACGTCGTCACATGGGCAAAGACCCCGACTGGAAGTTCGATCATCCGCTTGAAGAACCGGCGCTGGGTCGCACTTATGGTGTACCGCTTTATCAGGATCAACTCGGCGAACTGGCTATGCACGTCGGTGGCATGAGCGCAGTCGAGGGCGATCAAATGCGCAGGGCGTTCACTCGACGCAACAACGAACGCCACATCGCCTACTGGAAGGACAAGTTCATTACCGGTGCGCTCGCAAAAGGCGTTCCGCCCCAAGCCGCCGAAAAGGTGTTCGGAAAGTTTCATGGCATGTACCAGTTTCCAGAATCACACGCCTTCGCTTTTGGCGTAACGGCGTACCAAATGTCGTGGCTCAAGCACTACTGGCCGCTCGAATTTTTCGTTGGTCTATTCAACAACCAGCCAATGGGCTTTTACAATCTCGAAACGCTGAAAGAAGACGCTGTTCGGCACGGTGTTAAAGTGCTTAGTCCCGACGTGAATCTAAGCGACAAAAAAGCTGTTATCGAAGATGGCGCGATGCGGATGGGTCTAACCCATGTGGCGAAGCTAAATACGGCCACGGCCGTTCCGGTTGTTGAAGAACGAATCGTAGGCGGCGAGTTCGCTTCGCTGGCGAATTTCATCTCGAGAACCCGAGTGCAACAGGAAGTTCTCGATCTTCTATCGGCGGCGGGTGCGCTCGATCGTTTCGACAATATTCCCGATCCCGACCGCATTCCTCCGACTATCGCTAATCGACGTCATCTTCGTTGGGAGTCGGGCTTGCGCTATCGACCTCGCGGCGAGAAGAAAGACGGATCACGACAACTAGCGTTCGAAATGCCGGTCGAGCAGGACATGGCGGCATTGCCTGACGAGTCGGGCTGGGACCAAATGATCGGCGAGTACTCGGCGACGGGCGTGTATACGCAGGGACATATGATGGAGAAGATCAGACCGCATTTGCCCTCAACGGTGATCCGCAGCGAAGAGGTTCGGAACTACGCCAATGGCGATCGAATTTCAGTGGCGGGTCTTGTGATTAGACGTCAGAAGCCGAACGGTAAGACGGTTTTCATCACGCTTGAAGACGAGTTTGGTCATTCGCCTTTGATCATCTGGCCAACGATGTATCAACGCTTCAAGCAGCAGATCAAAGAGTCGCTACTACTCGCCACCGGAACAGTCTCCCGACGCGAAGGAACAATGAACATCGTCGTCGAAAACATCACCACTATAGAAGCGTCAATCCCACAGTTCCACTCAAGGGACTGGGGTTAGGTTCGGTGCCAATCAGCCCGACTGTCATTGCGAGGAGTCAGAAAGGACAACGTGGCAATCAGCGTACAAAGCGACGCAATGCTCGAATATACCTACGAATCGACACGCCCCATGAGTGATTTCCTGAATCTAGTTCAGGATGACGTCCGCTGTGCAAACCCCTAAAATCGAGAGCCGATAATATCGAAAGCAAGAGCGATCAGAGCAGAGCCTCCCCCCACCACATGCCAAATGTAAAAATCACTGGAACCGAAGATGGGCCGCTCGTTATCGACGGGCAAATCAACCTCATCGACGCTCGTAGAGCTGAGATCGATACTCACGGCAAGGCTCGATTG